>Ga0163217_1086632_pt1 | contig 10330 bp, 5 predicted proteins | sample SynspAceP_FD_185933 | JGI IMG/M metagenome (GOLD analysis project Ga0163217, IMG submission 185933) | Saline lake microbial communities from Ace Lake in Antarctica - Synechococcus sp. Ace-P (PacBio error correction) | ecosystem: Environmental > Aquatic > Non-marine Saline and Alkaline > Saline ... | reverse complement strand
ATTTTTTTTAGATTTGCTGTAAATTACACCATAAATTGAATCTCAGGAAACAGAAGATACTTTTTTCAAGAAAAAAACAACGTCAATTCTTTGAATTTTTTTTTGAATCGATTACTTAAGATTGTGTGATACATTATCCAAACCCGATTTCCAATCCTGCCAAACCATGCACATTCAAGGGTTCCTGGTTCAAAAAAACCAGGCATCTGATTGTGCATTTTCTTTGTCATAGAATGGCTTCCGCTTCCTCCACTGATACCGTTTCCCAAGTTAGGTTAGAATGATTTTTAAACAATCCCACCTGTTCCTTTGAGACCATAAGACTTTTAGACCCGTAAAAACAACGCATCGATATGCATCTTTCAACATATCAATGGGACTACACCGGCACTTTGTGCGCATCCAAATCAGTAAAATTCTATGCTTTTGACAAAATTACTCACCTTTTTTAAGTTGATCATTTTGACAGTGACATTCGAATATGAATTGATGATGATGACTTGGTTTTCTTTTAACAAGTTTCTAATTGGCTTCCAATCGTCCACGTCCCTTCAATCTAATGCAGAAAAATCTAGTGCATGCCTTCTTTTTTCTATTGTAGAGGGTCTTAGTACGAATGTGTCATTTTTGTTGTAATCACTGCATTCGTTGCTTTTAATAGACTCTTAAGAGCAAATTAAAAGCAAAAACGTAGCATTTTGAGGTGAAACTTATTGGCAGATCTTGTACCTATAAATATCGGGGCAATGTTTCATTGCGCGTTTGCTACGATTGACGTAATGCTTGAAAGTGCGGTGCATGCTGCCGCGAGCAGGATTCCATCGTTGGTTTTGGATAGCGTTAGGTACACTGCTCGGTACTTGAGGCGGCTTAATCAGTGTAGTTGCACTATTATCAAAATATACATCGCTTGCCTCCTTATCCTTGTTGTTTGCCAAGGCAAAAAGTTTTTTTGCGTTCTTTTTGAAACCATCACTTCATAGATTTCTCTAAAATAACCGTTTCTTTCGTGATAAATGCTTTCAATCTTTTAAATCCTCTATCGAAAAGTTGCATACCCAACCGCAACCTGCTGAAATTTGTTTCAGGGAATAGGAAATCAAACGACAATATGCCAGCATTTCACGGATTTTAATTTCAGCTTGTGAGGCTCAGCTGATAACTCGGGATACAACGATCCGTAATGTTTGCGAATGACATGGAGAGACAGTTTTATAGCGGATCTTTGCATTCAACAATGCGCGTACTATTAGTAGCTTTCTCCTAACCATGCTTTGTCTTCAAAAATTACAAGAATTCTACACAAAATACCACATGTTAATATTTTACGGCCATGCACTAGCCATGTTGCAAATCTTGCAAACAGCGAGGACCCTTTCTGGTGTCAATTTTTAGCTCCGCCATTATAAAAGGATTTTTTTAGGGAATTGTTCTTGTTCTGATTAAAGAAAAAGGAAAAGCTTTTCAATTAAAGTTGACCTAAATTCTTCGATCATCGCAATGTTTCAGAATGAATACTAACGATATAAGTTGTTTTTGAGCTCATTACTCTTTTTGAAAAGGCTGGCTCTTGTTTTCCGCAGCTTGACTAGCCAAGTGACATCCGTTGTTTCTTGGTTACTGAACAATATAATAAGAAACACCTTTTTTTTACTTACTGTTGTTTTAAATCCAATTGATTCTGCCATTTATAGTAGATTTTGCATAGCCAATCTCATTGTTCACTAAGATTGTCATTCTTCTTGGGAAATTCTTTCATAGCTTCTTTTTGTTAAAATTACTGGGCATTGGACAAGCGTTTCTAGTGCGTTTTATTTCTTGCAAGCTTTTTCTCCTTTTCTTCTATTTTTAAGGACTGGTTAATGACTGTCATATTTATATTCAGAGCGGTTTGTGACGACTCCAATTATCTCACTTTTTCCCTTTAGTTTGTTTAATTTCATGCAACAATTCTTGGGCTACTGCTTTTGGCACGCTGACTAATAGCCCCCAGAATGTTGAGGATCGAAGAAGACTTTCTTCTTAAAGCGTATCGTCAAACTCAAATTTACCTGAGAGTTTAATGCGTTTCGATTCTTTGTCACCAGGCTGGTCACAGAAATTTCTTTGTGCGCCTTTATAGGCTCCTTTTAAAAGGATCGCTGAGCTTTCTTAACACAAGCTGAACGATCGTTAACATCTCATTCAGATGTCCCAGTAGGCCAAATCCGGTTAATTGTACAACTATGTTACCGTATTACTTTTTAAAATAGGTAGACGCATTAGATATTTATGTGTTTCATTAGATATCGCCGCTGCTTGAACTTTCTCTCCATTTCACAGCACTATAAGCTTTGTAACAATTACCTGTTTTCTAGAGGTTTTGTCAAGTATCAAGCAATCCTCTTCTTTCACACGTTATCATTTCTGTAAATTTTTTCAGGATGTACTTTCCGAGACAGATAAGCCATACTTTGGTAAGAATCGTGAAATAGAAGTCCTCCGACTGAATACCACCAGCTTCTGGGACTTTCTCTTGTCCACCAGCCAGGAATTTCAGATAATTTTCTACGGTTGGCTCTCTGGCCAACATTACGATATTCATCCTGTCATCGACTTTCTCCACCATGGCAAAAGAATCACTCATCGCCAATTGGCTGTTGCGATTTGACCGAACAGTCCGTGGAATCACTGACAGCTGGGAAAAAAAATCCATTCCGTGGTTGAATCACGCTAAGTCTTCACTAAGTTGATAAACCGCTTTGCCATCATCTGCAGAATCAAACGCCTACCAATAAATTTTCATCTGTTTGCTTAGGCAACGCCGCTTAAAAAAAAAAAAAAAAAAAAAAAAAAAAAAAAAAAAATTATTCCATTTACATTCCGGGACGATTTTTTGCATTAAAGCCACGCATATAAATAAACCATTCCATCATTGCGTTTTCATTTTTCAATTTTCCGCTTTTCTTTTTGCCATTTGATGTTTTTCTGCCGTTTCTTTTGCGTCATAACTTAACAAGTGTTAGGTCCGTGTTGTCATGTATGGTGATTGTAACGAGGATCTAATAAGAAACAAGGTAGACTTTTCAATACTAAATCTTATTACCCATTCATCACTTGTTTCTTGAAATTGTTGACTCGCTCTTCTTTTAAAAATGCTTTTAAAGCACCCAAGGGATCGGATAGTTTTCTTGGTTGTCTTCTTTTCATAGTCCCGATGAATCTGAGCGACACGCAATCTAAGTGGCGTTCATATAAAATTTCTTTTCCTTCTTTAAATGGCAGAAAATAGACTTGAAGGATGACAAACACTTTCAATCCGTTTGCTTTCACCTTCGTTAAAAACAACTTCTCCCTTTGCCATTTTGACTAGCTTCAAAAAGAGGAGACTTTCAAATGGCTATTTGAGGAATGTGGTTCAGACAAGCGATTACTTCCTAACATGACCTCTATTGATTTGCGCACCTGTCAAATTCTAATCTTTTGCCCCTTTTTTTTGATGTTCTTTTTTAAAATTTCGTTTTTTCGTACCCGAAAGGCCTAAATAGTCACAAAATGTTGCCTTCGTAATTCTGTTCTAACACGCTCATTTGTAGTGACGATAGGCTTTATACCCCTCCACTCAATTTGCTTACTGGTAGTTCTAATGCTTTTCATTAAGGAAAAGATAGGATTGGAACGCATTCGCCTCTATACCAAAAAATAACTTTATTTCATCGTATTGGGTCAATAATTTTGGTAAGAGTATACGTTCTAGCAAGTGGACTAGCAGCCCACTCTATACCATATTGTTTGCTTCTTCTTACTTGCCCTTTTTACATATAAGGTGCCTACTGTCGCACGTGCTCCATTTGTCTAGAACAGAATATTAAACGCCCAGGAATCGTAGAAATTCGGTGTTTCTTTGGGATGCGAAACATCTACATAGCCAACTCTGTTGGCTTTTATTTTTGCTACTATTTCTTCATACGTTATTGTTGGTTTATTTTTCATCACTTTCCGATCACTAACTTGTGTCGTTCATGTTTATTATACTTTATTTTTCATTGAATTTCTCTCTTTTCCCTTAAATTAGATAAGTACCCGAAAAAAGATTAGTATTGCTATTCGTTTTCATCTGTTTTCAGCAAAAAAGTTATCTTCCTATCACTATTGAGAAAAGTAGGGTAGACTTATTTAGACAAATAAAAAGCAGCTGTTTCTCTTTTTTGAGTTTATCCATCTTCTATTCTATCAAAAGAAAAGGACGTTACTATGAAAAAAAATCAAGATTAATGATAAACATGCAAAAGGGAATATGAATTAACCCAAGAACCGGTGCGAAAACTGTGATTCGAATTTAAAACCTGAACTGTCTCCAAAGAACTCTGTTGGAGGTTAGGTATCTTGGTTGGAAAAATATATATATGATGATTGTACGGATTGGTAATTTCAGCGATTGGTTTGAACTGCTTAAATTGTCTCCTGAAAAGAAGATATTTCTCTAAACTTTATTCAAGTTGATGCCTCCTTGTTCGTTAGAAACGTGGCAAAAAAAGGGTGGATTCATTTCAGCGACCGCAGAGGATTGGTTCAATGGTATTGGTCGTTTTTACTATGGTCGCAGATTACCTGAAGAAGACAAATCCAAAATTTAAAGATGGGAAAGATAAAAAGAACATGCCAGGCAATCAAAAAAAATTTGGAAAATAAAGATCAAAGCTGCAGGAAAAACAAAGGGACAACCCTTCTTCACTGGGGCATTGATAGTAGAAAAATATTAGATAAGAAAAGAAAAGAAAAACGAAGCGACTGGATGCTTCTTTCTTGCTTTTAAAGTGGAATAGATTTCACCTTTTTGCTTTTTCTTCTTTTTAAATAGGATTCTCTGATAAAAATAAAACTTTAGTTATTTTAACATCATAGATTTGGAAGAACGAAACTTCTAATGTTTGAAAATTGTTGAGCTCTTGTTTATCATTGTCTTTTCCATGTATCATCGGTATTTTTTTTAAGCAGGGACGATCAAAAAGGTACTTTACGCTTGTTTTTTTTATCCTTTTATTCTCACCCTTCTGCTTCACTTGTTATATGATGGTATGCTTTTAATACTGCTAGCATTGGACGTGCCGTCTTCCTTGACCATTAGTGAATGATTTGAAGAAAAGATTATCGCGTTAAACATTCTATCAAGTTATAGGTGTTCTCGATATCTTTTTCCTTTCTATGTCTTTTCGCACATTCACAATATACCCTTCTCTAAGTACAAAAACTCCCCTACAACAGCTCAGACTTATACAGAAAATCGTGTGTTCGGATCATTTATGGCCTGCTTGACAATGATCTCAAGGCTACTTCAAAATTTTTATTTGTATAGAAAAATTTAAGTACTTGGTCTTCGTTCGTCTCATTACCCATAACATAAATTCATGAATTTCTTCAATGGGACTATTTAGAATCCGGCATTTTAAGATTTTGAATCAGTCAATATTCACCCATCGTTTGCTTCATTTGTTACAACTCAATCATTTCATTTGGTCTAATAACTACATTGTGTTTTTTTGCAACTTCAAATATTGTTTCATAATCAAAATGTGTTGGATATAACCTTTTTCCATACATTAAAGGGTAGCCCGGGCTCTTTGAGTTCAACCCACGTTGAAACAAATTCATATTGGACTAATTTCTTTTTTTTAATAAGAAGCATTACCTTTGAGCATGTTATATTAGCCGATTAATTATTACTAGGCCTGATATATTTCCCAACACTTATTTAATAATAAATAAAAAAAAATAAAAAAATTAAATAAGCCAATAATTAAATAACTCCGATTGTGGCTGCAAGAATGGGTTTTGTTAAAATTTCTTCTCGTTAAAAAAGATAAAGTAATACTATAATAAAAATCCACTAAACGAAAAATACCAAATGATTTCATTAGTCCGCTTCATCAGACAAAAGTTTTTCTACCACACGAGCGTGTGAAATTCACTCATGTAGATACTCCAATTACAACCATTTGTTGTAGGAAAGGGTTAAAGGCTTTGTAATCGTAATAAGGCACTTTGAAATAACACCTAAAACAGCTTTGCAAGACTTGCACTAGTTATAAAAACTCTTTGGTAAATAAGGTCGCATATCAAATAGATAACTTGTCTAAAAAATCACGACAACTCGCTAGCAATTAAAGGCTAGGTATGCTATAAGCGACTGGTACAGCAAATGCTTTTTTTTTTATTTTCAATTCCTTGTTTTATTCTTCATCTCATTTCATTCTTCCATTCCAGAAAACTAAAAAACTATACTCTCATTAACACGAAAATCCTTCGCACCGCATATAAGATCTTGCTCCATTATGTAATAAAACCGTCCGAATCGGTAATCACAAAAAAAGAAGCCCCTCCGAGTTTTCTAATATCAACGGGCGTTTCATCCAACGATTTTTCGTATCAAAACGCCCTTTTTTTGTAGTTCTTTGTATTGTTTGGGGTTACAGTTTCTATGCCATTTCCGCTGCATACCAACCGCATTTTGTTCTGGGCTTATTCTTTTTTCTCGATTCTTATCCTTCAAAGTCTAGCAATTGATCTACGGCCTTTAGGACTTTTTGTGAACAATCACAAAGATATAGATATTTTCCTTATATTAAACAATGACATCTGGTTCTCCGCCGTTTTTTCCTCCATTAGCGACCACAGTTTTTCCACCATTCTTCATTTAATTTCATTCTATTTTTTCCATTCAAAGTGTTCAGTGGGACGCTTACTATTTTTATCCAAAAAGCGAGTTTTTAGTCTGTTGATGAGTTCCTCTCTCGCTCAAGCACTTCTTTTTCATTTCTCTTGTCATACTGTTCTCGCTCCCTTATATTCATTTAATGTCATTAATCATTCAAGCCCTTTTCAGATGATGATCGATATAAAAAAAATTATTCATTTAATTTTTTTGTTTTTTAATTGCTTTCCTGCAAACTTAATAACGCTGTTCAATTTAGTGAGGAATAATAAATTTAACTGTTAGTATAAGTAATTTAGCATTTTGTTTAATCCATTACTCTAGACCTCTTGTTGACTTCTTCTTGCATCTTTTTCAACTTACAAAAGAACTCTAAATCGGCTATATTAAAACTTAATTAAGCCGATTCAAAAAATCTTCTTTAAGCGGCTTATCGCAGTCATTTCCGAAAATTTTTCTATTTATTGCTTTTAGGCTTATTCATTTTTTCTTTATCTTAACCTTTTTACAAAAAAAGTTCATTGAAGCGATTAGAAAAAAGGGGAAAGGATTTTGCATTGCTTATTGCAAAAAAATTACCGAAATAAAAATAATGTCATTACTTAGTCTCATGTTTATTATGGGTAGTTTAACTTCCTATTTTTGGAGCTCCCTGAATTTAAGGAGAGAGCCTTTATTTGCTTTGTATTTCCTTAACCCTTACGTCCCCTTCTTAGAAATTATTTCATAAAAGGATTGACTTTTCTGTAAGTATAAAAGACAAAAAGAAAGCAGCTGGAGTACTTACAAAACTAGACCCACCTCCTTCACATATCGAATTTTCATTCTAGAACGTGCGCCAAAAGAAACTTCGAACATCATTCACTCCTTGCAAGATGTTTTCGCAGATTGGCAGGCTCCCACACAGTTTATTTTTAAATCCTATTTTTTAATCGTATTCTGCATTGGAACTTATTGAACTTGTTCAATAGCAGTCATTACTAAACGCTCCTTTCTTTATGAGTTTAGTGAATTATTATGCCATGAAACATGGGTGAAAATGAATAATTTAAATTCCAAATAACCGTGTAATAGTAATACGAACGCATATAGTATGATAATTAAGAAAGAATAGAAAGAGGCAACGCATTTTATGAAAATCATCAAGCAGGAACAGCTAATATTAGAAGAATTAAAACGAAAAGCTACTACAAAAGTATGATTTGGGAACTGACTCTCAGCTTGTCAATGAATTTTAGCAAATACGATTGTCAAAAAATCCACGTTATATCTTAACAAACTTGCATCCAAACGATCGAGTTTTCGCTGTGTTTAAAGAGCTGCTTTTTAATGCGGAGAGAAACATGGGGCATCACCAAAAAAAAAGGGCCCGCGTCCCTTCTTGTTCTTAAAGAGAAGAGATATTCAGGATACAGCAGCAAAGGACTTTGCTAAAAATTTTTAAGTCGGGTTAAAAAGAGACTTACAAATGAGATTGACTAGGCGACTTTCAAAAACACAAATTTTTTTTTTTTTTTTTTTTTTTCCCCCAAAAAAAAAAGTTTTTGGGGGGTTTTTTTTTAGTTCTGAAATGCTATGATGTCATGCAATACGAGAACAAGGAAAACTTTGATTCCGTGGATTTACGCTTTTGTATGAGAATTTACGTTAAAATCAGGCGAGTTCAACAAAAGAGCCCATATATTTTATATGGTAGGCTCTTTTTTATTCGGTGTATTTTCAATTAACGTTTAATTAAAAAAGGACCAAAATCTTCCCCATTAACTTTGCAATGGACTTTCTTATACCAATCAAAGATTTTTTCTTAACGAAGCTAGTGTTCCATTCCTTCATGCGCGATCAAACGTAAAATATAGCCATAAACGGTTTTTTTCATTTCCTGTTACCCGCCTGACTAATCCAATACAACCGCAACTGGTATACCCATCAAATCTTACACCCGTTTAGTTAACAGCATCTTCATTGCTTTATAGGGAGCTGCTTAATACGCGATGCGGTAGTCATCAATCACATAACCATTCTCATCTGGTTCATTCAGTAGCCCCAAGCCGTTATTCAACAATGAGAGTGTTTTGTAACCGGTTCATACAATGAATTCATTGTGATTCTTACTAATGGATTCGATTTGCCACCCCACTCACTTGCTTTTAAATAAGGTTTTTCACAGAAGTAAACCCTATTCCCTTCTGTTGTTTTCGATTTATTTCGGGATCGGCGAACTTACCCGTGAAGGAGTAATAAACGAGAAAAAGAAATAAAATCGACGATATTGTTCTTTTCAAACAACGCTAAATCTTCTTCTTCCATCGTGAATTTGATACCCCTCACGTAGCTAATTTTTTAACACATAAGGCTGGGTATTGCCTCTGTGAGTTGAACATCACCAAAAAAAGTAACCTCTCACGATTCAGTTCTTGTGCTGCAACTCTCTGGTTTACAAGAGTAAGGATAGTGAATCCCTGCAGCTAACATACAACTACCTTTGGTTTCTGATTCTTACTTCATGAGCGATGCCGAGTAGCAATGGCACCGCTACTAGTTCATGGTGAGTCGCTTGGTATTTAGATTTGCTCTTCATTGTCGCCTTTTTCAAGAATAACAATCCTGCTTTCAAAAAATGGCCGCATGTAAATGACCATTTTATTTCATTTAAAAGTTTTCAAACCCATAGTTTTACCCAGAGCCCCTTTATACAGACCGGGAAAATAACCCGTTTGACAAAGACTTTTAATAAAAGCCAACATTTAGGATACAGAACTACTGAGGCATACATTTACTCAAAAGCATAAAAAATAATACGCGAGCTCAGGAGTGATAGTCTAAAAGTTAAATGACCAGTTCATATTTTCTGGCCTTCTATTAAAAAATTTTAATAGAATGATAAAGATACCTATTTAGGTCTCTGTTTACGTCATACCTAATGGGAAAATAGATAACGACTCCGACAAAAAGATAGACCTTTTTGAATCACCCTACTCTTTGAAAATAAGCAATATTTTCTCTTGTAGTGTTCATACATGTTAATACTTCTGTTGGCTGATAAAAGTAGTTATCACCTTTTACAAAAACAAAAAATTTTTGTTTAACTGTTATTGATAGAAAAGGTCTTTTCAAATAGGTGAAACATTATAGGTTGAACAAAGTACGATTTGTTGTAAGCAATTCAAATGATTAGCTGATGTTAAGAGGCAACAGGACAAAATAAAAATGTTTGAATATGAGCTGAACATAAATAAATACTTACAAGTCCTTATTTTAGCAGAAAGTTGTATTTTGGAACTTAATATTAGACCATTATTACAGGTTATTTTATTTTAAGTAGATCTTTTTTCAAATTTTTTTAAAAAGAAATATAATAATCTGTAGGAAGCTGTATTAAAAACATCAAGATATTATAGCATTATGACAAGATTAAATATATTTAATCAACTGGCCGAATAAGATTCAAGACAATCAAACATGTTAATGCTTTGTTTACATTAGTTCTTTCATTTTTTAAAAAATCTAGAAAAAAGTATAGGAATGTTCTTTTTTGTAGGAATTTGTAATAAGTTTTGGTCTTTTATTAATGATTAATATGGATAAATAAAGGAGAATTTGAATATAATTGTACTTTTGTCCTGGCTTCCGGTCTTTCAA
>Ga0163217_1045355_pt1 | contig 10330 bp, 14 predicted proteins | sample SynspAceP_FD_185933 | JGI IMG/M metagenome (GOLD analysis project Ga0163217, IMG submission 185933) | Saline lake microbial communities from Ace Lake in Antarctica - Synechococcus sp. Ace-P (PacBio error correction) | ecosystem: Environmental > Aquatic > Non-marine Saline and Alkaline > Saline ... | reverse complement strand
TTCTCTCTAGAACTCGCGTTGCTGAGGTTTGGCTTCTCGACATAGTGCACCGCGGCATCCGTATATAGCGACGCTGCTTCGCACGGACGCTTCGCGGCCGCTGTTGCAGCGCCAGCCTATTTTCGTCCGCCGGGGCGTCTTACCTCGATCGGGGGACAGTAGTTGCGTTTTCCGCAATCTTCTGGGGCGGTCGGGTCACACTGTGTCGCCATTTTCAGCGCAACCGGTAAAGCAGCAATCGCGTCGTCACCGCAGCAGCCACCGCGCTTGGCAGGACAGCGCAGGCAAAGGCACCTGCCCCATCACATCGCACTACGTCCGTGTTAAATTCATTATCATCACTCATGATCAGATCCGCGCGGGGGTTCTTAGTCTTTCAATGTGGCAGATAGGCCACGACTCGTCGATCTTGCTGCGCGGCCAGGACTGGGCCCGCGTGGGCGGCGGCGCACTTGCCGGTATAGGCTTTGCGCCGGCGGATATAGCGCTGTCTGTTAAAGGATCGGGCATCATCGGGTCCTTCGAAACAGTCTTTGGCGTGCAACGATGCCGCGCCGTTCGCTTCGGTCCAGCGAATCACCGGCACCATCTAGCATCGGGCGATTACCTGCCCGGCAGTCGGGCAAGGCGCTGATCTGGTGGCAGGCAACGCAGTTACCCAACTTTCTGTTGCCAACCGATCTTGGCCCCCTCTTCGGGGTTGCCGGGCGTGCCGGTCAGCGATTTGCTCGACCGCGCCAATCGTCATAGGCCACGTACCGGGGACACCGTCAGGCGCATTGGAGCAGCCGCCGCAAAGCAACAGAGGCCACAAGGCAATCGGAAATTTCATGCGTTCCTCCACAGACCATACTTTTGAACATTACTGCCCGCGGCCGAAAGACGAACTATAATTCAACTTTTGAATTTTTACGGCAAGCACTAGCAATTCCTTACCGCCGTAAGTTTTGCTCTTTCACTCGTCATCGCGTATTGTATATTCTCTGGAGATGTTTCGTCGCCCTCAGTAGCCTGTCCAGCCCCAGTTCATCATGTGAAACGTCGTCGCCGGACGCAAAGGCACCGCACTGGTCGCGACCGCAGGCTTGAACCGCGTCTGCGCCTTTCGTGGCACGGTTTGCGGGAAAATACGTCAGCGTCGGCGTACTATTGACAGCATTTTGCGCACCATTCATTTTTCGGCAGGTCGTTTTCTCCGTCAAAGTCGGTGACTCGGACATCGCCGAGCAATTGCATCTGCCGGGACTTAGAAATTTTTCTTGGGTAGGCGTGCGATCTGCGCAGCGCTGAAAAGACCTCTTCGTGGCCGCTTGGTGCATTTAGATGCAGCCGCGTTGTTCGATGATGAGCATCAGACGTTTGCCCTCTTCAGTGGCCTCCGGCCAGATTCTCCGCCTCAGGTCCTTTTGAGCGTCGTCTGCGCCTCCATTGCGTGGGCTTTGTGTCAGACCTTCGTCATCGCCACAGTGGTGAGTGCCCACCGCCGTCGCCAGACATGCCGCGGGGGCAAGAGCGCGGTCCAAAAAATGTCTCGTGAGTTATCTCTTCATCACAAGGTCCTCGCGTTGTTAGCCAATGACGCTGGACGGGAGGTTTTCCATAGCTCCATCTGCGCATATGTTGATCGAATTTTTATAGCGTCAGCAGCAAACACGATCAGCAGTACCTCACATCGCTTTCTCTACCGGTTGCCCAGATGCTGTCCGGAACTGCGCATCCAGCGCATACGGGGCCAATGACACTGCAGCACGAGGGCGCGGTCATCCCGATGCCATAGGCCACAAAGAACCGGCCCGTGGGCACGGCCGTTTCTGGGTCGCCGGGCGGCGGTTGACAGGGATCGCCGCCAGGACCGAGCCGACGCAAGGGGTCCAGCCAAACGGCCATAAGGCCAGCCGATACATAGGCCCTCCAAGGCTGGTCGCGACGAGGGTTGCTGACCGGCGCATCGCGCGAAAATTGGCGGTACAGAATCGGACGCGGATCACCCCCGAACATGCAGCCCATTGACATTGCCGAGATAACCGTCCCGGCCGGCAACCCATCGCGAGACGGTAAAGTATCACGCGCGGATCTGGCAAATGGTGGTCGCTGGCGCGCCGGCCCCTACAGGATCGTGATACCCGACCGCCGCAAATACGCAGTCGCGCCGCGATACGCGCGACGGCGCCACGTGCCGCGTCATCGCACGTCTGCGGTGTCCTGGTTCATGCCACCCCCGCCAGATAGCTTTAGGTAGAACGGGACAATCTGGGTCAGAATGAGGCGATAAAAAGAAATAGCCCGCCGTCGTTCGCGCTACAGCTAATTTCTCTAGAATGGCAAACTTTTGCTTTATCTTGTACCTTCACATATCCATTATGTATTTGAATCAACAGTGTGATTCTCTTGCGGTTGGCGCCCTGCTTTCTTATCCCTATTCGGTAGCCTGCGGGTCGTGGCACTTTTCCCGGATGATCGCGGCGGCAGAGCCGATCGCTTGGTCCAATGTGGTCGGAAGAGCAGGGCTGCGTTTGGTCGTGGCCCGTGGAACTACCAGATCGCGCCGATCTACCTCAAGACCCATCAGTCCGGCAGCCGTCGCCGCTGCGCGCGCGGGTCGACTCATCAACGCTATTGAAATAACCTGCGGATCTGCGATTGCTGCGCGCAGGCTGATGTATACGCACCTTTGTCTTGCTGTATGGACGACGGGCAGGATCTCCGGAGTCGAGAGAGCTATCCGGGGCGAAGACTTTCTTTGTGGGGCGTGACTGGAAAAGTTTGCTATCCGCACGCCGCCTGATGCCAACGACCCGCCAGCAGCTAGCGCACTCCTTATGCGCACCCCTCGCCAGATTCCTTCTCTTACGCTAGGATTCTACCTGTGGGTATCTCCTCGGTTCGTAACAGAATTGGAGCCAGGCCGATCTGGACCGTATGTCCGAGAAGCCATACGGGCCATCGTAATTTCCTAAGGCGATCGACAACGAGGGGCGCTTTGATGCTCTGTCTGCACCTGTTGCCGCGAGAAATCGCGTCTCGAAGCTGGAGGCGCTGCTTTCGGCGCGTCAGGCTGCAGTATGCAGCAGTTGTCGCGCTTGGGCTTGGAAGGGTTTTGGTGACCGCGCGCGATGGCAAGACGATCTATTACCGGTTGGGCGATGAGCCGGCCCCAAAGATTGGAGTGGTCTTACGCGATGCTTCTCTGCCAAAGCCCAGTGGGGACGGCCTCAGGACTACCGCGTTCAGCACTGCCTCCAGATAGGCCATAGCGCGCTTCGGATGCGAAGGCCCGTTTTGCGGCCCACGTCGATGGCAAGGCAGTCTTGCGCCCGCCAGAATCATCGACCGGCATGGAATTATAGCTGTGCGTGCCACGTGGGGTTTATTGCTCAGCTGTTGCCGGCAGCGGCTCTCGGCGTTTCTTGATCGTCGCGTTTGCCTTTTCTCGGCTTCAAGGCGGCGCGTGCCTGGTCCAAGTGTGCGAAGGTCTTGCGGTCTTAAATCATCGCATCGCGCTTCGGCGATATAGGAGTCAAGTGCCCGCAGAGCTTGAGTGTTGAACGTGCCTTTCGCGTCCGCCATGTCAGCAGCTCGGCCCCCGCAGGTCGCGTGACTTCTCGAGCGTCTTAGGCAAGCGTCCGGTCATTGATTGACGCCGCATTCTTGCCCTTTTTGCGGCTATACGCGAGACGGACCTTTCCGTCGAGCTTGGGACGTGTTTCGCCCGCAACGTCAGGCGGCCATAGCTGCCTTCTCGCGGGTGTATCAGCGTTCTCCCACCCGCAAGGGACGCGCGATCGATAACGTCGCGTCTGCCAGTGCAAAGCTTTCGATCCGCCTGCTTCTTGATCCAAGTATCTCGGGCCAACAAGCGCCGCAAATCGGACGTGGGCACGTCATGGCGCGGAAATCTAATCAGACGTGGCGAACTTCGTCTCTGCCTGTGCCTCGGGACCATTTCTCGTGGATAGCGGTTTACTGCTGCGGGTCACGCCGCGTCACGCCCGTTGTGGGCAGCAGGATGCCCACTTTCGCGAGCGCGTCATCCACACGCTTTGTCATAGGCAGCCGCCACCGCCTATCGTCGAGCCGCGCGCGTTCCGCCCCGCGGGCAATCGTTGTTCCGTCTGGGCGCTTTATAGGTGAACCCTCGCGCCGTGGCGCTGGCGGGCAATGCGAGGCGGTCACCCGTAATTGGTCACCGCGCGCCGCCCATCCGGTTAGGTTTCAGCCTCGAGCTTCGGAGAAGCTTGGCAACCTCTCCCCGTCGTGCCTGTTCCGCTCAACAACGCGAGGAGCATCGTCAGACCGTTGCGTGTGACTCTGGACCTTTCAGGTGTTGCGTTATCCGCTTTTGCAACCGTTCCGTCACTTCGCGGTGGTGTGCCTTCCCAGCCATTTCACTTTCGTGCCTTTGGAGAATATCCAGACTCCGTCTCGTTCCCCCAACTTGCTGTGTATGGAGGTTACCAACGGAATGGCGAGCACGGTTCCCGCCGCTTAGCGCGCCAGCGCAACCGCGCGTTCGATCGCCGCGATCACGTGGCACTTGGACGCGACCCAGCCGACAGCGTCTCCAGCCCGCGAACAGGATTCAGTCAGTAAGGCTGCCGGCCTCAAGTGGATATATATTGCCCCGATGCCATATTCCGCGCCAGCATTTCAGCGGCCCAAGCGGATAATGCAAGCGCCAGGAAATGTTTCGCAGCCCGACAAAATGCCCGCTTGGCATCGCCCTGGCAGACGATTTTTCGCCGACGACCACCATGCAGCCAAAGCTTTGCCCATCCGCTCAGCCTCCGCGGGTCCCGTTGTCCACCGCCGCATAGTCGCCACGACCGTTGGGCGTGACGTCCCAAAGGCGATCAGTGCAATTTCTGCCCTCGTCAATGCCGAACCAGATCAGACGCGTCAGAGCGCGTCTTGGGGTCGGGAAACAGCGCCGCCAACGAGGGGCCAGCCCTGCGACATAGCTGCGCTACGTTCTACGTCTCATGCCTCGCTATGCATCTAAGCGGCCAAGCGGTCGCCCCACGGCAGCGGCTACGCGACGGGGCAAATGTTTATCAGCATTCCCGTTATCCTACATAGTCTCGACAAAGGTCATGCCACATCCGACGGGGCGGCAAGGTTGAGGTTCGTTGATAAACCCAACTGCGCGTTTTCCCTTCAGCAAGAGCTCGCAGACAAGACGAACATGCCCGCCGGCTGTTTCGGAAGCGAATCCGGGCCCGCGAAAATCGACGCGCGGCTGGTTGGGTGTTGCTGTGTCGGATGATTTAGCTTCGCATCGGCCGGCGCGGCTTCTTGCGATCAGCCCACAAATGTTGTTGTTGCGCTTCAAGGGCGCGGCGTCGCCTAGGCGCGCTCTGGGCCGCGGGTGGTTCAGACTCAACACCTCGCGATTTGTCCGGGCGGCGCGGGACAGGACCCGATCTGTTATGCCAGACGCACGCTCTTTGCCAGATGTTGCGTGGACATCAGACGGCCGGTGAAAGGGCTGGGCGTGTCCACAGCTCGCTCGATCGTCCATCACAGTTCGCGGCGTCTGGCTGTCCAGCGCGTGGCGGTTCGGTTCCTCTTCCGCAGGGTTTAAGACGCCAAGGCGCTGCAGATGGCCACGTGCTGTTTTTCATCCGCGAGCGAAGCTGTCTTGGGCAGAGGATTCGGCAAATTTCGGTTCGGCTTTGGTCGCGTTCGTCCGACTTTCGTCGTGATTCCGGCTCCGCGCTACGCGGCGTCCAGCCCGTGATCCTCAAGCACCAGCGCCACTTTCCGCGCACGCGTGCGCACCGGGCGAGCCAAGCGAAATCCTGCACAAGGTCAGACGGGTTGGTTAGCAGCCGGCAGGCGGGTGTGCCAGTTGAGCACCTCCCAGTCCCGCAGCCCGGCTGCTCCAGGCCCGCCAAAAGATCCGCGCAGGGTCGACTTGCCACAGCCGAAGGCCCGACGATTGCAGCATCTGCCCCGACGGGTATATCAAGGGTGATGGGCGCGCGCACTTCGGTCTCGCCATAGTAATGCTGACGTTGCGCGTGTAACCTATGATCCATGAGAAACCGTCCTGAAATATCAAAGGCGGACAAAGGCGTTGCCGACCTTACGTTGAGCAAGGGGTACGCGATTAGGCGCGATTGGTTGTCGGACGACGACGTGTCGCATCGTGTATCAAGCCCGTGATATACGCATTCACCAGACCTTCGAGACTGAACCTCAGCTGTCGCGCACCAGATGCCAACGGTTAGCGATTGCACCTGGTGTTCAGACGCATGGTTGCGTTACGTTGCCGATGTGCGGCCCTCTGGTCTTGTCGCGTTATAGACATAGTTGTCTGGATAGCTTTACCATTTTCGGCCCGCTTTCCGCCGGCTCGGCTCTGTTCAATATCGCCGCGTTGTGTCGGCGCCCCTTTGGCATAGGCTGCACGTTAGACTCTCTCTGCGGGGTTTGCTTTGCTTTATCGTCGGTCGTGCATTCTTGGTCGAGGTAAAGACCGTGGTTGACCTGTAGTCGGGCTAGATGTCGGCACGGTTCCCGATGGTATGTACCGCCCCGACCCCCGGCATGTTGGGTTGGCGGATATGCGGCACGATCGACAGCGATCAATCGGCCGGTTTTCGTCACCGATGTCTGCACGGACTTTATGTTTGTGCAACTGGGCTGCGTGTTGATTTGTTGCGGACAGGTTTGATCCCCTCCGTGCCTGCGCATCTTTGAGACCCATTAGTTGAAAAGACGATCCGCCGTGGTCATTGCCATTAGGCTTTTCGTTTCCAGCATGGCAGGCGCGTGTCAACCGGCACTGAATAGGCGCGTTCAGGGCTAGAAATTCTGCCGTTCGATGCCTTTTTCGGACAGCGCACCGCCAAATAACCTGGATGCGCCCTTGGTCCGCAGCGATCCAACGCCCGAAACGCGTCCGCATATACACACCGGCTGGGCCATCGGGCCACTGGCCATTGGGTTGTGCGCCTGAAAGAACTTGTTAACGGTCCAGGACCGCCGTTTTTTGGAAAATTTACTCGCGCTGATTAAGCACGACACGTGCCTGAATGGGCTGGGTAAGCGCAGGCCGCACCCAACGTGATCTTTTTTTACCTTGCGCAATGGCGGCACGGCCAGCCGACGGACAGCGGCGGCCCATGGGGCCAGTTTTCTGGCGGCGTTGAATGTTGGTCATGATTCTCCCTTGGATTTGTGGCGCACAATGGGTCGTGGAGGACGTCAGTGTCAAGACGCGCCCCGCGAACACCCCCTCGCGGCCCGCGATGGCGCAACGTATCGCGCCCACTGGCGGCTTTCCAATGGCGCAAATCCTCGCGAGGCTCCCCCAGATTGCGTTTCGACGCGACATTGCATATATGGCGCAAAGGGCTCCTGCCGGGTCCCACCACAAAGGCCGATCTTTCTGGCTTCGACCGTTCGATCAAATCGCCCGGCTCTATCATTGTGGCCGACTTTTGCATTTTGGAGCCGAGTGCGGAAGCCATCAGGCGCAGGGGCGCGGACTGGGTACATGGCTGATGTTGATGACGGGCATTCGTCCGAACATCAGCTCTTTTAGGCCAAACCACGTCATGGGCTCGCTCTCTGTGTCTACTCTCTGGCTCTTCTCTGTATCTTGAAGGGGTGCGTGATGGCTGGTCATAGTCTATATTCTCTGTTTGACTCTTCGAATGCTGTTTGATTTCGTTATATGGTATCGGCTTTTGCTAGACAGAGGCGGTGCCGATCGACTGTCTCAGCTCTTCAGGCGTCGACCATGAAGTTCCACGCCGCACGCTGGGCTGAGCGGAGCTTTGCGTAGCTACAGCCATGGCGCGTGACGAGTGGGAGGCGGTTGTACCGCTTATCCGCACACAGACTCGCTCCGTTGTCTTGCGTACGTCACGGGTCGAAATGGCCCTTCTCGCTAAGGCTCACAGCTCGGGCTGCGTCGGACGGATCTGGTCGTGTGTTGTCCTTGACGGTTGAGGCGCTGGCTCTCGCGGCGGACGCAAAGTATTTATCGACTGAGGCCAGATTCCGCGATCTTCCTGGGTGCGGCGGGCCATCGTCGTCCTCGGGCGTGACCATTTCGGTACTCGACGAGAAGTCTGCGTGGGACTCGGCGGTATTGTGCTCAGCGTCAACGGGTCGGCGGGCGCAGGCGGTCGGCGCGCATGCTGCGAGGAGTGCATTGTGCCGGAGGCGCGGGGCTTGCTGGAGCTCTCGGTTCATAACGGGCGGATGCGCGTCACGCTGCTCGCGCTGCCTTTCGGGGAGATTAGCGGGCTGCGTCCTGGTCGGGTCTGGTGTGAGTCTGGGCAGGCTCCACGGGCGATCTCGCCGCGCGCGCTCGCGAATGCGCTTACCGGCCGCAGTGTTCTCCGGCACTCAACGCGTGGGGGAGAGATAGAGGATGATATATACATACGACGTGGACGCGCGATTGTTATCTGTAGAGAGAAAAAAAGTGTATCCACATCAGTGCTTCGGTGTGTGGGTCGAACGTGGGTCATTGGAACGTCCCGTCAGGATTTGGTGCTGTCGCGGAGCCGCACCAGGCCGTTGAAATATTGCCGTTAGGGTAGCGCGATCGGCTCAGCTGGAGGCGTCTCTGGCTGTGATGAAACTGGCTGGCGGAGTCCGGCTCTATAACCCGGCCCTGCTGGTTGAGTGCCATTGACTTCTTGGCGGGGTCAAGCGCGTGGCTCGCACCCCGCATCGCGGGCGCTGTATGGGTTGGCCTGGCGTCAGCGACCTGTGTGTCCATCTCGCGCGCGGATCGCTCGGGCTCGGCAGCGGCTGGCTGACTCGATCGGCGCAGGGTGATCGACGTTATTGGCGGGTGACTCCGCCTTCAGAATAGGCGCAGCTCGTCTTCTTTTGTTATACCCGCGTGGATGATCAGGCTTCTTTCGAGCGTCCCGAATGTGGCAGGTGGCGTGCTTCATCGAAGGTCCCAGATGCCCGGTGCGCAACCAACCGTCGCACTCAGTACCTTGGCCGTCTCTGTCGGGTTTTGTAGTAGCCCTTCATCACATGCGTCCCGCGGGTCTGGACTCGCCCTTGCGTTGTGCCCCCCTGCGACGGTTATCGTCCGATCTTGTCTCGATGCCAGCACGAAGGCCCGACCGGAATATCAGGGGAATTCCAGCGGTCCTCCACCGTCTGTTACTGGTGGCGAGTTTACCAAGCGTGAGGACTTCCTCATCCTATAGCCATTCTGGACTCCGATCGCCAGATTTTAAAACTTCATGGCCTGTCCCTTTCCATGTCGGGTCAAAGCGGGGCCGCACTCGCACACGATGCGCCAGTCGTCTTCGGTGTAGTTCAGCACGCGTACGTTATTTGCAAAGCAAGCGGTGCATCCTGTAGGCACGGCGGACAGGCAAATTCAGCGCCTAGTGGCTCACGGCGCTGTGAATATTAGAGTTTTCGGCTGAAAACACGCGTGTGACCAGCCGGGTTTCTCGTGCACCGTGCACAGGATGATGCGGTCATGGACCTGTAGCCCACTCAGACCAACGCGGTTGGCGGCTACTACAGTGGCAAGCACGCCATTTAGGACCACTCGCCCGCTTGGATCCCGTCGCAGTTTCGCCGACTGCCGTGCCGACAAAGCGCACGTTGGCGTGGGTCGAAGCATTACACCGTTTGGGATACGCACCCGGTGGTGCCCTGTGGTATAAAGGCAAGCACGGCCCACATCGGCTTAGCTCATCATCGGGGTTGCTTGCGATAGGCTCGTGCGCGCAGATTGTCATTCGTGCCAAAAGCACCGGGTGATTCTTGCGGCCTTCGGTTTTCGGCATGGGCACTGTGCTCCAGATGGACGCCTATGCGCCACGAGTCCTGCACGTGAGCCGGCGGCCGCATGGTCGATGATCGTCTGGAATTTTCGCCCGTGCACTTTTGGCGTGGCATTGACGGGAATATACGGCACCGGCGTTCCAATGTTGGCCAAAACACGCGGTCGCACGGCGCGGCCCAGTTTTCCGACAGCATTTTTCAGGACGCGGTCATTGGGTTGCACACGCTTCCTTGAGCGCCTGGCGATGTCGTCGCTTGCCTTTGTCGAAACATTTTTGTTTTTAGTTTCCCGCGTAACCCCTTTGTTTGCTTTGTCGCTCAGCGCGGGCCGGCGGCCCCGCGTTTTGCCGGCAGTGGGATTTTCCGCAGGGAATTTGCTTTTTTCTTTACACGTTTTTTTTTACCAAATAATTTTTCCGCTGCCTTCCCCGGCCAGGGGGTTTTTTTTTTCAGGGTTCAGGGGAAAAAACCCCCCCCCACGGGGGGGGTTCAACAGGGCCCGGGGGGGGCGTTTTTTTTTTTCCTGGGGAATTCCTTCTTCTCTTTTTTT
>Ga0163217_1012493_pt1 | contig 10331 bp, 11 predicted proteins | sample SynspAceP_FD_185933 | JGI IMG/M metagenome (GOLD analysis project Ga0163217, IMG submission 185933) | Saline lake microbial communities from Ace Lake in Antarctica - Synechococcus sp. Ace-P (PacBio error correction) | ecosystem: Environmental > Aquatic > Non-marine Saline and Alkaline > Saline ... | reverse complement strand
ATCGACTCCCGACGCTCGGCTGAATGATCTGGTGACGCGGAAGTCGGTGTGACGACGGCCGGGAGCATCACGGGCCAAGCTTTCTGTACAAAACTGATTCCACGTTACTCAACAAGGAAGATGCATATGGACGGTTTTTTCTGGTAGTATTCTGGCGGCTGGCTGAAGGGTCGGCGGGCGATCTCTGCGAGAAGATGTTCAGGAATGTGCCACAAAAAAGGATCCTGGCGGGTAAATGCTGTCATCTGTTTGGCGGCCATGTGCCCGTATGAACACAGGAGAGTCCCAATGTTACGCCCCTTGATACGCCGCACGCTGTGGCCAGTGTATCGCCAGCGCCGCTGCAGTCAGCTAATGTCGCAGCGCCGCGCTAACGATGCACCGACATACGACGCCGAAACTTGTCCGGTTTCGACTACAGCCTACCGCTCGAGCGCTTACCTTCAGTCACAAGGCCCAGGATCTGCAGATGTACCTGGTGTGAGCAGAAAGCGGAACAGCTGCAATGCAGAACCGTCGCTACTTGATGCACAGGCTAGAAACTTCTGTGCGGGTACCTGGAAGGCACATTGCGAGCTCTATGAAGCAGGCTACCGAGTGATCGGCGCTGGATCAGGTGGCTTTTGCCAAGTCAATCCAAGCCGAGCATTACCAGTTCAGCTTTCCACCCAGTTGGCGGCCAAATACCCCAGGCCGCTGGCTGGAAGAGTGGACGTCGACAAGGTCACGGTCATGGGCCACTCCATGGGCGGCATGCTGCCACGCGTTACGCGCTGATGAGTATCACGAGCAACCGAGCAGCTGGTGATGGTCAATCGATTGGTCTGAAGGACTTGGAAGGCCCTCGGTGTTGCCGTTCCAGAGCATCGACGCTGGCTACAAGCGGAGTTGGGTAAGACGGCCGAAAGGGCATTCGGCCGGCCTATCAGAGTTCGACCTACTACGTGAATAACCTTGGGACCTGAATACATCGCTGGTCGAGATGCAGGCAGGCAGTACGCCGGAAAGACAAGGAGCTGGTGGCCTGGAAATCAGGCGCTGACCTCGACATGGTCTTTACCCAGCCGGTGGTGCACGATTCGGCCAGCTGCAAGATGCCCCACGCTTGCTCATTGGTGAGAGGGACACACGGCGATCGGCAAGGCCAGGCCCCCTAAGGATATCCAGGAAAACCCTGGGGCGTTACACGTGCTTGGGCGAAGGCAGGCAGCCGAAGCGAATTCCGACAGGCGACGCTGATCGAGTTTCCCGATCTGGGCCACTCGCCGCAGATCAGGAACCCGAGGCGCTTCCATAAGAGCTGATTTAAAGGCTCGCGGGCCAGTGATGCGGTCGTGCATCCTTAACTGATCCAGCCGAGTAGCAAACAGCAGGCCTATCAACCAGGCACTGGTAGGCTTCTTGCGTGCGGGCTGGAATGCTTCGGTTCCAGCGCCGTTCCAGATGCGCCAGCGTGGGATTGTTCGGGGCGATGGTGCGGGTTTGGCGGCCGAAGTCATCCAGCGTTTTGAAGCGGATCGAGCCGGCCCTGGCCGGGTTGGGTAGATGGCAAGGGCCCAGGGAATGCGCCAAGCAAGCCCGATGGCAGACCAACCAAAACACCAGCCCCGCAGCAATGGCAGGGTGCCGCCCACAGGCCATAGCTAGGCAGGCTTTGCTGCAAGGCCTCGCGATCTCGCGGCCAGAGCCAGGGCAGTGCCACGGGCGTCAGACACAGTAGCGCCCAGGGTGGCGGAGCTGGCTTACCGGCGGCGCTTTTGGCAACGCCTCAGTCTTTTTGGCTGATGGCATAAGGCCACAGGGGCCCGCGCGACCACCAGCAGGGTCGCCATGACCCGACACATCAGCACGCTTCAGCCAGAGGCTGGGGCAGGCTGGTTTTCCACGCGGTCTTAGCAACACCTTGACCGCTGCGCCCGTGGCGCAGGGGGCAGGCCTTGCCAGTGCCGCGCCGGCACGGCCTCAAATGCCCAGTGCCAACCGCTCAGTCGCGTTGTCGGCACTCAGGACCGGGCCATGAACAGTGCGCCTTTGGCCCAAGCCGTGATGCAGCGCGTAGAAGCGCGAGCATAAGAGGCTGCGGCGGGACGGGCTTGGGTTGCTGCACCGAGGGCAGATACATCAGCAGATAGCCGATCTGGCTCACCGAAGAGTAGCGAGCGCGGCTTTGGGCGCGGTGTTGCAGCAGCCCCCCAGTAGTACGCCGTAGAAGGCACTGATCCCGCCAATGATCAGCAGCCAGTTGGCCCATTCCTTGAAGCAGCACGTCTTCTGCGGGCAACCGCCAGATGCCCAGAATTGGCCGGCCTTGACATCGCTCCGAGAGCACGGCGCTGGCGCCGCGGGTGCGGCGGATGGGCAGCGGCAAGGCAGACAGTTGCAGCGGCCAGAAAACCTGCCTTGAGGCCAGCCGACGACAGTAGCCCAGCGGTACAAGCGCTTGGTAGGGGCGCTCTGCAATCGACAAAACCAGCAGGCCGCCGGCTTGTGCATTGCGGCAGCGCAGCCGCGTAGATCAGCATTCTTCCCCCAGCACCGCCAGTTGGCAGGTGATACGCCCGGCCTGGCGCGGCGCCGGCCCGGCAATGCACACGACCAGGCCGTAAGCGCTGAGGCCTCATCAGGTGAGCCGATATTAAAAGCTGACCGCATCCTGGCGGATGACCGCAACAGGTTGCCAAGTCAATGAACAGTATCAGACAGCCAGAAGCGCTGCGGTGCCGGCCGCACTGAGATCTGCCACCGCAAACGGCTGGCGCAGCCCCTAGCAGCGCACTTGAAGCCGAGCAGGCACGCGCCAGCAGATCCTCCCGCCCCAGATCACACCGGGCCAGAGCTATGGTCAGCTCAAGCGACGTGTGCGGGCCAGATGCTCAGCAGCAAGGCGGGCAAAACAGGTCAGCCAGTAACCAGGGCGCCATGTTGTCGCGGCCACCGCCAGAGCCAGTATGCCGGCTGCAGGGGGTGTCCAGGGGTACAGCCACCACAGCAGGGTCATGGCCGAACTCCTCGTTGATTGATCAGCTGACTCCAGGACAATGGCTAAGCGTGGTGCCGGAAAGTATACTACAGCTCAGCGCCAGCGTGGCGGTTTAAAGAGCACCGGCGCGAGCAAACATCCAGTGGGTCTCGCCCCAGCCGGGTTTGCCGTTTCCGAGGCTCGATTGTTGCGGCCATTGCGCCGCGCCTTGTGCGAAACCAAGCGCGGTACAGCAATGGCAGAAGTAGGCCGCATTCAGCAGGACGGATAGCACAAACACCAATTAACACCCAGTCATGTCCGCATTCAGCGCGCCGTAGGCCAGATACCATTTGCTGATTAAAAACCGGCGTAGTGGCGGCACGCCGATTCATGCCCAGCGCACCATGTGAAGGGCGGTCATGGTCAGCGCATGCGTCTGCCACACCCATCATTCGCGGATGTGATGGGTTGCCCAGGGTCTCGGCAAAGTTGCCCGCGCAATTAAAAACAGCGTGACCTTTCATTCAAACCCTTGGTGCACCAGATGAGGCCAGCGCACCCACAGCGGCGATTAGGGCCAAGCATGGCACGCCAGGGTGATGTAGGGACACCTGGCTGACGGTCGAATAGGCCAGGACGCTTCTTGATCTCGCCTCTGCAAGCCATTTGACGAGCCATAAGAGGATAGTGGCTGCCGCCGAACGCATTAGTGGCAGGCTCAGCCCCCGTGCCTGCATCGGCTCAACGCCAAAAACGTCGTTACACCACACGCACTATGCCGAAGGCACCGGCTTGACCACGGCCACCGCGTGCAGCAGGCACTGACCGGCGCAGGCGCGACCAATTGCCTGGGCAGCCAGGCCATTGCAGTGGCAGCAGGTTGCGGCTTTGACGCCAGCCGGCGATGTCAGGCCGAATGCCACGATCAGGCTGGCACTGTGCTCTTCCATCAGGGCAGGGTGAGGTATCCCCCGGCGACAAAACGGGCTTGCCGGTCAGCTGTGTAACAGCGCAACGCCCGATCAGCAGCAGTGCGGCCGCACGCCGAGGTATAACTCAGTAAATACGCCGGCCCGCAAGCGGACTGACGCGTCCGCGAGGAACACCCAGGGGGAAGGTGGCAGCGTCAGCAGTTTTCGTTAATACAGCAGGAGGTCACAGATTTGCAGCCAGCGCCAGGCCGACCGTGGCACTTGACGCAGAGGCTGAAGTAAACAAAGAAAACGCGAGCGCAGGGGCGAATCTTTCCAGATAGCCAATCGCGTAGACGGTGGTGGCCAGCCAGAGGATGGTGACAGCGTAATGAACTGCAGTGACAGCCATCGCCCTGTAGCACCGCCGCCACCGGGCAGGAAAGGCACGCTGAAGCGGAATCCCAGCCCTGGCTTTGACGCCCGCAGGATCAGCCCGACCAGACCCATTTTCAGCAGCGCACGGTTCAGGTTCAGGGCTATTTCGCAGGCGCACCTGATTCTTTCGCGCAGGGTGAAGATGGTCAGCCCCGGTATCAGCGAGTGAGGATAATGATCAGCGGTAGCAGTGTGGTTCCAGGCGATATTCACAGGCCCACCTGCGCAAACCAGACAATTCAGGGGCTCGCTCAGCAGCGCCATGGCCCAGACTAACCAGCGCCGGCAAGCGATGGCCAGCCACTGGCAAAGGCGTCGGATTTCAAGTCCGGAGGGGTGGCATCGGCACGTCCAAAGGCGATGGCCACCACGCGGACCACGTAAGCCGCGCTGCCAGGGTGCCGACTAGCACGCCAAAGGCCCAGGGGCCAATTTGCTGGGCTCGCTGAAACAAGGGTTGCAGCAATACCATTTGGGCGACAAAGCCGCCACTGGGTGGCAAGGCCGATCAGGCGCCGCCGGCGACGCGACATGCGAACAGCCAGCGGCATTTGTCCTGCTCGCGCCTTGAGTGAGCTGACGCGCTTGCTGCCAAGCGTGGCTTGCATCTCGCCCGGGCGGCGGGGAACATGCTACCTGGCCAGCCCGTGGGCGAGCACGAAACAACCAGAGCGCGGATCGATAGTCGTTCTTGCTGCCAATGGCAACCAGCAGGCCGAGGAAGCAAGCAAGGCATAAAGCCCAGCTGCGCCACGTGGATGAGGCCCCAGCACTTCAGCCCAGGGTGTGCGCAAGGGGCCGCCCGCCACGGCCAACAGCGGGGATGCCGCCAGGGACACAGCAGGCCCGCGCTGCTGGGCAAAATCCACCGCGTGGCGATACGGCTCCACAGCAACCAGAGAATAAACAGTGGGCCCTTGCACAGCGACGAGAGCAGCGCCGGCTTGACTGGCGTTGGCGCCGCAGCGTGCGCTGCAGGCAGCCACATTATGGACCAGCGGCAGAACGCAGGCCTTAGCATTCAGCCCCAGTGTACATTCAACACCGCGCACGCCGTCGGTCAGGGTTTCGCGGTTTTCAGCTCGGCGAGGCAGGCTGATATCCAAGCACGCCATATTTCACCATTAAAGCAACGCCAGCCGAGCAGGTAGCACAGCGACGCCGCCAGGCGAGGAGCAGCAGGTATTGCAGTGCTGGTGCTGGCCTTGCGGCCGAGGAGAATGGACCATGGCTACCGCACCAGCCCAGCAGCTCAAGGGGATCACATACCAGTTGAACAGGATTCACGGGCAGCCAAAGAGCGGCCAGGCTGGCTTGTAGCAGGCGGACAGCGGCAGAAGTCGGTGTCCCGGTCTGGCTGTGGCTGGCCGGCGTTCGGCGTAACGATACCAGCATATGAATTCAGCGCGGTAAACCCAGCAGCACCGCCGTCAGCGGGGCTGGCTCGAAGCGAAGCCCAGCGCCCGTATCCAGCCGCCCAGCGCAGTTGCTGGGTGCCCTGCGCCACCACGGGACTGCAACGCAAAAACCCGCTGCCGCCAGGCTGAGCATATTGCCGAATGACCAGGCCGCCGGCGCTGTGAGCGCGCGCAAACAGCAGCAGGACTGGTGGTTCAGTGGAATCAGCAGGCTGGAGCAGGGCGAAATTCATCGGCGCCCCTGCTGGTCAGTACTGTCCGAGTCTGCGGTGGCCAGCCCGCAGTGCAAAGGCCGTTGCGCTTGCCGCGGACTTACCAGTCCGGATGCCACAAGTGCCTGCACACGGGTCAATGGTTGCACCCGGCTGGGCAGGCGCGACCATCACCATGAACACCCGTGCCTGACGTTTGAAGCGATATTGCGCCTCAGCGGTTGGCGCTGCCAGCAATTCCATGCAGGCCAATCAGCCACAGGGCAGAAACACCGCGTAAGCAAATACAGAGGATGCTGCTCATGGCGCCAGCTCCTCGTAGCGGCCAAATCACCAGCAAGCGTCAGGCGGCGGGCGATCGACAGTGGTGGCGCCACCTTCGATAAGTAGTATCAGGCCAGCCAGCCACCGAACCGGGTCACCAGCCAGCCCATCGCCCAGCCAGGCGCTGGCGGCGGCCACCAGGCTGAACAGTTGTTGCACACCAATCAATACCGAGGGGCGCGCAGCGGCCACTGATGCCAGCTCAAGGCTGGGGCATTACCCCGCCCAGGCGCAAGATCACCGCGCCGGCGGCAGAATGGCGCCAGCTTGGAATGCGCCCCCTGGGCGCGGACTTGCCGCGCCATTAGCGATAAGGCCGCGACCATGACCGCCAGCGGGCGCCCAAACACCCTTGTCCAGGCGTTCAGCAATGGCCCAGGCACGCCGGCAGCGACAGGCGTGCGCGTCGCAGTTGGCGCACACCAGCAGCGCCAGTAGTATACCACCAGCTAAGCAAAAGTATCCCAAGCGCGAAAATTCAAACAGAACGGCGGTGACCCGGTGTGGTGGCGGCCGCTGTCTTCCAGCGCCGGCAGACCTCGCGGTAAACGGCGAGGTAGTTTCGGCATGAGGCAACACTGCTTGGGCCAGCAACAGGCGTACAGCAGCCAGCACCAGGCTGCAGCACGTGCTGTTTTGGGTCTTTGCGCGTCTCAGGGCCGGACCACGGCTAGGGCACTCAACAGCTTACCCCAATGAGCCGGCGCCTATAGGCCGCTTCGGCCAGGGGCCAGATCCTTGCAGCCAAGTCGGGGCCCAGGTTCAGCGCCAGCATTCAGTCCGAATACAATAAAACAGCACCACGGCGCTATACAAGCCTTGGCCTGTATGTATCGCGCGACGGCCAATCCGGGTGCGAGTGCGCGGAGGTCAGATCAAATACCGTTTCAGGGTTTATGCGGCTCCTTCGTGCGCGTCGCTCAACGTCACGTGGTAACGCAACAGCAACTGGCATGCCGTTGCGGCCCGAGGGCCAGTCCGGACCCAGATCAGCAGCATCAACAGCGCCGGTGCCGCCCTCGCTTGCGGATCCCAAGCCGAATGGCACAACCCGGGCCCAGCGTATCAGCCTTGGTTACGCATGCAGGCGGCTGTTAAATCCGGGAAGCGAACACGCCGAGGGTGCGGCGATTAAAAAGAACTACGCAAGCAGGGGAACGGGCCAATGAGCCAATGAGCCACTCGTCATGCCGGCCTCCGCAATAGCTGCACAGCGCGGCACGACCGCCCGCCTGTAACGCCGACCAGTGCGCATCCAGCAGGCGGGTTGATCCTGGCTGACGCCAAGCGCATTAGAATCGCCGCGCCACTGGGCGAATAGCTGCACGCCATTAGCCGGTCAGCGTGGGAGGGGCCGCCCCATTCTCGCATAGGCCGGGCGCGACGCTCAGGAGCAATATGCAGGCAGCCACATCATCGACTTAGGCCCTTTCAAAGCTGGTCCAGGTGCTGCTCAGGGCGCGACGGTAATCGCTCCAGTTCTGTTGATGATCCAGCGCATTGCAGATGAACGTCTTGTCTTCAAGCTGAGAAGATACCGTGTACCGGAACAGGCCGACCATGGCATACAGCAACAGCTGCACGCGGCGGGGTCAGCGCTGCTTCACTTCATACCGTACCCATTGCGGCTTGATAGGGCAGGCGCGGATGCCACGCCCCCGCCCACGTCCCAGCCGCCGATAAGAGTTCGAAATGAAAAGCCGAGAAACGGGCAGGTAGGCAGCTGGGATCGGGCCGGTATGCAATCCGCAGCGCAGCTCGCCAAGAGTCGCCAGCAGCGCCAGCGGATAGACAATGCCCAGCCCTGGTTGCTGTTAACAGGGCCCATAACGTGAGCCAAAAGACCCGATTTTCAGCAAAGCGCCAAGCCACAACGCACACGCCATGGTGGCTGCGCAGGGCGAGGTGAGGTGATTGCTTGGAAGGTGTGACACTGGACTCCGAAGCTTGGATGAGTATTGCCATGTTAAGAGATGCTTGCCCCAGGCTCAAACTTGGGAAAGGTTGCCGAGTTGAGACCGTTGCAACCGGGGCAAAAGTCCTTAGGTCGGATTTGATGCCGCATGGACGAAGTGTTCTGCACCCGTCAAAGATGTTATTTTCAGGGCAATAGGACATCCAAGAGTCATCGGTCGCAGGGTATAGGCATGAAGGACGGGTAAGTGAAACGCTCAGTACGACAGGGCATGGCCGGACAACGGATTTGACTACGAAGACGCTGGAGGCTTGCGCTCGCAGGGACAGGCGGCCGTTTGGAACGTCGTATCACAGAGTCCTGGCAGATGCTGGGGGCTGCCATCACATGCTGGGCCGGCGTGGATCATTTGCGGAGGTTGCCTGCATGACGCCTTCTCAAAGATATGGAGCCATTGTGATCGCTTTGATCGGGGCGCTGGAGTCAGCGGGCGCGCCTGGATTACAGCATTTTGGCGCTATCGAGCATGAATGTTGGCCCGTCCGCGGGCCGTCTGGTCGCAACCGATGATGATTTTATTCGAGCAAGATGGCGGTGACAGCCCGCAGGCGTAGGATCACGCGGCGCAGGCAGTGGCAGGGCAGCAGCTGAGCGCTGCTGCAACAGCTTGAAGGGCACGCGTCATCCGATTTCTGCTGGCAGTTTTACCGTGGTTTTGACCTCAGAAACCAGATCGCCGAGCGGCTGACCCACCCGCTGGGTACCATCAAGGGCCGTAATCCGTGCTGGATTCGCGCATTGCAGGGTGCTTGCAAGCATATTCCGACATCACCCGCAGATCGCCGTGCAGCTGATCGGCGGGATACTTCTGGCCTGCTGGCGAACCGGAGGCAACCGAAGTTCGCGAGCTGGGATGAGGCTGCCGGGACGCGGCGCGCATGGCGCTGGAGGTGGGAAGGCCACGCTGCTTGAGTTGGCAACGATGCCGGCGCAGACCGGCAGCCAAATACGCTGGGCGCGCATACAGCAAGCCTGGGCTTGGCCCCACGGCCCGACAACCAGGGCACCGATCCCCCGCGTTTGAGGTGGTGGACAGCCTTGGGCTCTGGCGCCTGCCACGGGCGCTGGCGCTGTGGTATGCTCGTGGCTGCCTGGTGTATTGCGTTGATGAGGCCCTGGCGAGCGCTCCTTAACAGCCGTATTTGCGGCCCGGGTGAACGCGCCAGCCCCGGCTGGGTGAGTCAATATTCGACGGCGAAGGGACCTTGAGCCCTGACTTCGCTGGTGAGGACAGGTGCCTGAGGGATCGCTCGTGCAGTTCTGGACGCTGATGGACCCCGCAGATGGCCCACGCTCTCTGGGAGTTGAATCGAGCCGGGTGAGCGGTTCACGCTCAGTGGCGAACAGATAGCGCGGTGCAGGCAGGGCAGTGTTCGAACTGACGCTGGATACCGGCCCGGCGGCTCGCCGCTCGACAGGCCACGGGTGAGGTGTTGTACTCGGTCGTGCAGGTTGCTGACGGCAAGTTAATTGAAAAAATTTCAGTCCACGACATCAAAGGTGATCCTCGCGGGTATTTGTAGACAGGTGACTTTGCAAACAGCACCTGCTTCTGGATGCAAAGCCCATCGCTAACTTGCTTACGGAGGAATCAACTGATGAATACTTTTCAATAATTGCCTGGCTACTTCTTTGCGTTCCCCTGACCCTGGCGCCGGCACGTCAGCGCTGGCCAGTCTCTGGCAGCTGGCGAGATGGCCAAGCTGTATAAAAATCGACAGTGACGCACTGACAGTACGGCCAGCATGGACGTTGAGGCGTGATGATCTGACGCGGGCATCGACGTGCGTCTGCAATGGCAATCTTACGCCCTGGTGTGGTGTGATCAGCTGTACCGTTGGATTGACCTCCGGCGCTGGCTTACGGCTGGCGCACAACGAACATGGAACTGCCCGGCAGTGGTCAGCAGTGGTGATTTTCAAACCCGGTTGCTGGACCGTGCGTCTGCTGGCTGCCGATGGCACCAACTTCCGCGTTAATGTCGACACCGGTGAAGTGTTAAAAGATGGTAAGTAGGCCTATTGCCTAGGACGGTGACTACGCAGGCGACACCGCCAAGATCGTTGCTGGCGCTTACACCAACTCTATGCC
>Ga0163217_1001669_pt1 | contig 10331 bp, 7 predicted proteins | sample SynspAceP_FD_185933 | JGI IMG/M metagenome (GOLD analysis project Ga0163217, IMG submission 185933) | Saline lake microbial communities from Ace Lake in Antarctica - Synechococcus sp. Ace-P (PacBio error correction) | ecosystem: Environmental > Aquatic > Non-marine Saline and Alkaline > Saline ... | reverse complement strand
TCATGTCAGATCCAACGCCAATTGCTCTTGCTAATGCTGCCGTCTGCCATGCACCTGAATTCATTTGCATTAAGCCAGCTGCACCGCGCAACCAACCGCTTCTAACTTCAACAAAACATGTTTCTTATGATTCCCTTCAGACAGCTTGGTGTGCTCCCTTAAGGAAACGCCACATTGTCAAATACTGAGAGTATGGTAAACAACGCACCACTTGAAAACAGGCATGCTCATTTTCGTACGAACATTCATACAAGCGCTTACGACTCATTTGATGAATGTTTCGCCTTGAAATAACACCTCACACGTCTGGATAGAGTGGCACCAATGACTTTAAAAGCGTATTTTACCCTATACCGCTCGGCCCTCACCGCTGTAATACCGGCCTTTTCACTTGCATTGAAATGCTGTCATTAAGATACCCGACCACCTCGTGAAAGCTGCATTCTGTTGATATCAACTAAAAGTCTGACATAGAATTTCTGTTATTCCTATTTGATGATTTTCACTTTAATAGCGTATTCATATTAAATTCTATTAAGCTTATTATTAACTCGGTGTAGCGCATTATTTAGATACCAACTAAGCTCTTCTATACACCGTGTTTGAAGAGATGCTCAACGTTAAACCTAGGACAAGAACTTACCCAATCAGAGACGGACCTACACCACTAAAAAAGTTCCATTACATTACCAATATTTAAGACTGTATGCTGAACAAGTACCCGACTTTTTGAGTCTTTTCTTTATTTTTTTGTAATTTTATACAAGAGTCAATAAAAACAGTCCCCAATATAACTTAATAGCACAGGATGTTGTATATGATTACTCTTCGTAACAAAAAAATATAAACAAAGGAATGACTACCAAGCGGAAAACAATAAAAAAGTTAATTGAATATATTTCGCGCTTTTTTAGTGTCAAACGGTGCTTTTTCACAATGAGAAAAACCATTTAAGGAGATTAAAAACTGCGTGATACACAAATCATTATATTCTTTATAGGTTTAGCTTGCTGAGTTGGATGCGGACAAATTTGTTTTGGCGTTCACACTCGCTAAAACTATGCGTGTCCCCTATGCATGATAGGACTAACGATATTGCCATGGGTCAAAGTCTCCTGAAAATTTGTTTCACACAGCATCCTAAATGGCAAAACCCAGACACTGCAGTAGTAATGCAATTGGTTCAAATATCACAATATCGCTTGTCCTAGGGCTAACAGTGCTATTAAGCCTCTTTTGCGTTTCATCCCCACAACCTTGAAACCTGAATACCCTTATTATTGTTAGTAACGCTAATTGTGCTTATTTTCTTTCAGACAATTACCTTTAGCCAGACTGAAGGGTGATACTAATCACTTATAGTTTGTATCGTGTAGCTGTAATGGCCTTAGTTTTCGTTTAAGGTAGATTAAAAAACGATCCTCTTAATTGCGAAAAGAAGACGAAATCCCCAAGTTAATTGTTACGTACCACCACTATTAAAATCGCCGGTGGATGTGTAGTAAATCGTTGGTTAATTATATGAATTCGTTGAGTGCCAACTTTTTTCTAGTAGAACGCGCAGTTTACAGTTGCCCATTGGGACAGACCGCGACCTGATGGGCGCTACCAACCAAACCATCCACGCCCGACTTGACCATCGGCGTGCCGATTTCGACTCACGACACTGAATCCATCGACGCCCACTGCGTTCTATGGTCAGGAATCGTGACGACGTTCTGCTGCCCGCGAAGCTACGCTAACATTCATCTCGCTAATATCCAGCTAGCTGTGCCGCTCCCTTCTAAATCTGAGATTTTTCACAATCACCAAACCAAGTGTATAGTGCACTCGAGTCTATGACCGCACTGGCTCTACCGCAAAGGCGAGTGCAATCTGCTGGACTCGACAGCAGCCGGAAAAGGCAGAGGCCTTCTTCGAGATCTCGGGGAAAAGCGTTTTCCGTGCGGGTCAGGCCGATGAAATAGAGATCATTGCAGCTTGTTATGGTGTTGATCCTGTTTGAAGATAATGACCAATGTCCGCAAGGTGGTGTCTGCGTGAAAAACTCGACGCCTGTGCGAATTCGGCCACCGAAGTGATCAAGAGTGAAAAGAGATATTTCCAAGGATGAGAGCACACGCCAAATTGGTGTCGGAATTACGCCGTTGCTCTGGCAGCAGCGTTTATGAATACCGATTATATTATCCCGACATAAACTAGTTCAAGGCACCCTAGTGCGTTTCCTCCCAGACGCGTGCGCCTGCGCGTCTGGGACTCTGACAGGTCTCTCGCTCACCTTGAGTGCAAGCATATCGGACTTCAATAGCGATCTGACCTGTGCGGGAACATCGATTGGCCAGTCTGGATCGCCCAAAACAAGTCGGCTCAGGGGACTTTATCCACGGAGGCAAGTCTGGACCGCGCCATTTACCAAGACATTGGTGATGTGCAGGTTCGATTGAGGGCGAGCCGTTGCTGAATTCGACCAATGTGGTCAGATTCCACAGTGCCACTCTGAGCGGATGAATGACGTAAACCTGTAGACCGATTACTGGCGGAGCATCTTCCAAGCGCTAATCGTGTGTTCGACCTTGTTCTATCGGTCGGGTGTCTAATTTACGGAGCGCCTCACTAGGCGTGCGGCGATGATCGACAAAACTCGGCAAATAACCGATGTGGCACTGGCGTTGTCGCTGCATGCGCCAATACAATGCGATAACTGCGCGAGTACATGAACTGGTGCCGATCAACAAAATGAGAACCCGCTGTAAGTGCTTGTTGCCGGCCGTAAATTCTCCCACTTATTTTATCGCAAGGCTCCGTGGTGACAAACGCGTCCTGACTATCGAGTGAGCTACGGACCCAATTTTGTCAAGATGTTAATGATCATGCCTGAGCATGCTGAAGAAATGATCGAATTGCGCGCGAAACGCCGTGCAAAGATCAACCTTGATCCGTTCAATCCCTTAACCGCAGTTTCTCGGTTTATGAGCGGATTCCCAATATACTAGCAACTTTTAACATGATCCCGCCGCTGTTCCAGATATGAGCTGCACAACCGGCGCCGTATATACCGGAGCTTCAGCACAACATCGTAGGGAGGATATCGATCAGGCTTGTGGCCAAATTGGTCCGGCCAGGAAGGGATCGAACGCGCTCGCAGTGAACGCTACATAGCGCGCGCGAGTTTAAGTGCCGAGTGAGGCGGGCTTAGCCGTCACATTTCAGCTCAGAACCCGCTAAACCTCCAACCGGTAGGATCGATTGTGATGACCTACAGACCCAAAGTCTTGCTTGAGTAACACGCTTTTACTCGGGCCTGATGCTGAGTGCCTGCGTTGGACCACGTCGGACCAGCCGCAGCGCGCCAAGGTCCCAACGCAGCGGCGGACGCGGTATACCAAGCTCGGCCTGGGCTATCTGCAGGAAGGCAGGAGACCGTGCGCGTCAAGGCCACCTCTGAGCGATGGCCGCTGGAAAAATCGTCCCCGTTTCCGCTCTTCAGGCAATTATCGCGCTGGCTATGGTTCAGCGCTGAGGCTAGTACGATTCGGCTAGACAACATTCCGCGCGTGGCCAGGGACAGAGATCGAGCAATCGGGATTCTCAATCAAACTACGGCGTGTTCCTGCTCAACCGGCGACGCTCCCGTTATCCCGAAGCCCTGAGTGCGTTCAGAAGGCCGCCGGTATATACAACCTTTACGGCTGAGGCGCTCATCGTCGTTTGAGTAACCTGGTCTTACCTCATGCGCCATGGGCGCCCGGAAGAATGCCGAAGAGCATTTTCGAGCTGGCGCTACGGCTGAACAGTCGCCTTGCCGCTGGCGCTCCTGGCAGATGGCAAGAATCGAGTTCGCGCGCAGAACTATTGGCCAGCATGGTAGTATCTTACCGCGAGTTTTCTTACCGAGTATCTTCCGACAGGACGCCAGAGTTGTGGTTTGGGCGTACAGTGTAGCGCCCGCCGCTTTGATATGATCATAACGTGTGCCAGGGCAAGTTATGCTCTGCTAGTTACGTCGACTTTTTATCTGGCCATGCGCAACAAGGTCTTGAGGCTTTCAGAATGTTATGATCTAGCTATCTACAAGTGTCTGACATAACCAGATGGTCCGCTCCCCCGAGCTGCTATCAAGCACAACCCTGTGCTATCTCCTTGCGTCTGGAACGTGAATAAAGCAGGCTGATCCACCCGCATCTGCTGCTGGGCCACCCTACTGGGCTGCACAGATAAAATTCTGCTGTGCACCTGGAGGAGGAATAGACTTTCGATCAAACTTGCCGGGTTACCGACAAAGCGACACTTATCGAACCAGGGGATACGTGCGCAGCTACGCGAGCATGCTGGGCTGAACCGCAACGGCTTAGCTGCTGGAATTAACGATGGGCTACGTGGCGTGTGGTACTGAGCGCAGTGTCAAGCGCCGATATCGCGCACGCTCTCGCGCCCAACTAAGATCCGAACCACAGCTGGTGGACCTGGCTCTGCAGGTCGTACAGCCGACATATCTGGAGTACCTCAGTCGTACTTCTGTTCTTCTTGTGGTATATAAGAACCAGCCAGCCGGTTCAGTCCGGCGGAAACGATGTCAGCGAGAGCAGCGCAGAGTTACTCTATCTAGAAGAGAGTGGAAGTCGACGTCATACTCTTGGACATGGCCCTTTGCAAAATAGCGTGATCATGGCTGAAGATGTCACGTCAAGCAGATGCCGCCGCTGACGCGCGAACAACGCGCCCTGGTGCCCGAACGGAGCGGGCTAATGCCACTGGCGCCGGATAACCTGTGCTGCAAAGCCACGCGGCTATCAGCTTGCAGCTACTGGCGCCAGTGTCCGCGCCAGGCACCTGCCTCAGGACCCTGCACCAGGCCTGCGGCCGAGGTTGTGTGGATCCGGCGCAACAATCAGGCACCTCGCGAGTATTCGGCCAGCGAATGTCTTTCGCAGATGCGCTTCTGCGCCAAACTGCTGGTTACAGGTAACAACGCTGTTGGCCGTCAGTGCTGCATAGCAGTCGATGCAGCCAGGGCCAGCTCACTGAATATCGCATCACGATCGTCCGAGTGGAGTCTAGGGTGATGCCTGTGCGGCCATGAAGAGACCCGGTCTCATCGCAGATTGAGTTCCGCGTGTCAGTACGGTGGATATCGCAACTACGTATACCCGCGGGCGATGTGTCATTCGTGCCTGCTCTCGGCCAGTAAGGGAAGGCACATGCATTCAAGGAGTCCCCATCAAACGTCCGGCGTGTCCGCAGATTCCGCCGTGGCGTTGTTCTGGTAGCGGTGATGGCACCGATTTCGGTTGCAGAGCATTGACCCAATACCGAAACCTGCCGATTGTGGCGGCTACGCTTGCGGCAAGGATCAACAGTTCGCAGAGCCGTTTGGGCGCCGATATCGTCGCGGGTGTTCCTGTCATGCCCAGCATGAAGCCCCAAGCTTTGCAGATACGGCAAAGCGGGTATCGCTGCACATTGGATTGCCCGACATCCACTTGTCGACTACAAAGATTAGGCGCTGCGCGGGTTGCCGAGCCGGGCGCTTGACTTGCCTGCGCTAATTCACACCCTGGGCAATCGGCGCGGAAGATCGCGTCCCCGCACGGTGGTTGACGCGGCGCCTCCTCATCACGCGTTATTCCAATTCGTATTGCGTGAATGCGGCTCGCATGGAAAAGATTTGCATAGAAGAAGTATGGGGAGCCGACGGCCTCAGCGCTGGTGGCAGTCACGGCGCGCCCATGTGGATTATTCTAGCGACAAGCTCGATATTCCAGGATTTTCAACGGTCAGCGTCAAAAAGCCTCGGATGTGTGTTCATGCCTATTGGTGTCCTACCGTCGCTCGCGCGCAATCAGAACAAACGCTGCACCTGGGCATCACCGAAGCAGGTGCTTTGCGTTAGCGGGGACGTGAGCAGTTCCGCCGTCGGCTCGGTCATGCTGCTCGTCCGAAGGGCTTCGGCGATTATCCATCCACGTATTTCGACCTGGCAGCGGGCCTACCCCGTGAGGAGATCACAAGTTGTGGATTTTGATTTTTGCTCAATTCACTTAGCGCCTTGCGCTCGTCGTTCAGGTATCAATTTTATCGCTGCCCGGAGTGTTCCCGACAGAATTTCGACTTGTGATCAAGACCATGAACGAGCTTGAGGCTCGCCGGAAAGCGTATTGGTGCTCCCGCTTGATGTGCCGTTCATTTGGCTGTGTGGGTCAATGCCCGGTGAACCAGGAGCCGATTATTGGCCTGCCGGCGGTACGCGAACTACAATTTGCTCTATTGTCGGTGCGTACCTGACAGAAAGTGACAATGCGACCTATCACACGCTGGTGAAAAAATGATTTCGCGACAAGATTGCTGCCAACAGGCGCTGGAAGCCAATACAATCGCCCGTGGCTGATAAAAGGAAAAGATGCTTGAAGAACCTGCACAGCCGTGCGCCAAGCATCGCATGAATGATATCCTGCCCGCCGACACGGACCTTGGCGTATTTTTGAACGCTCGGTAGCGCAGTTGTCTGGGCGGGATTACGTACCAAACAGATCGTCTGGGGCCCGATTTCGAAGGTACCGAGTTGAGTTCAAGCCGCCACCAATCGGCGAAGTGACCGATTATCGTCGAAAGAAATGTTATACCTTCGATGAATGCAACGTGATTCTCTTACCCTGCGCGGAAAGGGACCGCTCGGCTAGCGTGCGCGCAATGCTTAGAGCACGGCTGCTCGGCGCGGCTCAGCCAGAAAGTCTGGTATAACGGGCCGATGTTTCGCACGGAACCCGGCACCAGAAGGGACGCTATCGCAGTTCAATCAGATTGGAGTAAAGACTTCAATTCGAGTGGTCCGGGATATTGATGCCGAAACTATCATCCTGAGCTGGCGCTTGAAAGCAAGTGGTTGAAGGATGTGTCAAGCTGCACTGAACACCGCTGGAGCAAGCAGCAGTGATCGCGCGGTGGCTACCGCGGGATTTCTTGGTGAGACTATCTCGCGAGCGTCTATGAGCAGTTGGACGAGGACAGGGCCAGCGGCGCCTGGAAACCAATCCGTGCGCGTTGGCCGACAGCAAGAAATTCGGAGACCCAGGCCTTGCTGTGGGCGCCGCACCGAACGGCCTGATTATCTGAATTGACGTAAAGCGCGGAGCATTTTTCCGGCTTTGTGCGCTGCTGATGCGGCAGCCTTGCCCTATGAAAATTCACAATCACCGCGCCTGTGCGGGCTGGACTACTTACGCCTGACAGTGTGTCGACAGGTGACCATCAGTTTGGCTCCCAGGTACGTATGTGCCGTGGGCCGTTATGATGGGCTGGCGAACAGTGGGCGGCCAAGCCGGCTTCCGGCGATAGGGCTTTTGCTATGGGAATCGAGCGCTGTTTGCTGTTGATCCAGACGCTGGATAAAGTTGCGCGCTGAACTGGCCCGGCAAGTTGATGTCTACTCTTTACTGTGGGCCGCGAGGCGGCCAAGCCGGATTCCAGCTTGCGAACAAGTACGCATTGCGGTTGCCGGCATCAGAGTTGAGAGTGCCATTTGCGGTTGGATGCAGTTCAAAAGCACAGTTCAAAAAGGCCGATAAGTCAGGCGCTTGTTGCGCTGATCTCGGTGAAGATGAGGTGGCTGTTCAGCGGTCGGAATTCAAATCCCTGCGCGTGAAGCCGAGCAGGAAAATATAGCTGGCAGATGTCCAGGCAGTCTAAAACAAATTGTTGTGAAAGCGCCTCGGCCGTTTTGCGCAAGTAAGGAAGACCAAGAGGGGTGAACTACCAGACAGCACAGTAAGAAGAACAGGTAGAGAAAATCAAGAGAGCTCGGAACCGGCCACGGTATCCTTTGGCTGACAGAGTGTGGCTATTTTGCCTTTTTGAATGTGTGTGTATGATCGGCTGGCAGCTGGACCAACTACCAGAAAATAAGGCCGCCAAATGCCTTGCGCGTTTTACCAGAAGTATGCTGGTGAGAAACCCGTTCTGGCGGCGCGAAAGTGAGAGACCCGCCACCCGCCGTGCTGAGGCCTAGCAGATTCGTGTGAGTACGCGGGTACCCGCGATGCCCAGTTTGCTGCCGTTGATGCCAGGCGCGGCTGGCCAGCTAGAAGCCGGTGACATGGAAAAAACCGCTGAACCGGCGTTGCCGTAGAGGTTATTGACAACGGCGGCGACCGATACTTCTGCAGGAAGTGGCTCAGGCAGCGTCTGGCTCGCGTGCGTGATGGATTACTGACACCAGCGAACGCGTGCGCAGGAATCCTCTGAGTGTTACACCGTGTGAGACCCATCAACGGACGCACAAAGAGTTGGCCGGTGCGGTGAAGAGGATATGTTCGCGCGGCGAAGTCTGCTGCTGGGCCTGGGCACTCGAGTAGATGAGGCTGCGTGGAGTCTATAATCTAACACGCTAATAGAGGCGATTGCTATCCCCGTGATCGCCACCAATTTACAATGTGTGAAGGCTGGATGATCTGCACGGCAGGAAGCAGCATAGTGAACCTGAAGTCCTATATCTTGCCATATGCTCTTGGCTGCCACTGTTGGTGTCCAAGTTGACATAGTCTAGTCCTCCGCACAGAAAAGAATTGCCTCCCCGCCGAGGCTGGAACAAATTCGACGCAGCAACAGACTTCGAGCGCTCAAAGCGGAAGCGCAATGTTGGCGCCGGCAAGCCCAAAGGCTGTTCACCCAGCTCAAGTGCCAATAGGTACTTAGATGCTTGACGCTTTATGCCTGCCGAGTTGCGAGCCGTATCCTCTCCATGACGCCCGATATCGGCGGATAGCCAACTGGCGCCAGGCGTCAAGCTCTACGAGCCGCTGTCAGCGTTCGATGTCGCGCTGGTGGCCCATCCGAGCCGGTCATGGTTGAACCAACCATTGCTTGGTATCCATGTAACGGCAGAGTACGTAACTGCGCCCGAGGAAGATGGTGCGGAGCTCTGGCAGTGCAAGGTATCCGCCGAACTCTCTTGCTCCCGCCGGCAACCAAATGGGGACGTTATGGTAGTGAGCAGGAGCCCAGGTGACAAGCTGACTGCTCTTTGATATTCGCACCGGCGAGCAGCGTCTTGGATCTATGAAAGTCCAGGCTGCCTCGGTTACTGACAGTACTGAGGGCCACAGCACGCCTGTTTGCCCTATGTTTGCGCCGGGTTATTTAGCCGGGCTCCGCTGCCGCTGTGCTTGTCCTTGGCCGCGGGGAATACCGGCTTTCTCACTCTGGGTATCAGGCGCGTCGCGCAGCCCCCAGGGCCGCTCCGAGTTGGATGCGCACTAACCCCGCCATGTCTGATATTCGACGTCACCTGTGCTTTATCGACGACACCCTGTACGTCGTCAGCTTTCCGGTGCTCTATGGCGCGCTGAATGCCGAACACCGGCACGCCGCGTCAGCAATATCCGTGCTCCAGCCGTCGGCCTGCGCGGGCTTTGGCAGCCTGTATGTCAACCCCATGCTGACTGTCGCCTCTCGTTGAAGCTTGCCGTTGACCGTAACCGCGCAGATGCCCTTGTGACTAAATAGGATTGCTGCGCTCCGCACCTGACGGGCGCCAGTTAGCCTTTCAAGCAGTTTTGTCGCGATCAACGTGGCCGTTTTGAAGTGATGTGCACCTGGGCGCAGACCACGGCCGGCTGGTCGCGCGTGTTCGGCGTTGATCGCAAGGGCTGCGTGCTACGGCCGCATGCGATGGCATACGCTCTACGTGTTACGCACCAGCGGCGATTTGTGGCTCTGAACTGCAATAATGGTAAACCCGCTATACTGTTCGCGCTGCCCGACTTCTCGTGGCGCAGCGGCCTTTTTTTGTTTATTGGCAGCGGTTGGATCTCTGTGCGCAGGATTGATCCCATAGAGATTCCTTGTTCTATCCTTGGTGGGCGGCGAAACGTCGGTCAAATCCTATCTCCGTCTTTCAATCGTGTCTGAGTCCCTTAAAAGTCGGGACGGATTGTGGCCCGACGTGTTCCGGCTCTGACCCGTGACCAGGCAATATGGAGGCGAGTATGGCAGGCCCAAACCCTATATTCTTGTGCGACACCGCCTGTAATCACCGTGAATAGTAGTGCATCGACATTGTAAAATGACGGGCATCGCTGCAGGGCAGTGAAGAGGCCCCGGACGCTGCTGTTTCTGGTCGGACTCCCATGGCGCGGCAGAAACCGCCGGGCGACGAGCCTTATCGCCAGAGCATGTTTGCGCAAAGCGCCAAACAAGCACACCTTCATCTCATCCCAGCAAGATTTGACAGGTTCCGATCCCGAGCGATTCCATCTGGGCGAGTTTTCCGCGTGGAGGCTAGGTGCGCTATCGCTAGATCGCTAGCATCCGACGCCGTAATTCATCCGGATGCTGAA
>Ga0163217_1113670_pt1 | contig 10332 bp, 15 predicted proteins | sample SynspAceP_FD_185933 | JGI IMG/M metagenome (GOLD analysis project Ga0163217, IMG submission 185933) | Saline lake microbial communities from Ace Lake in Antarctica - Synechococcus sp. Ace-P (PacBio error correction) | ecosystem: Environmental > Aquatic > Non-marine Saline and Alkaline > Saline ... | reverse complement strand
GAGGCCCTGGTGGAAGCGGCTGCACGCGCGCTGGCGGGCCTGGATTATGGTCTGTTCACAGCGATGGCTACACCAAGAGCGTAGGAGTGGCCCAGCCATTTGAGCAGGGCCTGCTGGCTGCCAGGGCCCGATCTGGTTGCTGGCAGCCCTCGGTGTGCCACGCCAGGAAACCTGATCCCAACGCCTGCATCGGGGCAGGCTGGCCTGGGATGGGGGTGGGCGGCAGTTTCGATGTCTGGGGCAGGGACAAAAAAGAAGAGCCCCCCGCCTGGGATGGGAGCTCTGCAGATCGAATGGTTGTTACCGGCTCATATTTAGGAACCCCACCGCTGGCGGCGGATGTTTGTCCCTGCCCCGCGTTTTGCCTGGGCGGTGCTCCGCGGGTGGCTGAGCCTGCTGGTTGAGCTCTGGTGATGCCTGTGAGGGCCTTGGCCGTGATTCGCGATTCAGCGGAAGCCGACGGAGGCTGCCAGACGAAGGCCAAACGCAGGCAAGAAAAGTGCGGAATGATCGGCAGGATGGTCGACCAGCGGGCCGGAAGGCCTCGGTACGCCTCAGGAAGCTGGGCAGCGTTCAACACAGCCCATGCCCAGTGAATACTTGCCATTCCTGGTGCTTTAGAAACAAGCATTCAAATCGGACGCGCTACCACGTGTTGCCGCCGCAGAGCCGGCTTCCCAGGAGGCGAAATTCCTCTGCCCAAAACAAACCGTCCGGCAATGGCGCGGCCCACGCCGTGGTGCAGCGGATCAGGTGGGTGGAGGTTTGCAGGCTCAGCAGGGGTGAGCGTCCCAGCATTTCATCGCTTTGCGAATCAGGTCGCTGAGGTAGGGCGCGGGCTGTGGGCTCCTGCAGGCCCAGGCAGGGGCAGCGGCATCAAAGGGAGGGTGTTGCGTCGTGGCGGAAAGCGGGCATGCGCGCAGGTTCCAGCGTTCGCCCCCGACTAAGGCGTTTGCCGTTGGGCGTCCCGTCGGGTTCGGCAGGACGCAGTCGAACAGGTCTCGATTTCCCTGGGCACGGCGATCGCCATTTCGCTGGGCAGGCTGCCGATGCCCATTCAGGTAGCGAGGTTTGTGCTCCGGCAGCAAACGGCCGGTGACTGACGCGGAACGATTCTGTGCATCTCCTCCACCGGTTTCACCCGACGGCTTGACCCCGCGATTCGGCGATGCCCGGCAGGTCATGGCCGCCACGGCCCTGGCGGATTGGCGCAGACTGGGGGATAGAGACCGCCCTGGGACGATGCGAACAGGGCCTGGTCGGCACGGTTGTGGACGGACCGCACAAGCGCTCCAGCCAGTCTGGCGTGCGCGGCAGGCCACGGGCCACTTCGCTTCGCTGGCCCCATAGGAGGGCACTTGGCTCAAAGGCCATCACCACATCGGCCCCCAGGGCGACAATTCTGAATCTCCATGCGAGCGCTCCGGCGTTTCAGCGTTTTGATCCGAGCGCCGTCGCGGGGCGTGGAGCGGAAGACAAACGCCGTGGTCGTCGAGGCGATTGAGCGCCCCGGCTGAACACCTGATACCCGCCCGGAGTCGGTGAGCAGGGGCCCGGGCCAGCCCATGAAACGCGTGCAAGTCGGCCGGCTTCCGCCACCACCGCTTCGCGCGGCTGGGAGGTGCAGTGATTAGGTGTTGGCCAGCCCACCATCTGGGCGCCGGTTGGTGGCTAATTGAAATCGGCGCTGACCCCTTGACGGTGGCCGCGGTTAGCCCCACCGGCATGAAGCGTGGCGTCCGTGGATTCACGCCGTGGGGGTGTGAAAACCCTGCCGCAGGCGTGCCGGGGTGTGACGGCAGGAGGCGCGTTGCGCTCCGTGAATGAAAAAGGAATGCCGGAGTCCGATCGGACTGAGCCTGCCCCCCAGGGGGGTGACAAGGCTGGGTTCGCTCAACGGTGGGTTGAACTTAAGGGTGCCCCTCACGCCTGCCCCGCCGGTGATTCCGCTCCGCCCGTGAACGCCTCCCTCTTTCGGCCGTGCACGCGCCCCTGGATGGCGTTGCGGGATCTTGCTTGGAGCCTGGGTCTTCTACAGCGTGCTGCCGGCCCTGGCCCAGGCTTCAGCCGCGCTTCGAGCGCATCGCCCGTTTTGCGCCCTGGATCGGGGCTGGTGCTGGGTGGCTTGCAGGCCCTGCTCTGGGGGGCACCGCCCTTGGCTGCCCTGCGGGAGCCCGCGTGGTCCCTGGTGCTGGCCCTGGGGCTTCTGGCTCAGCGGCGGCCTTCATGTCGATGGGGTGATGGACACCGCCCGATGGTCTTGGCTGCCGGTGAGCGCTCGCTTTGAGGCGATGGACGACAGCGGTGGGGGCCAGTGGTGTTGCTGGCCTTTCACGCTGCTGCTACTGCTGCGGGCCGCCGCCCTGCTGAGCCTGGCGGCGGCCGCCTCTGCGGCAGTGGTTGGCGCAGGTGTGATCTGGTCGCGGTCTGGGACGGGATGGCGCCGCTGCTGGCGAATTGGGGCCTTTCCCCTATCTGCGCCAGGACGGCCACCGCTGGCTTTCATCGCCGCCACTGGCGCTCGGCATCGGCCCGGGGAGTTGGTCCCTCGTTACTGCTTGCTGGTTTCCGCACTGGCGCTCCAGGGGGCAGGGCCGCTGGGGGGCAGGCTGGTTTCTGGCAGGGGCTGGCTGGCGGCTGCTGCCGGCCGCTGCTTGGGTGCCGCTCTGGCTGGGCCGGGCGACCTGGGCGGGCCACAGCGGCGACAGCTATGGGGCCTGGCGTTGAGTGGACGACAGCCTGGCCCCTGCTTGCTTGATGCCCTGTGATTCTTCAGCGCGGCTGGCTGATTGAGGGCAGGCTGAGGCAGAAGGCATTCCCTTCGCCGGGCAAGGTCCGCAGCAACGGCCTGGGGGGGCTGGGTATCAGCTTGGCAGCTCACCACCCAAGCTGCGGGGGCCAGCTTGGCCTGGGCCTAAGGGCCAGGCCCACCCCCCGTTCCGAGAAGCCCCTTCCGGACGTTGGCGCGCGGACCCCCCGCTTCAAAGATCGCCCTCGCTCGTTGAGGCTGATTCGCCGGCCCCCATCCCAGAGACCGTGAGGACGGGAAGCTGGCCTGGCTGGCTGTCGTTTTCTTGGCTGACGGCTGGCTGCCAGTGGAGTCAAACGGCGCTGCCCTTTCGGGCTGTAGCGAGGCATTTCAAAGCAGATTCGCGCAGGATTTCAGCACGGCCTTCCGCTGTCCGCCGCTCCAGTCGGGACGCCAGCCCGGCCCGAAACCAGTCGGCGGTTCCTGCAAGGACGCGCGTGGCCGCGGCCGCTGCAGCAAAGGGGTCCAGGCGCTCCTGCAGAGGCTGCGGCTTGCCCCGGAGCTCAGCGAGGGGCGGGCAAGCAGCAGGGGGTGGGGCTCGGCGCTCACCGAGTCCAGCTCCAGGCGGCTTCCCCAGGCTTGTCGATGCGGGTCGACCTGTAACGATTCAGCTGGCGTTCTTCCTCCAGGCAGGCCGTCGACGAGGGAACGGTTCTTCGGATCACGTTCCAGTCGCCGTTTTCAAACAGGTTTGGCCCGAAGGGTGCGCAGGCAGCCAGCGGATTGCGGAGCTGGTGCACGAGCAACCGCAGATTTTCCCAGGTCCTGGCCCTCCAGCGACCGCAGCGCGGAATTGTCGGAGGGTCAAGGCAGTGCGGGCTTGGTAGGCAGTGCGCACCGCCTGGAGACGGGGACGCTCAGGCTCTCGGTGGCCAGGGAAGTTGGGCTGTTTCCACCCGCAGGGCTCCCAGCAGCAGTCGGTCCTGACGCCAAGGGCAGCCAACGCCGCTCGGCGCATGGGCAGTGCAGGCTGCGGTCCCCGTCAACGGCCGGGCAAGAATCCCGAGTCGTCGCTGGGGCCAGTGTGCCGACGCGGAATCAGCCGCGGTTTGCCATCGGCCCCCTGGCAACGGCGAGGAAACCACCAGAAGCGAAGGTCGGACGGTCGGAGAACTGGGGCCAGCTGTGGCCGAGCAAGGTTCAGAAGCGGCGGAGATCTCCATCGGTGACTGGGCTTGACGCTGAAACCGTGAAATTTGGCTCGGATGTTGGGATCCAGTAAAAAAGGGCGTAAATATTTGAGTATCGACCAATACTTCGCACTCCGGGAGCCGGAATCACCAAGCGAAGCAGAGGCGGGCCTTCGTTGCATCCCCTTGCAGCTGAGGTACAGCAGATGCAGGACACGTCCCTCTGTTCTGTTTGATGGCCTGTTTCTCAGCCTCGCGGTCCACTGTTGAGCCGTTGCAGAGAGTCCCTTATTCCGGGTGTCCGTCTGTTATCTCCTCCCCGCAGAAAGTTGTTTTTGGAGTTGGCAAAGCATGCTCCTTTTGAGTTGTTGCCGCCGCTTTTGGCTCGCCCCCTGGCCGCCATTTTCCTACCCATCTCATCCGCCTCCCCTTTGGGGAGGTATGGTTTCATGTCAAAAGAAGCGCAAGCGGATCAGCCGCCGTCGTCTTGCCGGTCAGCGCGTGCTAGCCCCACCATTCCCACATACACCTTGAAAAACTTGGTCGGCAACACAGCGCGGGTCACGGCCGCCCACGTCGGTGTCCATCGCCCGAAATCCGGCCCTGCAGCCGCCCTGGCCGTGCTGAATGTGCGCCGCAACGAGCACACAGGATCGTTTTTTTCTGGGGTGGACAAGGGGCGGCTGTTTCAGCGCCCAATACCGGCTGAGGAGAATCTCTTTCTGTTTCCCTTCCCTGCGGGCTGTATTTCGTGTGGATTCAGATCGGTGGAAAGACGCGGCTCTTTGCCGGCGCTGGAGGCCCACCGCGCTCCGGAGCGGACTGGACAGAATGGAGCTAGTACGCATCACGCCCGTTTCGTTTTGACGCCGAAGGCCTTGATGCCGAAGCAGCCCGAATCATCCTCTTGCCGGTTCACCGGCTCCGGGGTGATTTGGCGGTGGCCGATCTAGCCTGGCTTGCTTGTTCAAGGCCACTCCTTTCGCTCACAGGCAATATGTCCCTTCGTAGGAACGTCCGCAGCCATCGGAAAAACAGGCCGACGTTCGCGTGTGTCCACCGCTTGTTAAGTGCGCAGGCAAGCTCGGCGCGTGGCCGCCGGCTGCCACGCAAACTGGCGCGGAGCAGCCTCATTCACTCGCTTGCCACCGGGCACCACCGGGTCTTGTTCGGCCATGGGTGAGTTAACACCCGGGCCAGCGTGTTTTGTGGGTTCCCAGCCTCGGGGTTGGGGGATAGCCGGCTGCAGGCGGAGTCAGGGCCCGGCAGGCGGCAGGCCGCTGGGCCACGATCCGGCAGGGGGCGCATGGGCCGCACAACCTGGGAAAAGCCCAGCAACCCACGGTGGCCTTCCAGCCGGAATCGACTCCCGCGAGCAACCCAGCAAGCCGGGACTGGCGCAGATCCATACGGGCGGGCGGCCAGCCCTGCCATTCCGGTTGCTGCAGGTCGTACCACTGCCTGCCCACCCCGTGGGGATGGGGCTCCGGAGCTCGTTTAAAAGCTCACAAGGGCCACGGCAGGGCCCTCCCAGTTTCTTCTGCCTTGAGATCGTAGCAGGTCGTCCGGCGCCGCGCCCCAGCCATGCAGGAGCCAACAAGGGCGCTGTTATGGCCGCTCGGCGGGGCCTTGCTGCAGCTGGATCCATGGGTCACTGCGGGCAGGGAAGCCAATGGGAGTTTCTGGGTAGGTTTGTGGGCGAGTTTCAGTTCGGCGATCGCCATGGCACCGGCCCCTCCTTGAGTGTGTCGCGAATTATCAAGGACAGGGGTCGTGGCCCTGGCTGAAGCGCTCCACGCAGCCACGGCTACCAGCTCCTCTCAGCGTTGGCACCGCTTCGGTGCTGGCGGGCGGCTGGGCCTGCCGGTGACCGCGGGTGGCCGATCACACGGATCGCTGAGATCCTCGGTGGGCGCCGTCAAAACCCGCACCCCCGCATCATGGCGGCATTCCTGGCCAGGACGCGTATGACCCGGCGATCATCAGGCCGGACCTGCCAGCCCAGGCCATTCCTCTCTGAATCGAACCTGGTGGGGTCGTTTGAACCTTCCTATCCGATTTGTTTTGGCCACCCCGCGTGGCCTTCTTCGATCCGCGCGGTGGGGACTGGGAGGCAGGGCGATCGAGACCAGTTTCGACATCGGCGGCCCGGCGGGTGCGTGCGGGGCCGCGGCCAAGACACCCCATCGTCGATGTGGGCCTTTCTCACCCCCGAGGCAGTCACCGGGGACCGTTTCTTCGGCCGCCCTGGCGGACCGCGCGGCCGGCTTGATTCAGGCCGTTCGCCGCCGTCCAGCTGCCCCTCGAGGCCTTCCGGCCACCACCGGCCGCCCGCCTATGACGCGCAGCCATCAGTGGCCTGGCTCGTAATCCCCGCTCGCCGCCAGCGCGGCCGCATCCGGCCCCTGCAAGCTCCAGTTGGCCGGGGCCGGCAACACCCCTGCGCTACGAGCGAAAGGAATCCCCACCAGAGGCGCCGGTATGGACCTAGCGTCCCCGGACGCTTGGCTGGGGCGGCGGCCGGGGCCGCCAGCTGCAGGGCAAGGAGGCTCCCTAGTGCTACTAACCTAACTTTGGCTCTCGTACTCTCTTCGTTTACGCTGCCCTGGCCACCTGTGCGTGAGTTCGGTCCTACGGGCGTGCCGTTGCCTCAGGGAGGCCAGCCGGCGGCTCCGGTGTGTGAAGCACACCAAACCCCTGCGGTGTTGTGCGATCGGCGCTGACGGCCATCGAGGGCCTCAGCGGGCCCTGATGCCGACAGCCGGGGTTTCTCGGCCTTCGGCTGGGTCATCGTGCTCTTGTCAACAGATCCGCTCGGACGCTGGGGCAGGCCCGGCCCGCGGCCTTGCTCTATAGCTTGCCTGTTTCTCGAATTGCGTGTGGCCCCGTCTTACCATGCGCTCCTCGAAGCCCTTTGGCCGCTGGCGTGGGCGAGGCAAGGCCAACATCTGCGCTGCTGGAAACTGAGGCGCCACCCTAGATTCAGCGGGTGCCTCCCGCCGCCAGCTTGCGCAGCGTGCTCGGTGGCCCTGTGAAGTGCTGGCCCGACCGGGTCTGCCCGGATGATGTGGCTGCCTGGAAAGCCAGGCAGCTCCAACGGAGCGACAATTCGCCTCGGAGGAGGCAGCTGGCAGGATGGGTTCAGCCCGCCGGGGCGCCGAGGCAGCGCCCCCTGAATACGCGACGACCTTGCGGCTTGTGGCCCTGGGCGCCTTGGTTCCGCCATGTGCGGCTCCCAATGCGAATCGCCGTGGCTCGGGGGCGGGATGCAGCCTGGGCGCTCGGGTGGCGGCCAGATGAGACCGGGCGTGGGCTCCGCGGCCGGGCTGGGGCCCTGGGAACGCGGGCCCGCCAGTGAGCAGGCAAGGGCCGGCCGTGCTCTCCAGTGATGGCTTCTTCCCCTTCGCTGATTAACCCGCGCAAGGGGCTTGGCGGGCCAGCCATGGGATCCCGCCGCTGATTCAGGCCGGTGAGGAAAGGCAAAGCGCGACGGCGAATCGATCGGCGGCCTGTGACGACCACGCATCTGGCCATGATCGTCACAGGCCGCCGCCATTTCCGCATTAAAAGCGGCGCAGGGCGTGCGTGCAGTTGTTAACTTCGCTTAGCAACGCCCCCACCTTCTCCATGCCAGACGCCATTCGCCTTCAACCTCATTCCTCCATCCCCCTTGTTTGATGGTGGGTCGTTGCTGCCTCTTGCGGGCTCTAGTGCCGCTTATTCGGCTGGGCGAACTCAAGGCGAAGATGAACCCGCACGGCGAGCTTGGAACCCAACGCAGAGGGGAATTATCTGATCAAAGGCAAAGTACGCCCAGCGCCACTACCGTCGATCGGCAAGCTTGGTAGCTGGGCATCCCGGTGATCGGTGCTGGGCAGTTTTGGGTGGGCAATGGCCCGTCACTTACCCTTGAACAACGCCACAGCTGTTCGTGGCCCCACCTGCTGGCAGGCCGTGCCGATGGTGGTCTCTGATCGCCGTGGCCGCCCTCCCTCTCCCCCTGGATGCAGCGCGGTTTGGCAATCCTTGATCGCCCGCTCAAGGTCCCAAGGCGTGGGTGGCTCTGAAGTATTGACGTGATGAGCCTGTTCTCTCTGGCAGTGCCGTCCAGCAGGAGATGTTTCAGATCGGCAAGCAGATCTGGGGTCAATGCGGCCCCTGAACACTCCATCAGGGCCGCGATCAAGACTCAGCAGGGATTCAAGCCCATGCCTGGTGGCCACAAGCCACAACAGGCTTCCGCGATGGCCCGGCTCGCCTGTCAGAGTGAGGCCCGGCAGCCTTGGCGGGCGAGGCTGAGGTTGTGGTTGGCGTGAAAGATTTCCGAACCTTCCAGGTTGAGTTTGCGGGAGACCTTTGACGCACGATCTGCGAAAAGAAATGGTCTCACTGACATGCACCAGGGCCAGTCTGGGGAGCAGGACCCGATCAGCGGCAGGGCAGGCGGAATCCAGCCATCTCATTGGCTCCGCAGTTCCAGCACACCTGGGTTTGCCCAGGCGGGCCCGTGCTCAAGCTCCAGGCCGCTCAAGCTGCAACGTGGCCTTGAAATGACCACGTCGTAGATTTCTCCTGGATGTGAGGGATCGCCATCCGGCCACGGAACGTGACGATGCGCCCGCGGTGAAAATCCCTTTCGCTCTTGTGGGCAGCAACTTCTCCAGGGGCGATCGTGGGTTCGACCTCAAAGGCCCGAAATTCCCGAAAACGACCCAGTTAGTCAGGGCATTAGCCGTCTGGCCGTCGAACAGCACCTTCATCGGGGGACGGACGCAGCGGCCGGAAACCACAGCTTCGTCGTGGGCGTTGGTCGAGGGTTAGTTGGCAACCGAGAGGCGGCTGGCTCCGGCGCAGCCGCATTTCCATCAGGTCGGCGAACTGGCTGCGTAAGCAGCCGGCACGCGCGCGATGTCGGCGTACCCCCCGTCTCGTAGCGGGCACCTGGCCACGACGGGTGAGCGGATTGATATGCGGGGATTGGGCGATGGGACAATAAGTACTCCGAGTTCCCCCCTTGGCCCAGGGCCAGGGAGAGCAGGATCAGATGAGGGGCAATCCCAAATCTAGGTGGCAAAAGCGCGCGAGTTGGGCGCCGCGTGTGAACAGCGATCAGTTGGTTCGCACAGGTCCATCAGATGGCGGATGTGACCGTCGTTTCAAACCACCCGGTTCGGGCGGTGTTGAGGGCCCACGAAGGGTTGGATGCCCACCCGGCAAGCGGGGGCCCGGCGCGGCCCCACCGGCAATGGGGTGGACCGATTCAAGAGCGCCGGCCCAGGGGCATTGTGCTCATCTGGTTGCCAGGACGATCCGCTCCGGCGTATTTCGATGTGGAAGGGAGCGGTGATGCCCGCGGGCTGATCGCAATCTCCTGGAGGTGGGTGGTACAGGTGTTTCGAGGAGTTGTAACCGCGCGCCCTCACACATGGTCAGGATCCAAGCGGTTCGTGGTCCATCCAGTGGTTGCCGAGAACATGGCGTTCCTGAGTTCCTGGGGCGTCTCAGATTGCGTATTGAGGCGGAGGGAGAGGGTGGGCTCGGTTCAGGCGACAGGGCCATGGCGTTGCAGCATGGTGCGCTCGAACACCGGCGATTTCCTCCGTTTCGCCTTTCTTGAGCATGGGTGTCTGGCATTGGCCCGCCAACCCTGGAGAGGTTCTCGGTCGGGGTCGAAACCGGGCAGCAGGCTTTGGCAAAAAATGCTCGATGAACGCTTGGCGGATTGCCCTTGCCGAGGATGTAGTCGGACAGACCATCTGGGCTTCGGTCAGGGCCGAGAACCACCAGATAGGTTCCGGCGAAAGGGACTGGTGGCAGCGGTTTCCTCGTGTGCTTCCTACCTTGCCGTGGTATGATCGATGGGGGTGAGAGGCATGTGTCTTTGTCGCTTCTCCACTTCCTGTGTTTTCCACACCTCCACACCAGGGACAGGTGCCGGAACCTGTCGACGACTTTGACATGCCCCGCTCGGGGTTGAGGGAGGTTGAGGCATCTCCTGCCCCACCGCTTGTTCGGCCGAGAGGGCCAGGCAGGTCACCACAATCACGACGCCCCATTCCTCTGAAAGAATTCCTCGAGACCCCATCTTCGACACTGGATGAACATTCATCGTTGCAGTCTCGCGCAGATTGGTCGTTCACCGAGGGTGGTGGGATGATCTCGTTGGGTGTATCCATGATCCGTTCGGTGGGAGACAAGTGACGACGGGTTCGTTAGGCCGATGGCCACGGCCAGCTCCACACCCGAGCAAAAGCCGAGGCTTCGGCCAGGTCGAATCGTGAGCCGGCCATGGCGCAAGTTCGTAGCCCTTTGCGGCACGGATCTGGCTGGGCGACATCAGTTCGCTCTGATAGGCCTGCCTCCAGGGTGTTCCGGACACCTCTTCCGCCGACC
>Ga0163217_1081597_pt1 | contig 10332 bp, 3 predicted proteins | sample SynspAceP_FD_185933 | JGI IMG/M metagenome (GOLD analysis project Ga0163217, IMG submission 185933) | Saline lake microbial communities from Ace Lake in Antarctica - Synechococcus sp. Ace-P (PacBio error correction) | ecosystem: Environmental > Aquatic > Non-marine Saline and Alkaline > Saline ... | reverse complement strand
TAATGGCTGGCGTATGCAGTTCAATGGGCGCGATCTGGGCTGACAATGTTACGGAGGACTTAAGTCATTATCAATCAATTCTTCAATTTCGGATGCTACTTATACACGGTTGTATAAGGTCAGATTACGTTGACGTTTATAAGGGCTAATTAGCGATGGTTGATGGGGAGCATTACAATCTTCGCCTCAGGTCGTTATAAGAATTACTATTAGCTCAATTAGGCGATATTAACGTTATGGATCCAATCATCAAGAGGTTTATCAAATTTATGCGATAGTCTCACTCACTATTCCGAAGGAACTTGCCCTTCACGCTTGCATATCGGATGCTAATATAATTGTACAGTCCATGATACTGATGCAATGGCATACATTCTGTAGGAGGCAAATTCCGAATGATCGAGAGTGTGTATGATCGGTCACCTCCAATATCAAGGACAGAATCTCATAAATACTAAGATGAGCTTGGCAAAAGGATAACACCTCTTGTGGCAGATATATTTACCCAATGTCTAGTAGCTCACGATGGTGGAAGTAAGGTGAATCGAGCATGTACAAGAAATTCATGTAATCGAATTATACTGATTCGATCATCAAGATGAAGATGAACGAGACGATCCTCCTTTGGTAAAATCTTTAATGGAAAACGTACCGCTATGCATGGACACCACTTCGCTTTCGATCGTTTGATTCGCTTATGGCATACCTCCGCGGGAATGTAGTCTCTTGAGTTTTCTAGGATTCGAGGATAAAGTTTACTATCATGTGGAAATTTTTTTTCCATGGGAAATCCTACATACAGTGATGGCACTTATCACTTTAGTGCAAGAAGCTCAACGAGGGCGGATCAAGCTTACCACTAATCTAGAGTCACTGAAGCAGGAGAAGCCGAATGGCCGAATTAAACACATGGAATTGGACTTGGAAGATGGTTTGGGCATACATACGTTCTTTTGACGAAGATCCAATTTTAAGCGTCGGTGCAAAGCGTTATTGATCATACCACACGGCACAGCATGATCTATTCTGTCATCACACTATCCGTCCATCTTTACATGCATCGAGTGATCAGAATTATAATTCGGGATAATAAACTTCTCGATTATACAGATATTTCATGATGAGAATTACGCTATGAATTTGAAAGCAGTCGTCATTCTACTTCGTTATTAGTAAGTGAAGATGAATGTCAGGTTGCATTCTTTTTTCGGAAAATCCGATCATTTATGCTCCAAATGCATTAAATCTCCAGATGAATTGGGGAAAACGCCCTCGTATGGAAACCAATTTCCGATCCATTCTAGAACAATTGCAGTTCATCGAGTTCATAACGCCCTAATTTAAATAACGAATTCAATCGAAGAGACTAATCCGTATTCAGCAAAAATACTCTATTTTGTGAAGCGAAATGCTTCACGCGACCGACAATTGAGGACCCATGTAATCTGATGGAACTGAATCCCAAATCCGTATTTAGATCAATCATATGAGCCTGCTTATTAGTCTTGCACAGATGTGAGTTGTGATTGATGGGTGGCGGATGTCTTTATCTTAGGAAAAATAGGAAAATCGAATACCTCGAAAGGATTTTTTGCATCAAATAAATTACATAATGCGACTGATTTGGAGTGCTGCAAGCGCGGACACGATGTCCCAACGTATACATATATGTCCATCTGCGCGCCTTTTGATGCGGAACCACTCGATATCCGAAACAACTGATCACCTAAAGGAAGCATTATGCCTCGTAAATGTCCAGTGAATGCAAGATCGGTTTGCTATGTAGTCTGGAAAGAATAAATACGCTGTACAACAGGGAAAGATAGTATCCTCTTACCTCTGAGACGTAGAGATTGATCAGATCATTCAGCTGGTGAAGTTAACCGGGAAGAAATGTAAATGCAAATCGATATTCTAATAGAAAGCTAAAAAGTTAAGTCAGCTATGAGAGCTAAAAATAAGTCAGCATTAAGATTACATAAGAAATATGACCTATTCGCGAGGCCATATTTCCTAATCTCGCAGCCTAACTTCCAATAAAAATAACCAATCCTCCTCAATCGTTAACAGTCAAACCAGATCATGTCAGAAATAAAGTAGAGGAAATTTTCAAGTTGGGCAAGTAGAAATTACTTATAACATCTTCAAAATCAATCCCAATTAAAGCAAATCATCTTCGGATATGCATGATAATAAAAATCTCGATTGTTGTTTTTTACTGGCGGATTTGATCGTGAAGCATTTATCTTAATGCCGGCATTTAATCTTTTCAGCATCAGGATTTATAATCCTGATAGTTTATCGTAAGATCTTCAATCCTAAACAATTAATTTCAACTTCTTTCCCCGAAAATCCGCGAAAATGGTTTTCGTTTCCCAAAAAGCTTTCAGGAAAGGCGTTCCTCATCTTGGCAAACAGTAAGTTTCATCATCTGATGGCCAAGCGTTCTAAATACATATCCATAGACTCAGCGAATTCCCGGAAATTAATCCATATGGGATGTGTTCCGCAGATACGTCAAGCAAAGGGAATCTTCGTGACTATTTAATATAAGCAATGGACTTCCCACGGAATTTAAATCGCCATACCAGCGTCCACCACCAAAGAATATGTGACGAAAAGAAGTCTGTAATGCCCAAATCTATACGCTACAATATTGCACGTCGTAGAGAATATCCCTATCACATAGCGAGCAACGGCCCAAAACCATTATCGGGACTATACCACTTTGTAAAACTACCAATCAACACATGGTGATACATCCGGAATCGCCAGCTAAAATCCTGAATTCTAATTAATATTTAATACCAAGTGACCAAGCCCGGCATGATTCGCTTATCAACAAGTTTAGTAGCCGAAAATCCCAGAAAGAAATCAATTGAACCCCTCGACCGACCATCGAAAAGCGCCATTATAACTATCAAGAAATAGGATAATTCAAAAAATGGTAAAGGTGTCCACAAAATGGCCGTCAATGTATCTTCCCAAGTAAGAAATTCTAAATGTTAAAATCACTAATGAAGCCCCTTAACAATTATAATTGCCACTTGTGATAATCTCTCTATAAAGTAATTCAGTACGATATCTCGCATGCCTTAAATATTTTCCATGCTGCAATCCTATCCTTAAGCTCCTATCCAAATCTTTATGTTTTAATAAGCTAAAACTTCGAAATAGTCATTAATATATTTATTAATTAGGTTCTAGCATTATTTATCTACTACATGACATAGATCTACAGATACATTGTCTAGGCAAACTAAGGGGTTACCAAAGACACATTGGGCTGGGCTCCTGATATACTCGCTTCATGAGGAAGATTTTCGATCTGCTTCGATTGGAATTTCAATACATTAACCAATGTGACATTAAGGGAGCCAGAAATTACGGAACATTTCAGTATTACCCGTTCCAGAATAAAAAATGGGGAATTCAGTGGAGCACTCTGAGTCCCCCCGTAAATTGATTTGCATTGCATTCATCCTACAATTTAATTTAGCAAGTCACCAAAAAATCCATACAAAAACGCCCTGATTATTTACGATTCAAAGTTAATCTTATACCGTACCACCTGCTTTACTAATCAATTCAACTTCTCCCGAATCATGGGGTGTTTTGGGCATATCGGAAGAAAGTGCGGTAAAATACCACTAGCTCGGAATACTGGTTCTAGAAACGAGATGCTTGTCAAGGGTTTCCTTTAAAAAATGGAATTCAGATCCCAAGCAAAATAGTGCCGGATATCGATATCAAATATTATCAGACTTACATTGTTTCCCGTTCTACTTCGAATATCAGCCCGGTCCCCTCTCCCAATCCATAAAGCTACGCGACAATCGAGGTAACGATGAAAATGCGCACTTAGAGATCGTTTCCGGAGAACTTCCAGACAAAAAGCAAAGTGCCATGCTAAAATCACTGGACTGAACCAGAGTGCTTTTATTAGATGAGCATAGTACCGTGGATACGATTCAAAAGCAGGGCTCACCTATAAATACCCTGAGGAAGTACAACAGTGTATTTGTGACAATACTGAATAGCACTACGCTACTGAAATTGTGACTCAAAAGAGCTAAGAGGTCCAAGAATGACTCACAAGCATCTGCGCACATCAATAATATGTAGTCCTGACTTTTCTACATCATTCCATTTCCAAGGAGAAAAAAACGTTTATCACCTTCAATGTGACTTGGACATCATTGCTGTTATCGGCTGTGGGATTTCGTCTTTTTCCACTTCCCCAATTCGGCTGCAAATCGATAAGGAATCTGAAATCTGGGAAGTCTACGTCCCCATCCGCAAATGCAATCTGTGATCGGCTTACTTACTTGGATGAGCATAAATGATGTTTATAGGGCTAATTCAAAAAAATAGCTCTTACTCATCTTGACTGTACTACTGAAAACCAATAATTTTTTCACTTAATGGGAGTCGTTTATCACTTCATCCCGCCCTCGATACCTTTCGAAGATCTTTTTTAAAAGACTTTTCAGAAGTTTAAAATAATGATGAAAACGTTAATCTAAACATTTATAAAATCACTCCAAAATAAAATATAGTGCTTACCCATTCTTAGCTCTATTCTTTGGAGATTTTTATGTGTCCATCACGGATTTCCCCAGTTCTTCCTCTAATTCTTTGCCTAGGATATCACTATAAAATGTCCTGGATACCCCGCTTGCAAATGCTTGAATCAGACTTTTGCTCCTTCGTATATATGCAATTCATAGGGAATCCATTACTTTCCTTTTAGACTAATTCAAGTCTATATTATCTTTTCCTCATTGCTGTATAATCACGTTTTTGGAAGTGTGGATCAGAGCTTCGGACTTCCTGCCTACACAGATAGCAAATGCTTGGGGCCAAAGAATAATAGCGAAATAGTTTTAATTCATCATGTATTAAATACAACAGCATCAAAAATATTCATCGTGACGTTATTTATGCATCTCAGACTCCAAAACCTGCAATCGACTCGTTATTCATTGCTTTTTGATACATTCATGAGCCTAATTCATCTTGTACTTTTTCCTTCCAACCTATGATCCCCAATTGAAGATCAAAGCTCGACCATGTGGAATCAGTATAAGTCTCTCCCAAATCCTTTTACCTAGCCTGCATCGGATATTGCCGTTTTCAGCCACAATGTAAAAAATTGCCTCTTCTACATTCTTGGGAAATCTTTCGGAACTAATTTGTAGAAGGTATCAATAATCTCTCAGCATTTCCGTAGCGTCTCACTCCGACACAAAGAAAATCCTCTCCTAGCATTTCCAGTTAAGTTTTCAAATTTCCGGTAACCACTCTCAAATAAAAAATTCTTCATCTCTTACTCCGACGGCGAAATGGCAATTCAATATCTGTCTCTGCATCCTGCACTTTAAATCAGTCATCAGAACTATTTCTTTAATTTAATAGAAGTAGTTTATGTTATAATCTATTATATCATGTCTTTTTACAATAAGGAGAAAGAATCAGTATGATCGAATGCGACTGTGTCGGTGCCTTTAATCACAATCGTCATCTGCCTGTTCAAACTATGAACAAAACAAGATTTCGGTCAAATTGCGGAATCTCATAGTATCTATGTCAAATCCAGTATTTGCTTATGTTATTCTTCTTTTAGATTTCACTTCTTTGATATTCATTCTGCTCAGATACATTATTCTGAAATTTTATTAAAGGCTGTACTAGAGGCTTTTATGAATCTCCATCCACGTTCGTATGTTTTCGATGTTCTTCTCTATCACCATTCAGATAGCTGGGCGACTAATAGAATATATCCAACTTATTGTGAGATCTTGAATATTTGAAACGTGAGTTGATCCATTAATGCTCCAATACTCGGTAACACGAGAAAGTCAAACTCTATGTTTGGCATCATACAATCTATACTCAAACGAAATTCGACTATCTTCAGATCTCGTGCTTCGAATATCTCCGGGGAAATATCTACGGCAGTTACTCGCTTCATCCTGATTTGCATAAGTAAACGTACCGATCCACACTACCTCCTAATATCAATGAGAGATGCTAATCCTGTCATTAACAATATTTCAAGATACTCAAAAATGCCTGAATGACGCCTATTTTGGCTTGCTTCTCCGCAAAACTATTAGAAACTACTACATTTTCTTTATTCTCATCAGACTTCGCTTTAATATAGAAAAACTGGCAAATTATTCCACTATATGGATATGGAAAATGATCATTGATTTTGTCGCTTTGAGCTTTTGGGGCAAATTAAAAAACCTCATTTGCCCTCAGGATATATCTAGTCTCTTAGCAAATAATCACGTAAAATCTCGATCTGGACATCAATTAGTACTTTCATCCAGGATAGTGATTCGGAGAAACGGCCCAATCCAGATTCGATCTGCCGGATATTTATTCATAGTACGCATAATGGACCTGGCCGGCTGTCAGGTTTGTACAGCTATCCTGGGTTGCGGAAATTTTGGTATGATTCTCCAATGCTCCATTCAGCTTTTAGGAAAAACCTGCCCCACTCGAACCCATGCCCCCATCGAATTTCAAATACGGCATTCCACAGTGCCGCAATGATGTATTGTTCAGCATTCATCATCACTAATACCTTGAAAATCCAAGTCTCGCCTCGCCTTTTATACAAATCTCATCATCAATCAAAAGTCAGCTGTTCCAATAATCCTTAGGGTCCAATTCTCCATGATGCCACCTTAATTAATCACTGTTCGCTCCTTTGTCAGATTCAGTCACTCAATACTCTAAAGTGATGATTAGATCGAATTTCTCTGGCAATTAATGGCAAAAAAAGCCCTTGTCTGGATTGTTGAATTATTCACATTCAAATACGTCATATTAACACTCAAAGTCCTAAGGACTAAGGCTAAAAGCCCAATCCTAAAACCAAATCTGAACCTTCCTTTAAGTAAAATAAACAGCGCAACCCGAGATATAAATCTAAGTTTCCAACCACTCAGCATGATTCATTTGTTGTATCCTGTCCCAAAACTTCGCCTGCTTCCAGGCCCATCCAAATGCCGAAATCGACCCACCAAAATGCAACAGACAACACAGGGACTATGCCTCATAGATTAGGTCGCTACATATTTTGTTACTTTCGTCCAAAGCAATCATCCAAGACAGGATTGCGAAAGCGTCTATCCAACCATAGAAACGGCTCGGATTATTATACCGTAGAATATCAAAATTACTAATTGAAACCTTAAAATTTTTGCCCAAAAGCAAAAAATCAAAACATGATCTTCCAAAGTTATCAAGCTTCTTTTCGTGCACCCATTCCCCAACCAGAACACTAAAATGTCCTCTAAATGGTTCCATCTATCCACCAATCTTCGCATCCATCATTAGCGAAGTTTTTCTGCTCCTCAATACCGCCGAATATATATAGTAATTCATCATTACAAATATCTTTTCAAAATTCCTCCCAAAGTATTCAATAACTGTTTCGCCTGGGCTACGTATCCTCACTCACCCCAATATCCAAGTTTTAAGGACCCCCTATTCCAATCCAAATATCGCAAAATAGAATCCCGAATAGCAGTTATAATAATTTATCTGATAGTGTTAAATTCAAATGAGCATAATCCGCTCGTGAGAGGCCCAGCACAAGAATTCGTTCCAGTCCAATCCAACATGTAAATTACCTTGCCAATATACAAAGATCAGCAAATGCCAGAATTCTTTGCGTGTTCGCCATGAATTATAGTATACACTGGAACCATCGCTCCGATACCTGCAAAGACCGCGACTCAAAAATGTCAACCATAGATAAGTACATCCAAACATTCTAAAATACCATTCGGTTTTAACCATAATTACTCATACGTATGTGTATCCTGGAACTCCCATCTGATGAAATCACGTATCCCGCCAAAACATAACTGATTGTCAAATCCTCTTCTCCAGTATTCTGATGCCATCTTTGCAGACTTCCATTGAGAATGTCACTTAATACTATCTTGAAACTACGGTGTTAAGTAACTCCATGATAGAAAAAGCCCCAAAGTACTGGTGATGTCCTTTTGGAACTAGTCATGAATCAACCGTGGGATATAATATGGCGCAAAATTAGGAATTTATACCCAAACGCAAAATCAAAAAGTATGAATGAGATATATGTATACCTTTCTATATGAGTGGAAATTATATTCCTCTAACACTGAAATCGATTGTTGAAATAAGTTAAATCTACCGTGCCTTTAAACATTAATAACGTAAAACCGTGATCAACCTTGGACACTAGAATAGAAGCATTAGTCCGAGACGTTTATATTAATACACATCATGCACGTACCCGACACTCCCCCGTCAATATGTTCGCTTTTTCCGACATGCTACAGGATTACCAGGAAGAGCTGACCAAACTAGACAGGTGAACAATCAATCGCCCTGATATATCGAGTTGACGGTTAACCATTGTTGAACTCGCTCTTGAGCATGAATTTTCTTAATTGTCTCGAGTTGATCCGTAGAATGGTGCCCAATCGGAGTCTATGCAGAGCCGGAATAAAATGCTTTGCAGTCAGCAATATGCGATCGCTTATGACAAGAAGACAGACAAGAAACATTAATCATCATACTGCGGTGTTGTTTTATAATAGATTAGGAGGCTGAAAAAGTCTGAATCCTTCAGAACACTTTTTTATGATTCGAATAGTCCGTCAGAGCTGTGATACTGGGCAAGACCTTCGACGAGCGCTTATTTACGATGGTATTGGACAATTATTATATTAACCCGAGTAGCACGATTTCACCGCACAGTTAACAAACGATCAAATTTATCTCCACCGGAGAGAAAAATGGGAAAATCTAGAATTTTCCATCCTTATGAAGGCAAGAATTCCGGTAAGTGTTAATAGCGGATGTGTAGCTGCGCAATCGACCGTGACCAAAGCGAATTATTCTAGATCGAACAATAATTTCAATTTTGATGACTCTATTCAGCTCGACATGGTTGGTGCGAACAGGGATGAAAAGATGGGGTGAAATTATCAAAAACTTTAGGGATTCCCAGTACTGTAAGCCATGGAAAGATGAATCTGATATTAAAGTGAGGCATATCCCAAGCTGACCGAACGAGCATTATCTAGTGTATATGGAAAATAAGAAGAAATAGCTTACGTTGGCTCCGGGCGTCTTTTAAGAAGTAATTATTATGAACAATTTGCAATGCATAATACTGAACGAGATAATGGGCCATAAGAAAGATGTTGATGGCGGACGGAAAGGAACATAAGAGTTTGAAATCAGACATAGCGAAGTTAGAAAGCTGGAAAATATTTTAATCAAAACGTTCATCAATTTAACCGTTTTTTTATAGGGGGAAAGACTTCTTAAATTGATTCAAACCTTCCAATTTCTCAGCTTCTGAAACTAGTTCCAGATTGGTTTAGTCGAATTTATGCCGATTCTGTTATTAGACCACTCCTGCTTCGCAAAAGTCCATAACCAGCTCTAACCTTCACCCATTAATGGAATATTTAGGAATACGTTTTCGCTGTCAATTAGGAAAGTGTTTCTCGAGACTCCCAACATAAATGCCATACTCTTCGGATAAGTCTTTTCTCTCTGCTTTTTTAATCGGGGTCCCTAGCCATAAAACAACTACTTAAGAAAATATTTTACTAAAAATTAAAATTAACTACTAGTATCCCTAAAATGCAGGAAGATTGCTGTGACCTGAATAAGATTTTATTAACATGGAAAATAGAATTAATAGTACAAGATGGTTTATTTATCAGGACCGTTATCTACGCTTTTTCTAGAAAAAAGCTCACGCATCTGCGAGTTTTCATTCGCTTGCCGGAATTTATCAAGGAAGTCTCGCCCCCGTCATACGGAGAACTTATAAATGTATTAAATTCCTTTATACCCTGTTATGTTCAAATCAAATCCCTCTATTTCAGTGCTTTCTCAGTTTCGCTATCTGAGAGTTATTCTGGATGAGAAACTGCCGGTTGAAAATGATTGACTGGGTTCAATCTGTATGAAAAGAGGGTGGTAGCCGGATATCAGGCAGCCCTGATTTCACGATTTATTTTCAGCAGATTTATGATGATGGGGACTGGCAGCAAGAGCCTTATGATCCAAACCATTACAGGATGGCAAACAGGAAAAACGGAGTCATCATACCCCACTATTTTCATCAATGTATGAAATGCCTTTACAGACGGGCCGTGCAGACTTGGTATATACAAATATGTGTTAGGACTAAAAAAAAAAAAAACTGGCTAATTTTGCAGGTAAATAAAAAATAATATTTCCAGTCCGCACGACCTTTTTATGGATTACCCAATTCCTTCCTCTCCTTGTGTTTTGTGTTTTTTT
>Ga0163217_1110620_pt1 | contig 10333 bp, 11 predicted proteins | sample SynspAceP_FD_185933 | JGI IMG/M metagenome (GOLD analysis project Ga0163217, IMG submission 185933) | Saline lake microbial communities from Ace Lake in Antarctica - Synechococcus sp. Ace-P (PacBio error correction) | ecosystem: Environmental > Aquatic > Non-marine Saline and Alkaline > Saline ... | reverse complement strand
CGCCTGCATAGGGCGGAAACACCCCGCTCGGCAGCGACACACGCCTTCGAGAAAGTGATCGTCCATACCAGAGTGCGGCCGCAGTTCTTGTGGGCCTTGCTGGACCGAACAAGCACCCCCATCGGGCAGATCACCGCTGCCCGGCCACGGGTTTGAGCAGCTGCAGGAACAAGGCCAGAACAGCAAACTCGGTTTTTCTTGGTTTTTCACCACCCGTGCATCTTGCCGCTTGGGTGCTTTCGAAATTCCAGCGAGCCAGCAAAAGGCGGTTGCAAGAATCAGGGGAGCGATTCTCCTCGAGCCACCGCCCCCCCCCCCCCTCTTCAGAGAGGGAATCGCGAATAGCTCACATCGGGGTTCTCCACCCCGTTCAAGAGCATGTTCATCGAGCCGATGCGCAGCCATCGTGCTGTCGAAATCAAAAACCATTGAAACAGGCCAGGTTTTTTTCGAAGGTGCTCGCGCTGCGTGGGTGTCGCTGAATAGCTCCGGGTGGTGCCTCGCGCAGGTATTTCGCCACCGCCACCCGGAAAGCCGCAGGTGCCGCAGGCCGGATCGGCCATCACGTCGGTGGGCTTCGGGCTCCGTCATTCGCCACCATCGCTCGATGATGTGGCGCGTGTGCGGAACTGGCCGTGGTGCCGGCGGTGGCCAGGCTTGCCCAGCAATTACTTCGTAGATGTCGCCCTTGGTGTCCCCGCGATCCGCCATCGGCACCGCATCCAGGAGATCGACCACCTTGGCCGGGAGCGGCGGGCAGTGGGGACTCGTGAAAACGCGCGTCCTTCATGTGGGCTGGCAAAAGCCGAGCCATCGCCCGCAAGGGTGCGCAGGAAGGGAAACCACGCGCTCGCCCACCAGCTCGAAACATCTCGGTGGCGGCCAGCTGTTTGAAGCGCTCCAGCGCAGCCGCTCGGTAAGGCGCTCCTGCGGGTCATTGCCTTCGGGATAAAGCGCCGCACCATCGGCTGCCCGGCTGGCGCCAGGCCTTGCGCTCCTAACAGGGTTTCCAGCTTCATCGAGGCGGCGGATGAACAGGCAGGTAGGGTGGCTGCCTCCAAGCACCTCCAGGGGGTTGGCGGATGCCGCCACTCCAGAAGGCATTCCAAGATGCCATCGATCTGGTTGCGCAGCTCGACGGTGAGCGCCCGAGGCGGCGGTGGTTCCGGCGGCGATTGGTGGGCGCGCGCGCGTGGCGGCCGCCACCGTTGCCATTGCGACGGCTGCGCCATTCCCGGATGCAGAGGCCTGCCTGGGCGGTGGGTGATCCGCGGCGGCCTCAAGCCCGCCACCAGGGCCACGGGCTTTCTCGCGCGCGCCATGGCACCATGGTCCTCTGGCAGCTTCGAATTCCTCCATCGCTGAAGGGTTCATCGGCCAGATCCAACAGATCAGCGCGCAACTTCCGCATTGCTGAGCCTGCTCCATCTTTTTTGGGATCAAGGCGAGCAGGGCGTCGGTTGAGCATCGGTGCGGGCGGCCATCAGGGGCAGATTGCGACAAAAGATGCGGCGCGAACGTTCTATAGAAACGCAGTTTGGACATTTCGCATCGGATGGGCCACATTGTCTGGGGTCAAGTCTGGGACAACAGATCCGTTCGGGCCACAAATCACTTTGATGATTTTTCGGCTATGGGGAATTCCTGGAGTCAGGCTGGATCGCGTACACAGTCAAGCAGAGTCGAACCCCCCCGTCGCATTCAGCCGCTTTTGCGATTTGTTGCGCCAGCGACGGAGCAATAAAGCAAACCTCGTCCCAAAACGTTTCTTCCACTTTTTTCGTGACACTGGAAGGGCGCCCGCAAACCGGGCAGATTTTTGGTGGCGGCGATTGGCGTGATGGCATCGGGTTGTTGCACTATTTGGCGTTTCGCCTTTCCAGATCCACCCACAGCCACCAGGCGAGAAGCAACCCAGGAAGAAGGGCCCTCGAAACACAGCAATACCAGCACCGAGCAGCCCAGCGGGAAAAACCACAGTCCGCTTGGTCAGCGCCTTTGCCTCATCGGTCATGGAAGCTCCAACGGGAATCAGGGGACTCGGCAATCAAGGGTTGTCCCCGGCAAGTACCGCCCTTTGCGGCCGTGGTTTCCAGCCCACCAGACAATCAGCGCAAGATTGCGGCGGCATCTCAGCGGTGGGTCGGGATTCTGGAGGGCCAATCCGCATCGGACCTGTTCATCGGTAGTAGGGGGCCGAGGGGATCTCCGTTGCCTTGGCCTCAAGGCATTTACCTTCTTTCCACCTACCAAATTCATCATGGCTCCATCGTCACCCAGTCGATTCCGAAGTTCGCGGCCATCGCAATCCTCGGCGTTTGGCATCACCACGCTTTCAGCAAACCCGCAAGGCGTTAAAGTTCGTCTTCCGGGCGATCTCCCATCCCGCCAGGCCCAAACCACGGGGAAGCTGGCGCAACAACTGCAAGGCAAAGCCAGTTGTTGTTCGACGTCTATTGCAAGCTTGTTGCTCTTGCCTGTAAAAACATCGCTCCAACCCTCCAGCTCAAGCAGAAATATGCAGGAGCCGTGAACTTCGTTGTTTTAGATGTCTCAGATTGGCGCCTCTGACAGGCAAATCGAAGCAACCGCCCGCAAGCTTGGGCTCAGCAATTTCTTTTGCTGCCAACAAAACCCGACAGTTCCCTTCACCATCATTGATTCCTGCAGACAGGCAAGATTCCTTGGCGCAAAACATTGCAACACCCAACAAAATCAGCCTTACACAAAAAGTTCTTGACGCTGCAATCTCAAGGAAATAAGTCATCAACCTCCTAAGCCATCAATCCAAAGCAGATTTCTTCTGCCATAGGTCATGCTTAAGCCCTTCATCCAGCCATCCCAGGCGTTGTTGAACCGCCAGTGACCAACAGTCACTGGCCTTTATTCTTCGTTTGGTTTGAGCTCACTTGGAAAGCCACCTTCTGTTCGCGCAAGCCCACGTGGACGCCCACGCTACATGGCTCCCAGCACCATCGGCCAACGCATTGACGCATGGGGCTTGCTGCCAAAATCACACCATGCCTGGCTTGTGATTTCGCCATAAGAAACTATCAGCCATCAGCACTGAAGCGCTAACGTCCAGAAGGTCAACTCCACCCCGTTGATCACTATGAATCTTCTAGAAATCCAAACCAGAGCCAGACACCATGACGGCGCGCGCACAGACGCAGAAGGAGCCCCTTTCAGATGCCAAGACAAATGGAAAACTGTTTGGCGCCCTCGTCCTAACCGGCTTACTGATCGCCCCTGCTGGCACTGGCCCCCTATCGCTAGCTGTCTTACCGCCTGATTTCAATTCGTTGAGAATCCACTTATCAAGAATGGTTTCTCCCGGCAGGATCGCCAATCCATTCGTACTGCTTCCTCTTGCCTTTACCGAGATGGATTGCCAGTGTTTCCCCTGCCATACTGGCGATGCTGCCAATCACCTTGAGCTTATATCGGCACACGCATATATTCAACCTCACGGCAGACGCCTTCATCAAAGCGGGATTATTTCGTTCTTGGCAATGTAGTAATCTTTAGCCTATTTCGCCTGGCCTCCTCCTTCGCAGGGGCCCTAGTGATGATCGAATTATCGCGGTTTTATTCAATAATTGGCCGTTTGGAGCGATCATCTTGTTTGATGGGATGTAGCTTATTGGGAGTGATCAAGGTGCCGCCTTCCTCAAGTCCAATGTTGGTAAGTTCAACGTTGCGTCCTTTTGGCGTGGGTTTGACTTTGTGCCTTGGTCAGGCTCTCCTTGCTTCCAGTCCGTGTTGTTCGCAGATGCTGCCGCTGGGCCGCTGCAAGCGGCTCTCAGCCACTCGGTGCTAAAACGATGACAAGCTATTGCCCTGGGCTACACAAATTATTATATTTTTTAAGCAAGTTTGTGCTGGGGTTTGCAAAACAAGCCAAGCTATTAACTGAATATTCCGAAGAAATCACCAAGTTCGCAGTATCGCCTTGATTCCTGCAGGATGATACTATTCATCACAGGGGTAGGCTGTTATGGTCATAACTCCAGCTCAATCCACAGCAGCCATCGTGATTGCCCTGGATGCCAGCCCCCAACGCAATGTCAAGGCTTCATTCAGGCAAAGAACGAGAGCATTGGGAGTTGTTGAAGTCAAGAGAGATCACAGCTCGCGCCGATACTACAGCGGGTTTCGCTGATGCGCTCAAACAGACAAGGCTCTCTCGGTGAGATTCAACACTTTCACGCTGGAGCCGGCCTGGCGACGTTTTGCGGATCACCTGATCGAGGGCGCGTGTGCCAGTCTTGACCCAGATCCGTTGCCTCAGCCATATCAATGGTTGATGCAGGGGTTGGGAACCGATTGCTGACTGAAGCCAGCCAGAAATTAAACGGCGCTGACAAAGAACAAAACTGACCACGCACGGTGTAGTGAATGGTTCATCCGTCAAACCAGGTGGATTCCCAGAAATCCTTTCGCCACTTGCGGCTGACAGGAATCCCCGCCTGGGCCACGCCAACCACAACCAGCGATCGCCAGATTGCGCGTCAGCAGAGCCAGCACCAAGGTGGTTGGGACCATCGATCGAAAACTATCGCTCTTGGGCAGCTTTCCCCATCTTCAGGAACGACTGCCAGTCACCGTGCTGAAACGACACCATCAGCATCACGCGGACCAGGGCCGGCATCGGAATGCGCGCCAGCCAGCCGGCTCATTTGAGATCACAAGGATCAACAGAGACACCCTGGCTGTGGGTGGAGAGGCGGTAGCGACCGCCGGATTCGATGTTTGATTCACCCACTCTGGACCAATCATGCCCGGCACTGCCATGCCGCCAAAACAGGCCGGCACACGATGTTGGCGCATGCCCTGAAGCCCTGCTTCGGCTTCATAATCGAGTCTTCATCCACCAGGCCTTCCACCACATTGGCTGTGAGAAACGACTGCAGCAGCCCAAACAAACGAGATCGCCAACGCTGTGGGGCAGGATGATGGCGAGGCTGTCGAAAGAAGCGGTGATCGTCGGAATAGCAAAGACTGGCAGTGTTCGAAGAAGTTGGCCCGATCTCCCACCGCGGCACCCGGCAACTGCCACACCTCGGCGATCACGCGATCACCCCAACAATTTCGCCACCAAGGTGGGGGCACCCGTTTGGTGAGGCGGGGAAGGCCGTAGATGAATCACCAGCCCAAGAGCAACCAGAGGCCCACAGCGTTGGGGCGATCTCGTTTGTTGGGCCTGCTGCCCAGTCGTTTCCTCACAGGCCAATGTGGTGGAAGGCCTTGGTGGATGAAAGACTCGGATTATGAAGCCGAAGCCAGGGCTCAGGGCATCGCCAACATCGTTGCCGGCCTGTTTGGCGGCATGGCAGGCTGCCGGCATTGATTGGCCAGAGTGTATCAACATCGAATCCGGGGGGGGCGGGCGGTCGCTACCGCCGCTCCACCCTCACAGCAGGGGTGGTCTGGTTTTTTTTTTTTTCTGGTTTGATCCTTTGTTGATCTTCACTGAGGCGGCTGGCTGGCCGCGCATTCCGATTGGCGGCCCTGGTTCGCTGGTGATGCTTGATGGTGTCGTTCAGCACGGTGAACTGCGCAGTCGTTTCCTGAAGATGGGAAGCCTGCCAGAGCGATAGTTCGATCATGGTCACCACCTCGGTGCTGGCCTCTGCTGACGCGCAATCTGGGCTATCGCTGTTGTTGGTTGGCTGTGGCCCAGGGCGCGGGATTCTGTTCAGGCCGCAAGTGGCGAAAGTGATTTCTGTGGAATCCACCTTGGTTGACGAGATGAACACATTCACTACACCGTGCGTGTTCAGTTGTTTCTTTTTGTTTCCAGCGCCCGTTTATTTTCTGCTGCTTCAGTCAGCATCGGTTCCCACCCTGCATCACCATTTGATATGAGGCTGAGGCAACGGAGGGATCTGGGATCAGACTGGCACACGCGCCTCGATCAGGTTGATCCGCAAACGTCGCTTAGGCGGCTTCCATACGCGCTGTTGAAAGCTGTTGAATGACTCATACCCGAGAGAGGCCTTTGATCTGTTACGCGCCCATCAGCGAAAGCCCCGCTGTAGGTTGATCCGGCGCGAGCTGTGAATCTCTCTGAGCTTCAACTCCCCAATGCTTCTGGTTCTTTGCTTGAATGAAGCCTTGACTATCTGCGGTTTTGGGGGCTGCATCCCAGGGCCAATCACGATGGCTGCTTGAAATTGGCAGCTGGAGTTAGACCATACAACCAGCCTACCCCTGTGCCATGGAGGAAGACAGTCCTGCCAGGATCAAGGCGGATACTGCCGAACTTGGTGATTTCTTTCGGAATATTCAGTATTATAGCTTGGCTGTTTGGCAAACCCAGCCAACAAACTTTGCTAAAATATAATAATTGTGTAGCCCCAGGGCATAGCTTGTCATTCGTTTAAGCACAGCGATGTGGCTGAGAAGGCGCTTGCAGCGGCCAGCGGCCAAGCACTGCGAACAACACCGGACTGGAGCAGGAGAGCTGACCAAGGCAAAAGTCAAACCACGCCGAAAAGGACCAACCGGTTGAATACAACATTACTTGAGGAAAGCGGGCACCTTGATCACTCCCAATAAGCTACATCCCATCAACAAGAGGACGCTTCCAACGGCAATATGATAAAACCGCGATATTCGAATCATCACTAGGCCCGCGAAGGGAGAGGCCCAGCGAATAGGCTTTAAGAGTTACTACAATTGCCAAGAAAACTAAATTAATCCGCTTTGTTGAAGGCGTCTTGCCGTGAGGTGGATTTATCTGCGTGTGCCGATATAGCGGCAGGTGATTGGCAGCATCGCCAGTATGCAGGGCGGAAACACTGGCAATCAATTCCTCCGTAAAAAGCAAGAGGAAGCAGTACGAATGGATATAGAGCCGCCCTAGAACTGGGGAACCATATCTGATAGTGCATTCTTCACGAATGGAAATCAGGCGGTAGGACAGCTAGCGATAGGGGGGCCAGTGCGCAGCAGGGCGTCAGGTAAGCCGGTTTAGGACCAGGGCGCCAAACAGTTTTCCTTGTCTTGGCATCTGAAAGGGGCTCCTTCTGCGTCTGTGCGCGGCGTCAATGGATGTCTGGCTTCTGGAGTTTGGATTTCTAGAAGATTTCATAGTGATCACGGGGTGGAGTTGACCTTCTGAGTTAGCGCTTCAGTGCTGCTGGCTGATAGTTTCTGTATTGGCGAAATTCACAGCCAGCATGGCCTGGTGATTGCAGCAAGCCCATGCGTCAATTCGTTGGGCGATGGTGCTGGGAGCTGGAGCGTGGCAGTCAGTGGGCTTGCGCGAACAGAAGTGGCTTTCCAATGAGCTCAACAACGAGATAAAGGCCGTGACTGTTGGTTCACTGGCGCTTTCAACACGCTGTGGTGGCGGGATGAAGGGCTTAAGCATGAACCCTATGAGCAGAAGAATCTGCTTTGGATTGATGCTTAGGAGAGTTGTTGGACTTTATTTCCTTGAGATTGCAGCGTCAAGAACTTTTGGTGTAGGCGATTTGTTGGGTTGTTTGCGATGTTCGCCAGGATCTTGCCTGTTGCCAGGATCAATGATGCGTGAGGAACCTGTCTGGGTTTGTTGGCAAGGGCAAAGAAATTGCTGAGCCCAAGCCTTGCGGGCGGTTGCTTCGGGATTTGGCTGTAGAGGCCTATTCTGAGACATCTAAAAACGAAGGTTCACGGCTCCATGCATATTTCTGCTTGAGCTGGGAGAGCGGTTGGAGCGATGTTTTTTACAGGCAGAGCAACCAGCTCTGCATAGACGTCGACAACAACTGGCTTGCCTTGCAGTTGTTGCGCCAGCTTCCCCGTGGTTTGGGCCTGGGCGGATGGGAGATCGCCTCGCGAGACGAACTTTTGAACGCCTTGCGGGGTTGCTGAAAGCCGTGGTGATGCCAACGCGAGGATTGCGATTGGCCGCGAACTTCGGAATCGATCTCGTTTGACGATTGGGAGCCATGATGAATGTTGTATGGTGGAAAGAAGGTTAAGCCTTTTGGCCAAGGCAACGGAGGATCCCTCGCCACCCCTACTTACCGATGAACAGTCGGATCGGATGGCGCCCCTCCAGATCGCGGACCCACCGCTGAGATTTGCCGCCCGCATATTGCGCTTGTTGTCTGTGGGCTGGAAACCACGGCCAGCAAAGGGCGGTAGCTTGCCGGGGGACAAACCCCTTGATTGGCCGATGTCCCTGATTCCCCCGTTGGAGCTTCTATGGGACCGTATGAGGGCAAAGGCGCTGACCAAGCGGACTGTGGTTTCCGCTGGGTGCTCGTTGCTGGTATTGCTGGTGTTCAGGGCCTTGCTTGCCCCTGGGTGCTTCTCGGCTGCGTTGCTTGGATCTGGAAGGCGATCGCCAAATAGGCAACAACCCGATTGCCCCTTCACGCCAATCGCCCCACCAAAATCTGCCCGGTTTTGCGGGCGCCCCTTCCAGTGTCGAAAAAAAGTGGGAAGAACGTTTGGGGAGGTGCTTTATTGCTCCGATCGCTGCCGCAACAAATCGCAAGGCGGGCTGAATGCGACGGGGGGTTCGACTCTTGCCTTGACCTGTGTACGCCGAATCCCAGCCTGACTCCAGGATTCCCAGTAGCCGAAAATATCATCAGTGGATTGGCCGAAACGGATTGTTGTCAGACTTGACCCAGACAATGTGGCCATTCCCGATGCGAATGTCAAACTTGCGTTTCTATTTAGAACGTTCGCGCCCCCAATCTTTTTTCCGCCAATCATGCCCGGCATGGCCGGCCCGCACGATCTCCACCGACGCCCTGCTCGCCTTGATTCCCAGAAGATGGCAGCAGCTCAGCAATTGCGGGAGTTGCGCGCTGATCTGTTGGATCTGGCCGATAACCCTTCAGCGATGAGGAATTCGAACAGCTGCCAAGTGATTTATGTGGTGGCCATGGGCGTGCCGCCGAGAAAGCCCGTGGCCCCTCGGTGGCGGCTTGAGGCGCCGGATTCAGCCCACCGCCAGGCAGGCCTCTGGCATCCGGGGAATGGCCGCAGCCGCACGCAATGGCCAACGGTGCGGCCCGCCACGCCGCGCCACATCGCCGCCGGAACCACCGCCCGCCTACGGCGCTCACCGGCGAGCTGCGCAACCAGATCGATGGCATCTGGAATGCCTTTCTTGGAGTGGCGGCATCCGCCAAACCCCCTGGAGGTGCTGAGAGCTTCACCTACCTTGCGTTCATCCGCCCCTCGATAGCTGGAAACCCTGTAGGAGCGCCAAGGCCCTTGCGCACCGGGCAGCCGATTGGTGCGGCGGCTTTATCCCGAAGGCAATTGACCCGCAGGAAGCGCCCTCATTACGAGCGGGGCTTGCGCTGCGAGCCGCTTCAAACAGCTGGCCGCCACCGAGATGTTCGAGCTGTGTGGGCGAGCGCGTGTTCCCCTTTCCGCGCACCCTTGGCGGCCGATGGCTCGGCTTTTCCAGGCCACATGAAGGAACGCGCCGTTTCACCGATCCCCACTGCCCGCCTCCTGGGCCAAGGTGGTCGATCTCCTGGATTGCGGTGCCGATGGCGGATCGCGACACCAAGGGCGACATCACGAGGTACATTGCTGGGCAAGCTTGGCCACCGCCGGCAACCAACGGCCCAGTTTCCGCACAACCGGCGCCACATCAATCGAGCCTGATGGTGCGATGACGGAGCCCAAGCCCACCGACGTGATGGGCCGATCCGGGGCCCTGCTGGCACCTGCGGCTTTCGGTCGGCGGTGGGCGAATACCTGCGCGAAAGCACACCGGAGCTTATTTCAGCGACACCGCAGCGCGAGCCCCACTTCAACCATGGCCTGTTCCATTGCGTGTTTTGATTTCGGGGACAGCACGATTGTGGCGCGCAATCGGCTCGATTGGGAAACATGCTTCTTGCAACGGGGTGGGGAAACCCCGATGTTGAGCTATCGCCGATTCCCTTCTTCTGAAGACGGTGCGCTCGAAGGAAGAATCGGCTTACCTTCCCTGATTCTTTGGCCAATCCCGCCTTGGCTGGGGCTCGCTGGATTTCGAAAGCACCAGCGGGCAAGCTTGGCCAAAAACGCGGTGGTGAAAACCAAGAAAACGAGTTGCTGTTCCATTTGGGCCTTGTTCCTGCAGCTGGCCTTCCCAAACCCGGGTGGGGCCGGGGGCAGCGGTGATCGTGCCCCCGATGGGTGCTGTTCGGCTCCAGCAAGGGCCCACCAAGGGGAACTGGCCGCCGCACTCTGGGTGGACGATCACCTTTTCCGGAAAGCGTTGGTTTTGCCGCTGCGGGAGGGGCGGGGTGTTCCGCCCCTATTTGGGGCAGGCCGGAAATTTTTTTTTCCCTTTCCCTTCCCTCCCCTTTTTTTTTTTTTGCTG
>Ga0163217_1074261_pt1 | contig 10333 bp, 8 predicted proteins | sample SynspAceP_FD_185933 | JGI IMG/M metagenome (GOLD analysis project Ga0163217, IMG submission 185933) | Saline lake microbial communities from Ace Lake in Antarctica - Synechococcus sp. Ace-P (PacBio error correction) | ecosystem: Environmental > Aquatic > Non-marine Saline and Alkaline > Saline ... | reverse complement strand
CCTTTGGGAAAGGGGGATTTCACATCCTATGAACTTCAATCATTTACCATCACTAATCAAGAAAATCTTTAAGGAATTGAAATTTGATTTTTTAATCAATAATTTAGATACAGCAGATCAAATTCCCCCTTGACAAGAGGGTTAGGGGATTAATAGATTATTTCTAATTTGAAGTAATGTCTTTCTTCCACTACAATAAATCACTTAAAGAATTCTCGAAGGAAGCTAACGGAATCATAGGCACCATTTCAGAAGTTTTGCTTGCAGAAGTTACGCGCGAGTCAAATTTTTTAGAAGGATATTGGATTTAATCGTCAAAAGCCTTTAGGATCAATACATCGTAGATTTTTATTGTAAAAAATTTAAACCTCGTCATAGAAATTGATGGAGAGTCACATGACAACGAGGTAGTTTCAATAAAAGGACCAAGGAAAGGGCAAAATAATACTTCAAGGCTTTGGACTTTGCTTTTTTGAAGATTTTCTGATCTTTGATGATAAAGGAGAAAAATGGGTCAGTAATGGAAGATATAAATAGTTTTACCGATAATTTGTGAAGAAAAAAAAAAAAAAAATAGCTTTTGAAAAAAATTACTTTTTATTTAAATAATCCCCTAACCCCCTTTGGGAAAGGGGATTCACATCCATGACTTCAATCATTACTCACTAATTTCAAGAACTTCTTAAGAATTGAAATTTGATTTTTTAATCAATAATTAGATATAGCAGGATCAAATTTCCCCCTTGACAAGGGGGTGGGGGGGATTTACAAAAAGAAGGGCGAAAAATTTTTCGCCCTTACTTTTTGATCCTGATTTCAGACTTACAGATTTTACTTGATCTCTTTCGTCAACTTATCCACCTTTTTGCTTAGGATCAAGAATCGCATTTGCATACGGGATTCCCATTCTTCAAGGCGCGGTCTGGGATTTGATTTCTACTTCATATTGAATTCCCCGGCAGCAATCCAAGACGCATAGCCAGAGAATGGATCGGTACTTCATAAAGCGAGCGGATACCAGCTTCCAATAATTACATTCCCTTTGGATCTATCCAGCTTTTCTTCCAAGCCAATAAACCTTTATTGATTTTCTTTGATTTTGCCCTTGCTTTCAGTTATCGCTTAAAAAGGGAAACAGTATTTCTGCTTTTTCAAAAGAAGCAGAACTTACTTCCAATTTCTTAATCTGCAGTATCCACTTGATTCAAATGTGGCTAAAGGGTCAGGAGCTATGGTTTTCACGTTTTTCCACGCGTTATCGAAATGCCCGCGAAGATCCTGCGCATAGCGAGGCCACATTCATAAGGAATCACTCAGCGTTTTGCCAGATCTTAGCGTCAAGTTCCGATCACTTGAGCAAAACTGTTCCGCCCATCTAAGCTTGGGTCTAGATTTTGCTTTGTAATAGTGAAGTTGTCATAATTAGAATGGGTAAAGCTGTTAGGACCACAACTCCACCACTCAAACTTTGGTACGCCCACATGCATGTAGAATGCAATATGATTCCAAGCCACCACCGAGATTTACGATTTTAGGTTCGTCATTTTTTACCCGCCCAAACTTGAAATCGGTCTTAGCTGAATTCTGGATAGGCAACCTTCCTTGATGCTTCGATAATCAAATTCCTTCAAGGTAGGGAGCAGAGGGATACTCCGAGTTTCTTCCAGATACGCCACCGTCAAATTCCATATAGGTTAGCTGCTTTTGCTCCCAAATCTTTCTTGATATTGCTCTACCCATGTCGGTAGAACCGATCACGCCTTGCTCTTCAGCATCCCAATGACCAATCATAATCGATCGAGCAGGAGCTTCCCACTTTTCACTAATTCACCCGACTGCCTCAGCAAGGGTCAGCATCATTGCCGTACCTGAATTGGGTCCGTAGCCCCAAATCTCCATGCATCATAATGACTTCCCAAGAATGATCCACTCGTCAGGATATTTTACTTGCCACGAATGTTCCGCATTACATTATTAGCTCGTGATTAAAATCTGATTCTGATCGACCATCACGGCGGACTTTCAAGTCAGATCCTCCAGTGATTTTGTAGTTCAAATGGGCAAGCCGCCCTTGCCAAGCCGCAGGTACTGCTGCACCTTTTCATTCTGCTCCAAAAATTTCTTTGCAGCACCATTATCCAATCGGGGAGAAATGGAAAATAGTTATGAAATCTACCTCCGATGGGTTCAACGCTTCGCTGAACTTTACCCATCTCTTGGGAGCGCTGGCTTCAAAGGAGTCAACGGGATCACCTGTGTTTAATCCAGGTCAGGGCAAGAAACCACGCTGAAATGGTGGTCTCATTGAAAAAAGGGCCATCCGGATACACGTCACTATACCGAACCAGAGTCTTCCGGCATCGGTGTAGATGATTAATGCGCGGCGCCTGCTGCTTCAGCAAATTTGGCTTTAAAAGCCCTGAGTTTCCTCCATTAACGAGCGATCACACTTTGCCTTTCAAATCCACGCCCTTTCCGCCAACTTCTGGTTCAAAGCGGCCTTCGTGCATAATTCGCATTAGATCACCTCTGCAGTTACGTCTCCGGAACCGGAAAAGCATTAAAAACCTTTGTGTAATCGTGGATCTGTAGAAAAAAGGATCGCCTTCTACGGGGCCTTCCTGCTGCGAAAGCAGTCATTAGTCACAGGACTGATGATCTGTGAGAATAGAGTTCACCTGGATCATTGAAGGATAAACATCGTAAGGATGAATTTTCACCATTCATTCCCGCCCGCGCATCACCTTGGCATGATATTCTGCAAAACAGCTTTCATTTCGGGGGTTCCAGGATATGAGGTGCTTTGGTGAGTTCTTTCAGGTGAACTTGAATCGCGTCAAATCTGAAAACCGCTTTCAGATAATTCGCTGTCGATGGATTTCTCCTCGGCTTGACTTTTTGGGGAAAAAAGCCATCTTAATTGTTGTGCATCTGCATTTAATGCAATCTCAATAGGCCTAATGAAGCAGTGATTTACTTTAGTTTCATGTTATAATTTTTAGTTTTAAAGGTTAGCTACCAAAGTATATTTTCTGAGCGCACCATTTACGATTCGTTTTGGTACGGAGGTAGCGACTTTAAATTCGTATTCATCATAAATTTGGCCTTCTTCAGGATCAAAGCGGAGATTCTCACTAAGCCCTGGAATGGATAAACTCTCCATGCCGGATCCACATTGCCTAACGTGACTACGCGTTCTTTCTTTTCTCAGTGGCTTTTTCACCAAAGAAAAGAAGATCCACGACCTGAAGTTTTTTCCCAGTTTTTGTCCACATCAATCAAATTCCCCTCATTAATCTTCTGCGAAGCATCACGGGGAATAATCTGTCCATTTGAGGGTAAAAAATGGTTTTAGTAAAACCCTGCAATCATTCCCTTTGATTGGAAGTTTCCTCCCATAAATAGGCGACCATCATTAGCTTTGCCAGTGGTTAATCAAAGTTTCAGGATTGTATTTCGAGTAGCGATTCCAGTGTCCCAAAGTTGGGATGACTCTTGGAAGGACCCAAGCCTTTTCTTTTGGCAGGCAGGGGAAATGAAATAGTGTGAATGCTTTCATTTCTCAATAGCAGGCAAATCTCCTGCAAACAAAGATCTGAAAAAACCATTTCTTTTCTTTCCGCAGTTTTCCAGGACATAGCCACCCAAGTCAGTGAAGGACCAATTTGGCTCGATACCAAGATTCCAATTCATCTTCTGTCATTAATTGGATTTCCGGCACGATTCTACCCAAGGCTAAAATTATTGATCTGGGGTTTGAACCAAAAACCAGCCATCGATCTTCTTTCAATACATTTTAATGGTGTGCCCATCAAAGCTTGTGTAGGCTAATTCGGCTGGAATGCTTTGGTTGGACTTCGGATTATTAAACCACGGGAGATCGTAACAAGCGCTTTAGTCTGCTCGACCCCAAGTGGCTGATCTGGCAATTTCTTTACAGCATCGAATAAAATGATTCTCGCTTCTCCAATTCTGGCCATCAATCCTCCTGATAAGCTTCTTGGAAGATAGTTTCCCGCTTTCAAGGAATCATTTTCGAAAGTTCAGGACTCCAAAGTGCACGCGTTTATCTGGAGCATAGTTGCTTCAAACTCTTCAATCAACTTATCACTTCTTCATTTCCTTCTTTGGGGATTTGCAGGAAAAAGCTATTTAAGAGACAAAAGACAAAGAAATAGGTTGATTTTTCATAGACTTGGAAAATAAGAAAAACCACAAAGAAGGACTTTCAAAAGAAAGCAATTCTTGTTGGTTTTATAATCCTAGAAATTTACTTAGACTCCAATCCTGGAGATCGCTTCTAAGAATTCCGATATCAGGTCGGATATGTCTGTTCGCGAAAAGCGGAATTCGATAGCACATCGATAAACACGTGCATAATTTGCGCGCGATGTCTCAAATGGCATCACCAGTAGCACGATAAGATTGGCTTTACTTTTCCCTGTTCTACTGAACCATTACTGTATCAGCAACACCGAATATCTGCGGCAGCATTGATCGTCACCCTTTCAGGCTCTTCTTTTCCTAAAACATAAGCTTGCAGCATAGGCAGCATGAAAGGTAGATTTCGGACCATTTTCGATTCTCTGACGTACGGATTGCAACTTTCACTCCAGCTTTTTTGCCATTTTTACCAGCATTCGCATAAGGGGAGCTATTCGAACGATCCGATTCCCGAGTAGGAGCGCTCTGGACAGCCTGTGATCACAGAATCCAGCTTTGGCTAATTTTTCATCAGCGACTCTCCAGCCTTCAGCTACACCCACTCAGGATTACGTTTACGATCTTTTCCTTCTAGCCATTTCAAGGCATTTATGGATATCAGAAAGCCGCGTCCACTTGTAACTAAAAGGAGGAAGTTCCTTACTAATACTTTAGCCAATTGGTCCATTTCCGGATAAAAATCAAAGTAGCGCAGCCTTTTTCAAACTGTTATAGGGAATGGCATTTATCCCAATTTCATTGGCCTCTTTAGGGCTTTTCATTGGCCCTTCTTGATATCATCATCAGTTCGGCGATCAAATCTCGCTCTTCTGCCAAGAGTAGGATAGGGAAGTTCATCACTACTGCTTATGAAAACCCCAAACATCTTGATCAGGTGTGAAGCATGCAAATTAATGAGTGGCAGCAGTACCTGGAAATAAACCGCCATGAAGGAACCGTTTCAACACGTGTCACACCAGAAAACTCGATGACAGGGAATAGCTTCAGAGTAGGATTCACAGCAGTTAATTGCTTGCATTTCGGAGTGAAATTTCCAACCTCAGAGAGAAGTCTACTGTCTCGGCACGGAACCACTTCAAGCAAGTCCAAGTCGCGTACCGCTATCAATATTCCGGATAAATAAATAAACCCAGTACAGTCGATTTCTTCTGCCGGCCATTTGCGGGCGATAGAAGCTCCCGATCTCCATGATCTTGCCAATCAGCGACAAAGTAAGAAGTATTTTGTTAATACACCTTTTGGTGATGGTCACCACTGTTGCATTTTTTAATTAAGAATTTGCCGTTCGGGGTTTGATAAACTCCCGGGCGATCTTGTGCATAGCCATCATCGGCACTAGCGCGATTCAAGAGGCGAAAAAGGTTTTTGTTAGTCTTTTCATGTCTTCTGTTTTCGGGTGATTAATTGATTGAATTAAAGTGCCGGCCATCTCAAATAGATGCTCGTATCCTGCATGCACGCCTCAGTTTGCTGTCGGAAAGGTAAACATCCCTCGACCATTTCTGGTAGGACTTATTGACCAGCGTTGATCATTCTTATCTTCTTTGATATCGAAAGTATTTCACGCCATCCACGAAAAGTCATTTGAGGACTGTAAAACAGAAATGGGGATGCTGTATTCAAAATCACCAAAATCACCTTGCTTTCCTTCTCAATTGATCCTACCAATTCAGAGATTTCCAAGTTTGGACGCGCATGGGTTAATCGTGATAATCGCTAAAGACTCATCATCAGTCATTCCCCCATAGCGCTGCGTTTTAGCAGCTTTCATGATACAGTGACGAATCAACTCAGCAGAATCAGAATTGATAGAAAGTGATTGCACCATTTTAGCATTCAAGATGGCTGCATTGAAAGCGGGTTAGGCAATTAATACACTATCGATTTGTAAGCCCACCGTCTGCAAGACGAATGCACCCATGGTATATTATTGCGATTTCTGGAGGCTACTTGAAGCCTTTCATTGTATGCTGAAAATACAGAGTTTGGTTGTGTTGAAATCGCCGAGCCACACTGGGACAACATATAATTTCCATCTGCACGATAGGAGTGGACAGTGAATGATGATTTTTCCATCCAAAATATCCGCCAAGGTTTTTGAAGACCGCTCCATTGTATTTTGGTGAAGTTGCAGTATTCCCTTTTTGAGCCAGATGCAGAATTGTAATCTGCCCAAGCTTTTTTGATATTGGGATTGCTTCGTTAATCCATTTCGAATTACAGCCTTCTACGCCCATCTGCTTACTGGCTGAATTTGCCATTTCCCTCGTCGTGAACACGGGTTGGGTTTTCACCCAATGCAAATTTATCGTTCGAGGAGCATCCTCATGATGATATCATTTGAGTCTGGGTACCCCAGCGATGTTTTCAAGGTTGCATTCTGGTCCTCCAAATTACATTGGCAGAAACCATGCATTGCATGTGAAACGGTAACTCCACCAGCTTAAAGCGCGGGTTAGATTTCCAAATTCAGTTCGGGTTGACCACATCTTTCATTTCTGAACTTCTGGACGTGATCGGCGAGGTTAGCCTCCATTGAACCACATCAAGTCCGACGTGAGAGTGCTGGCATCAATTAAAATCCCCGGCATCAAATAATTTGGCCTGTAGCAAATCTATAGTCTCCACTCCAGATGGTGCGGATAGTTGGATCCTACCTTTTTTAAATTTAATTCCATTTTGAACCAATACAATCTGTATTCTTGAAGTGGTTTCCTTTAGTCACCAGTAAGTACTTGTTGCGTTCTTAAATTATACACTGCCTTTTGGTGTTTGAGCTGAGGGCAAATGAAATAACTCAGTCCCAACAGTGCCGCCAGAAAATTATTTATCTTTTTCCATGTCTTTACAGTTTGCAGTAGAGTTGGGGTGAGTGTAGCTTTCGAAAGGAAACTGAACCAAATTGCTCCGATGGACATTCGTTCCATCCATGGAATTCTCATCTATTAGTTCCGGAGGATTTCGACTTACGATAGCCATGTCCTTGAGCGTTTACATCAAATAGAAAAGGAAAGTGAAATTATCGTCCAACTTCACATCTTTAATTGGGGTTTAGTTAGCTTACCTGATCCTCCTGGATTCATCATAAGAAATTGTCCAGAGTAGTTCTTTCCCTTCTTTTGTGATCGTCAGGACTCGCCACGCTACCGGCAGGGCTTTCAGTGGTATAATCCCAATTTCCTGCAATTTAAAACTCCAGCAAGTAGGCATTCTCCACCTTCGTTGCTTTTTTCTATAGACCTTTGGTTTCAAGTCGAAAAGTAACCAGCAGCTATGACGTGCTTGATCTGTGTTTCTTTGAAAAGCGTGTTCTGTGCGTCAAAGACCAAATTGGCCACATTTTACCCTTTTCGATGGTACCCTAATTCTCTACTCATTCCCATCATAGCTGCAGGATGGTAGTGAGAGCGGCTAAAGCTGCGGTTTCAGATAGTCCATTTATCAATCATTGTCTTCAACGATTTACCAATATCACCTGCCTTTACCCCCAGCAGTAGTGAATGCAAATGGATACCTTGCGGGCTTCTAACTTACCAGCTTGGGCGATCGCTTTATCAAAAGATTCTTTAAGCGTAGGTATTGAGCTTTTACATGTCTTCCGATGCATCTTCCTTTTGGAGCTTTATCGCTTTGTCATCTGGAACTTCAGCTTTGATTAAAACTTTTCACCCCAGAACCTTCATTTTCAGGGATCACTCCTTTCATTAGTTTCTAAGTCAGTCAGGATAAGATTGAAACCTATTCTTTTTTGAAGCTTCAATGCTCTTCTTATTTCTTATTCTGAGGGATGCTGAGAAAACATCACAGGAGTGGATTTAGAAATCCACATCCTTCATTCCCAAAAAGGTATCATTCCGATATCAGTTCTTTTGACTCAAGGGGTGGAAGCAATTATCGAATGGTTTTGGTCAGTTCTGCATTTTTGTAGACATCTCGAAACTTTGCCATTTACGCCGGTCAGCGGACTGGATACATTCCGCGACAGGATACCTCTAAAACTGGCGGCCAACGCAGGTTCTCTCTCCCCTTGATCTAAAATTGAAGAAGTCCTCGTGCCCTAAAACCACAATTTCGCAGGCTCAGGATATGAGTTCGACCAAGACTATCGATTCCGCCTTTCAGGAGAATAATTTGGTGAATACAGTGAATCCACTGTTTAACGGAGTGTCTGCGGTGTTTTTACTTTTGCCTTTTTATTGACGGCAGTAGCCAATAAATTGAGTCGTGAGAAACGGACAAGACAAGATTGTTGTGGAACTCGTGTCCGGCCGCGCTTGTGGATGCTCACATGGGGAGATAAGATCGTGGGTGGGAAATGAGGATGATGGACGCCCCGAGCGCGGATTAGGCGTTGTCATTCAGGTTGTGTCGGGGAAGGGCTGAAATTAAGAAAAAGAAACAAAAAAGTAAGGTTGTTCATGGTCTTTCAGAGAGATTCTTAGGCTTCGGTGATCCCGGGGGGCGACCGCGCCAGAGTACTGGAGTTGATCCCGCTCTCCGGCTTTTATGTAGTTACGGGATCGTATATTTATATCCAGGAAGTTAGTACCGAATATATCCATAATTTTATAATAACAAGGTCTAGTCTCCTGGCCACTGGGCATGAAACTTAAGCCTTCACTGTATTATCGTGCCGTGTCTGTGGGATTACTTGGGCCGAATATCGTGAGGGGAGAATTTGTACCTATTCCGCCGTTCTCACTCCAATCTTTATGGAGTTGATCGACAAAATGGTAGTGAGAATTTTACATCAGAAAAGCTTTCTATAATCCATCCAGAGGTCCGCTCCTCGTCGGAAGAATGGAAGACTTTTGTAGGTTGGTATTTTGCATAAGAAGAGCGGAGTGATGCATCTCTGTTCTTACCGGTGGGATCAACTTTTGGGCAAAAGCACCTACCGAGGAAAATCATCCAAGCCCCACCAAGCATTCATGCAAATCACACTTGCTTTGAGTAGTAGCGTTTTTCATAAAAAGTAATGATTATTGACCGCTCAATTGCGATTCTTGTGTCTATCTAAGCAAAAATAAATGTTATAGTTTGAAAATTAAAGTAAGTTGACTATTACGGAAGACGATGTACAAGTTAAAAATCGTTTGATTAGGTCTGAATATCGAGAAGTCTTATTCGATATGTGCAATATTTATAATTGATTAATTGATGGGTTAGTTTTTTAGTATAAGGGGGTACGAGCAAAAGACTAATAACATAATTTGTATGATACCTGAGACTCCCCCTTCTTGTCCTTTTTTGATGATTTATTTTTTTTTAGTCTCGCACCATTAATGTTCCCTGGGTGGTTCAAGTTCGACTTGGGGCATCTGTTAGAATTTAGACAAACAAACACTTCTTGATTTAAATTAGGAATAGCCTGCCCTTAGAGGTTATCAAGGGCCATATTTTTATCCAAATTTATTTGGTCTTGGATTAAAAAAAAGATTCAAAATAGTAGTGTCTTAGATATTTCTTAAGTGTACCTAGAGTTCTTGAATTAGTGGATACTCTATTTCTGTAAATGATTTTTAGTGATACAGGATTAGTTTTTCCCTATGAAAAAAAAAAATATTACTCCATTGAATTGAAGTTCATGTGTTTGCTTAGGATGTTAGATCTCAAAGTATCCCCAACTGTTTGGTGTTCTCCATCGAATTTTTTCGTTGAATACAAGAGGGTTATAAACTATTTTGGTCAAGATGGTAATGAAGAATTCATGCGATTCAAACCTACAAACCTTGGACCTAATATCACCGATTGTGTAATGATTCCATTAAAAAATGGATTGAGGGATAGGGTTGGTTTAGAGGAGGGGTTAATTCATCATTGCCGCAAAGAAAAACCCAGAATGGCTTCGCATTAATCGTATTGAGTATTATTCACTGTGTTAAAATAAAATAGTTTTTTTTCAAAGCTATTTTTTTCTTCCAAAATTATCGGTTAATATTAAAACTATTTATATCTTCCATTACTGAACCCATTTTTTCTCTTTACATTCAAGATCAGAAATCGCTTTCTAAGAAAGGAGGAAGGAAAGTCCAAAGCCCGTTTGAGTACTGTTAGTATATTTGCCTTTACTTGCGAGTTTCCCTATTATTACGCTAATCTAGAGCTC
>Ga0163217_1113328_pt1 | contig 10334 bp, 12 predicted proteins | sample SynspAceP_FD_185933 | JGI IMG/M metagenome (GOLD analysis project Ga0163217, IMG submission 185933) | Saline lake microbial communities from Ace Lake in Antarctica - Synechococcus sp. Ace-P (PacBio error correction) | ecosystem: Environmental > Aquatic > Non-marine Saline and Alkaline > Saline ... | reverse complement strand
ATTGCGTTGGAGGGCGCCGGCCCTGCGGCCGAAGGACGCTGCTTCAAACTCAAAATACCGGGCTGCTGCTCCCCCCCGAAACCCCGATCTCGATCAGCTTAAGTCCGACCGCCCGTGCGCGGTTCGGGGAAAACAGACGGGTATGCGCTGGACCGATGCCTGCCAATGGCGCACCTGGGGGTATCGCGCTTTGTTCGAACGGCTCACTTGCGTGTTTGATCTTGGGCCTGTCCGGTCTGGCTGGGGCGGCGGTCGGCGTGTTGCGGCTGCTGTACGGTCATTTGACCGGCAAGACAGAGGTCAATTTGCGTGCTCCGAGGCCCTTGGGGCAGACCGCTGTGCGACGATCTTCCAGACATACTTATCCAGAGTCGCGCGCTATCGCTTTTGGCGTCGCCAATTGGCGTGTGTTGGGTCCGTGCCCGCTGGTTTTTGCCAATGCCACTAATTGCGCGGCTGCCGATCCCTGCAGCCTTTGCCATCTTACCCGCCACCGCGGCCGAGGCGGCGATCTACGGGCCTGCTCACGCTGCGTTGGCCTTCACGCTCTGGCCACTGGCGCGCAGCGAGAACATCCGCGCGGCGAACCCTGTGTCGGGTGCATGGACGGGGCCGCACGCTTTCCCGCCGCCGCGCTACGGGCGGTCATCTTGCTGAACCGTCGCGCTGCTGGTCGGGCTGGCGGGGGTGGTTTCAAATGCAGCTGGTGGCTGGACGCTTTGGAACCTTTGGGTGGCATTCGGCAGCGCGCTCGGATACTCACGCTGGGCTGCACTGCTGGTGCGTTTCCTGCGCAACGCGCTGCCGTTCTGGCACGCGGACGGACCCGGCTTCGCTGATGCCTTGACTTGCGATTGCGGCAGTGAGCGAAGGGGGCGGGTTGCCGTGGTCTTGTCGCTCGGTCTTTGACCTATCGTACTGGCGCCGTGGGGCGCAGATCGACGGCAACCTGCGGCAGGGCGGATTTCGGGCAAACCTGCCCGATGTTGCCCCGTCGTATTCTTTGTCGTAATCCAGAAAGATCCAGCATCGAGGGACTACCACTAAACGTGGCTAAAAACCGATTGACCCGGCTGTGCCACGCATGCGATTAGCGCACCGATGCTTCGCGGGGTTCGTCACACAGTATCAAGGCAGGCCCGCCCAAAGATGTGGCAGGGATCACTGGGTTGTGCGGGGCGACCGCGCGGGTGACCTATGCCGAGGGCCCTTGATGACGACACGGTGATCACCGCGGTGCGAATGGTGGGCACCTGATTATGACGGCCCGCCGCTGGATCCAGCTTTTGCCGCCGAAGAAGCGAAGATCGTGGCTATAAGCTTTCGGTGGACCACGCTGACCATTTCAACGTTGCTGGGCGCGACATCACGGGCCACCATCGCCAGCTTTCAGAGGTCGATTTCTCGTCCGCAGGGATCGGTTATCCTGACCCATGAACCCCGCCGCGCTGAACCGGCGCACGCATACCTATATCTCGACCGTCTATACCGACCCCGAAGCCGAAGCACCGATTTCCTGCGCGATCCTGGCCACGGCTTACCCCAATATCACCGCGATCCGCGTGCGCGATGCGGATCGACCGTCGTGGCGGCGGTGCTTAGGCGGGTTGGCCGCGGCGACATTTCTTACGGCGCGGCGGCTTAACTCTTTTCGACCTGCTTTCTGGTATGATCGGGGCAGCCGCGGCAGGGGCAGACGCCGTCGCTATGAAGCCGCCTTGCTTGAAAACGCTCGGAGCCTCGCGCCGCAGCATCGCCACCAGCTTTCGTGCGCGCCGCCCTGTTGGGGCTGTTCGCAGGGACCGTTGCGTTGCTGGCAGGTATTTGGGCGGTTGGGCCGTTCAGCCGCTTTGTGATGGATACCAGCTTTATTTGCCGTTGTTTGGCCCTCGCACTTTGTTTGATCATCACCGGCGGTGCACTGGCGTCGATCCTTGCGTCGCTTGGCTTTGCGATCAATTGCCTTGAACGCCAGACCGCCACAGGTGCTGCGGCGCCCGCGAATAAGATGATCCGATAGGACCAAAAAGGGAATGACAATGAACGCAGCGACCAAGACGCTGCCCGCCCCCCTGCCGCCGGTGCTGACGGCCAGCCAGCAAACCCATGTGATAAATTGTCCTGCGCCGTGCTGCGCGGGCCGATGTTTTGCCGCGTTTCCGCAATTCTGGCACCGGCTTGACATTGACACCAAATCCGGCCCGGCAGGGGGGATCTGGGTCACCGCTTGCCGATCTTGCTGCCGAAGCCGATGTCACCCGCGCCCTTGGCCACGGCCATCCCGACGCGCTGGTCATCGGCGGAAGAAGCGGTATCGGCGAACCCGGAAATTACTCGACAAGATCGCCGAAGCCCCTCTGGCCTTTTATCCTTGATCCATCGACGGCACATCGGAACTTCACCCACGGGCTATCGACCTTCGGCATGGATCCCTTGCCGGGTTGGACCACGCTTCGCGTTTGAAAAACCGGCCTTTGCGTAATCTATGATCCGGTGAACGATGACTGGGTGATGGCCGATGGGATACCAGCAACCCCGGCGCTTTGAAACGCGCCCTTGGGCTTTCGCGCCGCTGCGCGTTCGGCATGGGGCAAGCAGATCGAAGAGCTCAGCGGATTTGTCAAAACCGCCTGGGAAACTTTTTTACAGGAGCTTCGGGTCAAGGTTGCCGCCAACCCTGGCCGAGCTTTGCCAAGCGTGAACTCCCTGCGCTGTTCGGCCACGAATACCGCACCGTCGCCCAAGGCCATGCCGATTTTCATTTCCTAAGCGGCACACTTGCACCCTTGGACCATGCCGCCGTGCCTTGATCTGCGCCCAAGCCGGTTGCCGCGTCGAGATGCTGTCGGGGCGGCCCCTTATGACGCGGACCCTGCGGACGGGGCTATTCTGGTGGCACAGACAAAGACCACATGGAAAACCGCCTGCGCAAGGTCTTTGCCTTTCTCGCGACAGCTAAGGCCGCCCCACCGCAAAACGGGCGCGAGCGTTTCCCCGCGCCCGTTTTTGCACTCCATATTCTCTTGAAACTTACTCAGCCGCCTCTGCGTATTCCCTCCATCGGCGGCAGGTGCAGATCAGGTTGCGGTCGCCATGCACGTTGTCGACGCGGTGACCGGAGGGCAGTATTTGTCGACGCGGAACGCACCGGGGGGGAAGCAACCCTGTTCCGGCGGGTGTAAGGGGCGATCCCATTCGCCGACCAAAGATCCTCGACGTGTGCGGCGCGTTTTTTGATGCGCGGTTATTTTCACGCAGGCATGTCTCCGTTGTTCCGATTCGCGCGGGATCTCTCGCGGATCGCCAGCATCGCGTCGCAGAAACGGTTCCAGCTCGGCCTTGGTCTCTGACTCCGGTCGGTTTCCACCATCCAAGTGCCAGCGACAGGGAAGCTCATCGTAGGGGCGTGGAAGCCGCGTCAATCATGACGCTTTGGCGAGTCATTCCCACCGTCACGCCTGCGCTTCCTCGAAGGTGGCGCCACATCGAAAAACATTCATTGCGCGACCACGGCCCGTCGGCCCTTTGTACAGCACTCGAACGCCCCTTCGAGCTCTTGGCGATGTAGTTGGGCGTCAGATCGCGACGCGTGTGGCTTGCGTCCAGCGTCGCCGCCCATCATCACAATACGACCAACGAGATCGGCAGCACGAGGGCGGGACCCGTAAGGCCGGCTGAGAAACAGCGCCTTCACCACAACGTTCGGATGGCCCGGAAACATGCGCGATGAGTGCGATTTTCACACCAATCGGGACCCATTGCCGGGGCCACCGCCGCCAGCGGAATGCAGAATGTTTTGTGCAGGTTGAAGGTGGCTGACAATCGCCGCCCACATTCGCCCCGACGCTGCCAAACCGGACCATGGGCGTTTCATATTCGCCCCGTCGATTATTAGACCTGACCGGCCTGATCGTGGTGATTTGGTTCACCTCGGTCACGGTTCCTCGAAAAAACACCCGTGGCGTCGAGGGTAGGTTAATCATGCAGCCAGCAAGGTTTTCGCTGTGCTTTTCCGCCTTGGCGCGAAGTCGTCCAGATCGATATCGCCGTTGGGGCGGTTTTGATTCACCAAACAAACTTCAGCCAAACCATATTTGCGCTGGCGGGTTTTGGTTTGCCGTGGGCCGACATGGGGATCAGGCAGATGGGTTGCGATGCCCTTTGCCCGTTGGCACGTGGATAGGAACGCAATCCGGCCAGGCAGACCCGGCATATTCACCCTGCGCACCCGGTTGGGCTGCATGGAAATCGCGTCAAGCCGGTGGATGTCACACAGCTTGGAGGACAGGGTCGTTCGGATCATATGCTTATAACCAAGCGCCTGATCTTGGGCACAAACGGGTGATCATCAGAAACTCGCGCCAGCTGAACGGGCATCATTCGCAGCCGAATTCAGCTTTCATCGTGCACGACCCCAAGCGGGATCATCGCACGGTCCAGGCCAGATCCACGATCGGGCCCAAACGGACCGCATATAGCGCATCATTTCGTGTCTCGCGCGGTTCATGTGGAAGATCGGGTGGGTCAATTGGCGCTTTCGCGCAGCATGTCGTCGGGGAAGCGATATTGCGCCTCGAACTTCTCATCTGTGCCGGCGAATACCAAAGGCACGCCAGACGGCTTCGGATCGTGCAGGCACGCTGCGCTCGTCGAGCTTGATGCCGACGCGGGTCTTCACCGACGCGGCGCAGGTTGATGCCCTCGTCCACGGGCAGATTTTCATCCAGCGGCCTGCAAGGGCCGACATCAACCGTCCACCGTATCAAAAAAAAAGGATTTCGGATCGACCTTGGAATCGGCTTCTTCCAGCCGTTGGCCAAGGCGTTACAGCCTTGCGGTGAAACGCTGTTGGCAATCGCCTTAAGGACCGTCGGGCCCATGGAAAACCGGCATACATCGACGCCATCACCGCCCAGCAGCGCTTCGCGAGGCTCAAAACGTTCGACGTTCGCCTTTCGCGGCGGATGGCTGTTCACGCTGTCTGCTGTGACCAAACGGTAGGCACGGGTTGCCGTGGGCGTCAAATCGGACACGCCAAACAATGCGGCCGGGCATGGCGCGCTGTATAAGGCGTCCTTTTGCAGGGGCCATATAGGGCCCGCGTTGCGGGCCGCCATATCCTTTCGGGCACGCCAAACCGCTTGGGTGGACCCGACAGCGATACCGCGCCCATGGCCACCGGGTTCTTTCAAGCAGCGTCAACTCCATCGGATCCAGCGGATACGAACACCAAAGCAACCAGCGTCATGCAGCGCAGTCATTATGGTCGTAAAAGTCGCGCACATGCCGTAAGCCGGATACTGGAACAAGGCACCGAAAAACAAGCGCTCGCGCCATTTGTCCGGATCGGCACGATGATCACTTCGATATCCAGCGGGCCGCCGCGGGTCTGGGATCACGGCGATGTTCTGGGGGGCAATCGCGGTCTGACAAAGAACGCCTTGGCCGTCGATTTCGACAGGCGCATCGCCATCGTCATCGCTTCGGCACAGGCGTCGCTTTTCGTCCAGCAGAGACCGCGTTTGGCGACCCGAGGGCCGGTTAGATCGCTGATCATCGTTCTGGAAAGTTCAACAGCGCTCAAGCCGGCCCTGACTGATCTCGGGCTGGTAGGCGTGTAGGCGGTGACCATGCGGGGTTTTTCAAAAATGTTGCGCTGGATCGCAGGCGGCGTCCACGTGCCGTGATAGCCTGCCCGATCAGCGAGGTCAGCACCTTGTTCTTGCCCGCCAACCACGCGCATGTATCCAAACCACTTCGCGCTCTGACATCGGCTTGCCAAAAATCCAGCGACTCTGGTCTTGGCGAATTTGAGCGGGCATGTGGTCATCGGATCAACGCGCCAAGGCTCTTGCGCGGCCGACAGTTTTCAACATCGTCGAATCTCTGCCGGAGAAGGCCGATATGTCTGCCGGTTGGCCAAAATCATACGGCAAATATTCGGGTCGGTTTGAAAACCATTGGCGCAAGGCCCCTCTTCCAAATGGTATAAAATCCCCGCCGAGGCTCGGCGGGGCAGCGGGGCTTTCACCCGATGAAGCTTTGATAGGCGGCTTCGTCCAGGAACTCTCCATTCTGGCTCGGGTCGGACGCCTTCATCTTAAAGAACCACGGCCTCGCCCTGCGGGTCGGCAGTTCACCAGGCGGGGGTTGTCGGGGACAGCGTGCGTGTTGACCTCGATGATCTCGCCAATCCAATCTGGTGCCAGAAAATATCGGTCGCCGCCTTGACGGATTCGATCACGAACAAACTTTCGTCGTCCTTGCTGACAGTCGTGCCTTCGTCGGGCAGCTCCGACCATAAACACCACGTCGCCCAGCTGTTCGGCCGCTGTGAAAGTGATGCCAACGGACGATTTCGTCGCCTCAACCGCAGCCAATTTCGCTTGTTCTTCTAAACTTCATTCTTCCATCCTTCACTAGATTATGCTTTTAAAATGTCCGCCGCAAAAAAGGGCAGCTTGGCAGAGCGTCCACTGGCAGACGCTTGCGCGGACTTCTTCTCCACAGCATCGTATCAATACCGCCTGGCGCCTCACTTGACATTAGCCATTGCGACAGGGCCCCGCCTACCGTCGGCCCGAAAAACTGCCCGGGGACGTCACTTCGCCCAGCTGCGTGCCACCTTGCGCAGGCATCAAAAAGCGAGTGTTGCCGCGCGCATGGGGCACGGCCTTCGGGGCCATGACGCGACAACGCTTGCGCGCCGTGCCAGTTTCGAACGGGCCTGCACAGCGGTCGGCACCCGGTGGTAGCCCCCGCACGGTCACCACCAGCGCGGCGGGCCTTTCTGGATTCGCCCATGTCAGGCTTTGCCTCCACGGGTTTGTGCCCGCATCGATGTTCATTTGCCGTACAGACACAACCCCGCCTGTCGTAGCCGCAGCGAATCCGCGCGCCCCAGGGACCAATGTGCTCGTGAGCGCCCTCGATCTCCGAGCTACGGCGGACCAATGCTTCGGCCTGCGCTATCTGGTACCAGACAGTTCGAAATCTCGTCCTGCCGGAATGTGTAGGCCCGACGCTGAGGCCCAGACCTCTACGCCGTCCAGCGTCAACGTCGCAAAAAAAATCCATGAACCGCATCGCGTCTGCGCCGGATCAAGGGTGGCGATGGGGCCGCCGCGTGCGGTCGGCCCTCTGCACAGCAAAATCAAGGCACGGTCGGTGATCGGTTGTAACGGTGAGCTCAGGCTCAAGCGCCGCTTTTCATCCCCGCGCGATGTCGGTCTCCTTTGCGGCCGCATTCACGCACAAAGAGTCATCGCCCACGACGCGCAAAACATCAGATCATCCTCGATCCGCCCGCGTCATTTGTGAAACCCATAGCGTTGACGCCCGTCTTTCCAGCCCCTCAAGCACGTTTCATCAGGTCCCAGCGTTTCAAACGCCAGTGCTGCGGCCTCCACGACGGGGCCGGGTCACATCACCTGCCCCATTTGGCTGACGTCCGGAATACGCCCGCAGGCGGGCACGGGTATGCCAGATGTTCTATCATCACGCCCATCGGATACTGCACAGGCATGGAATACCCGCAAAGTGGCACCATCTTGGCCACCAGTTCCAGATGAAGATCGTATAGCGTGTCTGTGCAAAATCGCTCATGGTCACGGCGGCCTTTTCCCATATCCAGAAGGCCATTGACCTACTGGCAGCCCAGCAGACCGCAGGGAAATGCAGCCCGTCAAATGGCCCCCTCTGTCCTTATCGCCTGAGATCGTTTCCCTTCCGGCGGACCTGTTGCGTCACTTCTCCAGAAGTTGTTGGAGGTCTAGCTGCGTCTTGCGCCTGAGAGTTTCGGGGCGGTTGCTCCTTCGGCACCGGGCTTGCGCCGTCAGGTTCCTTCCCGTAACGGTGTGGGCAAGTGCATTGCCGGATCGCGGCGCTGCGGTCATATGCAAAGTTGACCAGCGCAGCGATCAAAACTTTCATCCCGGTGCCGCGATATTGAAGCAGCCCACCGCGACTCTGCAGGCGCAATATGTGGGACATCAGCGCCGGCACGGCGCCAAAACACGCCCGCATTGACACCATATTTTTTCCGGCGTATGGCAGCCTCGTAAACTACCGCTCTGTCAGGTACCCACGCCTACCCGACGCCAGTCGGCACAGTTATCGGTTGGTCTGGGTCTGCTTTGTGGTTGCGAGTCGGCGTAGGGACTACGATGGGCTCTAGCCGTATGGTCCTGAAAAAGAACACCTGTCATCGGGACGGGTGATCGCATCGGCGGTTGCCTGGTGGGTCGACTGGTTTTTCTTGTTTGTGGAGGTTGGGACGCTTGCTGGTATGACTTGCAGTGTGTATTTGTGTGCCGTGACGAAACCAACTACAAAATACACCACTGACGGTCGAACGGGGGCTTCGTACAACGACATCATTCCCGCCCGACATGGCGCATTATTCAGTGCCGACGGACACCCATGTGACATCCGGCGACCACACCATTTTGCTCAGCTATATTTGATGTCGTGGTCCAAGGGTTCCTGCGCGAATACGGGTCGACGGGCGTGCAAGCGGTTCTTTGACACGACGCGCGGCGCGGGAACACGCCGATCCGAACACGCGCAGCGCCGAAATACCCGCTGTTGCACAAGCGCTTTACCGCGCAGGAACCGCGCTGTGGACGACCAATCTGACCCGCTATCCGCGCAGGTGCAGTAGCGACATCAACCGCCCGTCGCGGGGCAAGATCCTCGGGCGCTGGCGCTGTTTGCGCTGCCCCCCTTGCGCGATCATCGACGCGCCAGAAGCACGCCAGCGTCCCAAAGACCACCCCCGCCGCCGCCTGCCAATGAGCACGCCGGGCGCGCCGAACAGGCAGGCTGCCGGCCCAGACCAAGGGGAATTCATCCCCAGCGTGTGCGACCCCAGTTGTGGACCGTCGAATATAGGGGTGGCCCATATTGTTTGAACGCTGCATTCGACACGAAACAAACACGCCGTTGAAAAAGAAAACGCCAGCGAAAAGGCGGCCGCCAGAACAAGATAGATCAAACGTCAACGTAATGCCTTCGGCCGTCAACATCGCGCCAGCGGTGCGGGAAACGCAAAAACAGCGCGGCGGAAATCGCCACGATTCACCAACGCGCAAGCTGACCCCCGCGGCATAGGTCCGTTTGACCCGACCCAGATCGCCCGCGCCAAAATTCTGGCCCGATTGATCGGCCCCACCGCCCACCAGACAGGGCAAAGATCACGGCAAAAGGCCACAGGCATCATCCGGCGACGATCGCCATTGCCCGCCACCGCGTTCTTCGCCCATAGGCCGCCATGGCGCGGGGTGACATATGCCTGCCCTACAGGCGTTGCGACCTGCGTCAGGATGGCAGGCACCGCGATGGCCAACACCGGCAACAGATCGCGCCCACAACCCGAAGGACGTGGCATCGCGATCCCGCCATAGTGGCGCACGATTGGCATCAAACGCGGTATAGGGCAATCACCACCCGCGCGGACAAAAGGACGCCCAGGCGGCACCGGTCAAGACCCAGGTCGAAGGTTAAAGATCCAGGGATGGGCAAGAATGGATTTCACAATACCCCCGCCGATCGTTGCATCATCGCGCGGCGTGCATCCCCATCGCCCGCAGGATGGGCGCTGCCATCATCCCAACCATTGAGGAACGGGACGGGACGCACAAAACAACTGTGCAAGAAAAGCACCGGCCAGCTGGTCGCCGTCTCACCCGCGCGCGCCGACCAATCGACCAAGACATCCAGCGATAGAACACACAAGCCGCAAAGATCACGCCGAAAAACGCCCCATAGCACAGCGCCATGGGTGTTCGTACGTTCGCGCGGCCAAGCTGCGGGCATCATCCTGCCCCAAGGCCCGCCGGCGACCAAAGCCACCGGCCGGCAATCCCCAGACCAATCCCGAAAAAGAGCGTGCGGTGAAAAAACAGATCGCCCCGGCATAGGCCGTATGGCCGCGCCAGCTCGGCCCTTGCCCAGCATTAGAAATTGGGAAAAATCATGTCGACGAAAATCGACAAGGGAAACCAACGGCCACCCAGCCGGACAGAGGCCAGCAAAGGACATGTTTGGCCACATTGGGGCCGAACAGGTTCCCGATAAAAAATTTGGCGCGCCCATTTCAACCATGAATGGACGCGGCCTTATTGTTCAGCCGACCAGCGGCTTCATTTTGCCCAGATAAAACCTCGCCGAAGGCTCCCTGAAAACTTGCGGCCCCCGCGGAAAAAACCCGACCCGTTTCACCCGCGTGCCTTCACGGGACTTGCAAAAACAAAACGCAGCACCGGCCGGCCATTAATTCCGGGGCCCGTGGGGCTTGGGCCCCGTCAAAAGCGCCAGTTACGCCAGGCCGGGCA
>Ga0163217_1070121_pt1 | contig 10334 bp, 15 predicted proteins | sample SynspAceP_FD_185933 | JGI IMG/M metagenome (GOLD analysis project Ga0163217, IMG submission 185933) | Saline lake microbial communities from Ace Lake in Antarctica - Synechococcus sp. Ace-P (PacBio error correction) | ecosystem: Environmental > Aquatic > Non-marine Saline and Alkaline > Saline ... | reverse complement strand
AGCGTCGGGTCGGCTTGATCCACTGCGGTACCGGCGCCACGGCATTAAAGAACCGTGAAAGGGCGGTTACCTATCGCGGCCAACCACATCATGGTTGCCCGGGCCACGCTAGAAACGGTGCATTGAGGCGCTGCGATAAAGTTATGTGCTTCTTCAAACGCGCTAACGCCGTCGCGTTGCGTGGGAAATCGCCCGATATTGCGACGATATCCGGCTCAAAGCGGCGTTCCACGCAGGACAACAGTGGTTCCAGCAGATCCGGTCGGTCCTTTCCAAAGGTAAATTCGGATAGGGCCTTGCACCAAATGTTGCTCATCCTTACCAACCTCGTGAATTCGGCGGGCACGATCCAATTGCCAACGGCCTCGCGGCTGCAATCTCATAGCTTGAACGGGACCTTTCATTGCGGTCAGTTCTCCGTCGCGGCGACGGGGCGGATTTATGCGCAATCTCAAGGTGATCTCGTCCCGCAGGTTGCATTATAGGTCGGTTCCCGTTTCCGCAACGCCAAACGCCAATTGCTGCAAGCGTGTATTGAACAGCCCCCATCGGTCTGTGTCCGCGGCTACCAAGCAGCACCATGCGCCCTTGGCGATACAATTCTTGCGCCGCTGAGGCCCATCTTGGTGTCAACTGAAAGCGTTGCTGATCGCAAAGGACCAAAGGGTCGGTGTTTAAACGATTTTCCATCGACTGTGGACTGCGTTTAAGAGGCGCACGGAACGCGTTAGCCAACGCCTTCCAACCACCGACCAATAGGCGGCGATTCGGCTGCGGCCCCAGCGAATCGTATATGCCTTCGCTGGGTTTTCAGAATGGCGGCATAGGCCCCCGATTGCTGGCGTTTGTTCAGGAAGACTTTTGCCGTTTTGATCTGGCGATTCCGTGGGCCCGCCAAACGCACCATTGGCGATGAACATCGACAGCTTCATCCCACCGTTTCGGCAGGTCAGGAGCGCGCGAAATGGGTTGAATGTCCCCGCAGGAATAATGCCCATTTCGGATTGGGCACATTCGCCAGCCCCGCGGCAACGCCGCTGATTGTGCCGTCGCCCACCAGAGGCGACAATAGTCGCGTCGGGGCTTATCCTCGCTGTAGATTGCGCCAACATTGCCAAAATCCGCGCCATGGGCGAAAAATCAACGAAGCTGACGGGGAATGTCGTGGTTGTTCAAACCCCGGTCTGAAATACCGGGGAACCTGCGTTCTACTGTTCCCGCTTTGCGGCCAAGCCCTTGTTTAAGATTAAGATTACGCGCGAAAGGCTTCATGTTTGATCCATCTTGATGGACCTTAAGCAAACGCGTTGGAAAGAGGATGGTTCAGATGTTTTTCGCGCAGTTTGGTTCTCTCCGGCAGGTTCAGCTTTGGCGCTGAATCGGCTTGGCCCCTGTGTAGATCGCGTTAATCAACCTTAACCGTTATGGCGGGCCATCCGGGCATGTCGCCGCACAAAAATACCCTGGGACTGAAAACCGTAGACCCGATTGTGATGTTCGTAGCATTACTTCCTCCCCGAAAGAACAGCAGTTGCATCTTTATAGGCGACTATTTTGCTCACGTCTAGCAACAAAAAAAGTCGTTAGCGCCAGCATTTTAACGCTTAGAGGAAAACACGAGGCTCAGGGGGCGCTGGCTCTACAGCAGTCGCGCAGGATCGGGATCAGTGGAATGTCGGCGGGCGGCATGGGATAGTTCCCTTAGCGCATTGGCACGACCCATTTCAGGGTCTGTCCTTGCGCGCCTGCGGTGTTGGCCATTCCATTTGCGGCAGGAAACAGGGGCTCGCAGGTGAAAATCATTTCATAGGCCGTGGCTGAGAACAAGGTTCATGCGGCGCAAGGCACGATGCCCAAGTGTCGATGCCCATTCTTTCCTGCAAGCTCGCGGATTTCAGCGCGCTTTCGGGTGTTTTCGCCGGCCTCGACCTTGCCGGCCCGAACACACTCCAAGACCAGCCATGGAATTTGCCGGGCGGCGCTGTGCCAAAAAGCACGCGCCCGTCCACATCGATCAGGGCAACCGCCGAGACCGAATACAATCTTCACGAACCGATTAGTCCGCGCGTTGATTTCGATATAGCCGTGGGTCAGGTCCGGCAGGTCCAAACCGTTGCCTTTGCCGTCGCCAAGTCCCAGATCGACACCAATGGTGATGTTCTGTTCCTTTCATAGCGCGGCGGCCTCTTGTTCGGGAAGTAGTCGGGGCTGCGCAGGCCGTCTTTTGCGACCTCAACTCGCCAAAGCGGATCGCAAGGCCGATCACGATTCCGCCGCGGCACCGCGATCTTACCGATCCGCCATAAACAAACCGGCCCAGTTGGGTTCCTGGCCGGCCAAATTCGCAGGTTTAATCAGCGGTGAGTTGGCAATGCCATGCCGTGCGTTTTTGGCATTCCGGCATCCCGTTCGCGGCACCTTGTGATGGCGATTTCGACGAAATTTGGTCCGCCCCTTCGCCGTCTTGCACAACCTGAGGCGCAAGGTTCAACATGACGCCGTTGCAACGCATCAGAAAAACGTTCGCTTCTCGCTTGCGTCCAACGCCCGACGCGCCGTGTTCGCTGCAAAGACTCAAAACTGTCATAGGTCGATGTGTTCGCTGTCCGACCAGTGATACAGTTAAAAAGTGCTATCCGGTGTGGGTCGAACAGGCGGGGAGGCGGCGGGGGGGCGGGGGGGGGGCGGGCCCCCAATCCTTTTTTTTGTGCTTTTTTTTTTTTTTTTTTTTTTTTTTTTTTTGGGGCAGGAGTTGTTGAGGGGGGGGGCGGGCTGGGGGCGCCCCCACCTCCGCCCAAAAAGGGCAGGTTGGCTAACAACTTGCGTCGGTGAAGATATAGACCAGCATCGTCGCCATTATCCGGCGCGATCATACCCGATCCGGTCGCAATCCCGCGTAGAGGACTGTTTTTTTCCAGGTCAAATTTCGAACCTCGCACGCGCCCCTTTAGGGAAGGGATCCGTTGGTTCATGATCGCCTTGCAGCATCCGAAATCCCCTCTGTCGGACAGCGCGCCCTTGAGCGTCAGCGAGAACAGGCCAGTTGATCCGGCGTGGGGCTAATGGTTCGCCAATCACGCCGTCGACGAGGTGAGAACCGCGACTGGGGGATGTTGCACACAATCGGGCAATCGGCGGTAATAGCCTCGACTTGCGATGACGCCGCCTTTGCGTTAAAGGGCATAGCGTTGCCCGAATTACCAAGATAACGCAGCGCCCGCTTATCCGATGTCGCGCCGATTTTGGCCTGACAGTCCAGAAACAGGGGGCCGCACGCGTGGCAGAGCGGGTGAACGCCCCGCCACCGTAGACCCGGGTCAATTCGGCCAGCATTCACATCCGTTGCGCCTTGATACCGTACCCCGCCGCCGATGGTGGCGAAAACGCACCACCATCGATGACCAGGGAAGATCAGGAAAGTGATCGGGTTGCCAGGCGGGGATACAGCGGTGATTCTTGGCCCATTGATTACTCCAACAGCCCAAGTTGGTCAGAACCGTTGGATCAAACTTGCGTCCAGCAGCCGAACGGTCAACATCTGCGGCTTCGGGTGTTTCTTCAATCAACGCTTGTGCTTTGCCTTGGCGCACCTGAGTTCCACTTCGTCTTTTTACTTCTTCGAGGCTTGGCGGCTTTCTTTCTGGCGTTCTCGTCCCATGGTTTTGATGACATGCCAGCCAAAATGGGTTTTCAAACCGGTTACGCGATACAGCACCGTACTTCAAGCTCTCGCGACAGCGGTTTCAAACGCGGGCACCAATTTCATGCCGGGCCGAAACCATCCAGAGTAAACCGCCTGCAGGGACCGAGGGGACCCGTGGATTTTTCTTTCGCCAGCCTCTCCCCCCCTCTCCCCCCTAGGCGAAATCCGCACCCTCATCAAGCTCGGGTCTGGGACGGCTTTGGCATCTTTCTTCTGTCTCTAGCAAGAATGTGCGACGCGCTGAAGGTTCTTCGGTAGGCTCTGCCGCGCGCCATAGGCTTCTTCATAGGGCGGGCTTGCAAGCTCTTCTCGGACACCGTCCTGTGCCATCGCTTTTTTTCGATGACTTCGCCGGCGATCACTTGGCGCGTTCGTTTTCGAGCGCCAAATGGTTAATGCGCGTTGGCAGAACGCCTTCGTAAATCCTGCGAACAGGCGGTTTGCTGCACGAGCTGGTCCAGAATGCCCTGAACAGAACCTCTGGCGGCAGTTGTTTGATACTTGCTCTGGCTAAGGTGGCCGGGCGATAAATCATGTGCCGAGATCGTGATATTTCGTGCCGTTTTACCCTGTCGCGACCACTGTTTCAGCCAGAACGGCCGTTTGTGATCGGTTCTGCGCTCGGGTGTTTGCGCGCAGCAGTCGTCCTTTGCGCAAAGCGGGCAGGCAGCGAGCTGCCACCATTGAATGGTGCCAGAAAAGTGAGAGGTTTTTAGCATGTATCTGTCCTTTGGTTTTGGCAGCCGCAAAGGGCTGCTACATTGGAACCACGGTTTAGGCGACCCTTACATCGCCTATGGCGCGGCCTTGCGCACGTTCAGTCTTGTATCTAGGGGCTGTCCGGCGGCTCGGCAAGCAGATGGAGCCTTAGGAACTTTAACTTCGGCGGAGGAAGATTGCATGCTGGGCATTCGAAAACACTCGCCAAAAAAGTCTTTGGGACCCCAAACGACCGTAAAATTCCAAGGCGACCCGCCCCGCTGTTGAACAAAATCAACGCGCTGAAGACGAATTCTTGGCTTTGACCGACGACGGATCTAAAGCCAAAAAAACAGAAGAGCTGCCGCCAAGCGGCGCAAACGATGGCGAAAAGCCTGGAAGACCTGCTGCGAAAGCCCTTTTCGTCAAAACTGCCGTGAAGAGCGCACGCCGGGACCTTGGGTCTGCGCAGGCCTTGCACCAACGCAGTGATGTTCCCGCGGTGTGTCGCACTGCATCAAGGGCAATATATCCGAGCAGAAAAACCGGTTTGAAGTAAACCCTGACCGCCACGCTGGCCGCCTATCTGACATGCGCTGACCGCAAGGGCGTGCATGTGGTGACGGGTGAACGAATACCTCGTGGGAAGCGGACGCCGACTGGATGGCAAGTCTTTGCCTCGCGGGGCTGACCCACCGGTGGCGCGGTCTCTGGCCATGACCGAAGAAGACAACGCGCCGCGTTATGATTGCGATTGTGACCTAGTGCCACGAACAAACGATGCTGGCGCTTGGATTATCTCCGCGGAATAAACATGAAATCGAGCTGAGGCCCAGATTTTTCAGAAGCAGCACGAACTTCCATCGTGGATGACGGTCGACAGTTATTCTGATCGTGAAGCACGGACGCCACTGATTATCTCTGGCCCGTCGCAAGACCGCTCCGAGATGTATAAAGTCGTCGAACTGATGTGATCCCGCTGGCTTTGAGTGAAAGCTCACACTGGACGAAATAAAACCCGCAATGTGACCTTTAGCCGCTAAGGAACGACTTCTCGAGAAAGAGCTGCTGGCGCCGCCGAGCCTGCTAGGAAGAAGGTTCACGATGTATGACCCTGGAGAACGCACCACGGTTCGTGCACCACATCAAACCAGGCGTGTTGCGGCCATAAGCTGTTCATCGCCGACACAAGTACATCAGTGCGCGCATTGGCGAAGTTGATGCTTGATCTCGACGAATTTCAACCGGGCAGCGCAATCGATGTCCGGTCGCCGTTCTGTCGACAGGTCTGCACCAAGCGATCGAGTTAAGAAGGCTGCCAGCATCCAGCCTGAGAACGGTCACGCTCGATCCGTCACTTTCCAAGAACTTATTTCGACTGTACAACAAGGCTCGCCGGGTTATGGACCGTACGGCCGGAAACGAAGCCGAAGAATTTGCCGAGATCTTACTCGCTGGTCTGGGTGTTGTTGTTGGTTGTGGCCGGACCAACGTTGCCGGTTGCACCGCGTTGGACGAAGATGACCAAAGTCTATCGTTCGCGCTTGGAAAATATTCAGGCGATGATCGAAAAGGTTAAAAGAAGCCAATGCGATAGGGCAGCCGGTTCTGGTCGGCACCACGTCCATCGAAAAGTCCGAAATGCTCAGCCAGATGCTGACCGAAGGGGGCATTACGCATAACGTCTGAACGCCCACGCCAGCACGACAAGAAGCCCAGATCGTCGCAGATGCGGGCCAAATTCGGCGCGGTGCCATTGCCACAAAACATGGCGTCGCGGCACCGACATTCAGCTGGGCGGCAACGTTCGAGCTTGAAGGTGATCGAAGCACTGGACGCGATCCAGGAGGCCGATCCCGTTGCCATTCGGTGAAAAGATCGAGGCGGAAACCACGCGGACGAAAAAGGAAAAAAGTGCTGGAGGCCGGGGCCTTTATGTTCTGGCCTCTGAACGTCACGAAAAAGCCGTCCGGATTCGATAACCAGCTTGCGTAGGTCGTTCCGGCCGTTCCAGGGTGACCCGGGCCGCCTCGGTCGGTTCTATCTGTCGCTCGAGGACGATTATTGATGCGTATCTCGGTCGGAACGGCTGAGAAAAGTGCTGACCACGCTTGGCTGAAAGAAGGCGAGGCGATTGTGCACCCTTGGGTGAACAAGTCGCTTCGAAACGGGCACAGGCCAAGCGGTCGAAGAGTCGCAAACTTTGAACTTCGCAAACCAGCTGGTGAAGTTCGATGATGCGGCATGAATGACCAGCGGAAGTCATTCTTTGGCCAGCGCCCGACATCATGGAAGCGCGACCTTGCAAGAGATTTACGTCGCGAACCATGCGCGACAGGTGATCGTACGATCTGATCGGACCCAGTTTTGCCTCCGAAAACCTATGGCAGATCAGTGGATACCAGGGTTCCAGGCCGGCTGTTGCTCGAGGCAGTGAACCTGAAACGTACCTGTTTCGCCTGGTTGTGAAGAGGAGGCGTGGACGACGAAGTGATCCGCGAACGTCTGATCGAGGCCAGCGATTTTTCCATGATGGCACAGAAGGCTGAAACAAGGTTCGGGCCCAGAAAAACATGCGCAACATTGAAAAGGCAGGTGGCTCTCTGTTGCAGGCGATCGACCGGCAAATGGCGTGACCCACCTTTGACGCTAGAGCATCTGCGGTTCGGTCGTGGGCTTCCGCGGTTAGCGCAGCGGGAATTCCGTTGAACGAGCTATTGAAAAACGAATCCTGTTTCCAGCTTGTTCGAAAGCATGCTGGACAGTCTTCGGAACCGAAGTGACGCAAAACTGGGGCAAATCCGTCCGATTGACGAAGCAGAGCAAACAGCAGCTGATGTCGCAAATGCAGGAAACGTCAGGCGGAGTCTCTCAGCAGCGCAGGCGCGGCCGAAGAAAAACAGCGCAGCGCGGAAGCTACGGAGACTACGGAGACTACGGCGGGTACGGAGACTTGGATCGACCAGCCGCTGCTGGGTTTGACGAAAATGACCCGCCACATGGGCAAACCCGTTCGCCGCAACACGAATGTCCCTGCGGATCGGGTGAGAAAGTTCAAGGCATTGCCACGGCAAGCTTGCGGTAAGTAGCTCCAAGCCGTTTCCGCGGCCTTGGGACCGCTCCCTGCGGCAGGACCGAACGTGGGGTAGATTTTAGTAGGCCGTCAGTAGACCAAGCTGCGCTGTCCAATAAGGAGAGCGACATGGCAATTACTGACAATTTCAGTTCAGTGACTAATACCCCCCCACAGGATTAACCGGCCGCTCTCCGGGGGCCTTGGTTCGTGCCAGATGATGCGCTGACCTGGCGCAGGTTCACGCGGGGCTTTATGGTTGGTGGGGCTGGCGATGAGCGGTGACGCTCCAAAAGCGGGGATTCGCGATCACGTTGCTTTCGGCGGTTGGTGGCCGGGTCGTCTATCCGTTTCGGGTCGGCAAGTACGGGGCACCGGTACGACGCCACGGGATCAAAGGGTTTGGTTTAGCCGCGCAAGCGATTGCCACATACTTGGGCCATTCTGCGCCCCCCTTAATGGACCGGTGGGGCGCAGCAGAATGGGCAGGGTTCCGTGCGATGATCTGTTAATATCACCGCAAAAGCACCATCGTGCCGCGTTTACTACAGCGTTTCATCAAGCGTGCGCTTCATCAAAACGCATCACCCGCGCCCTGCGACTTGCCATAAGACCGGTGATGCCGGGGCGCACCGATTATACGCGCCACTTGCTATCCCCATAGCTGTGGCACTCGCTGCGCGTCACAGTTGGGTCCGACCAACGACATATCGCCCCGGAGGACATTCCAGATTTGGGCAACTCGTCCAAGCCCGTTTGCGCCGAGCAGAAATGGCCGCCGTGGGCATGACACGGGGGTCAATTTTTCAGCTTTTGGTACAGGGCCCATTCCAGCGCGTGGTCGGTCGCGCGGAAAGAATCGCCGGCAAGGCCGGCCTGAGCGTTGGTACCATTGTCCTTGATTTCCAACAGGGAACGGTTTGCCCGCCCGTCGATCCTTGGATGGGCATATAGACCCGCTTTGCCCGTGAGCCGGCCATAAAGCAGCACAAACAGAACGATCGAGCAGCAGTATCAAGGGCAGCAGCACAAGGGCTGACCGTTAGATCGAACAGCCGCTTTCCTTACGCGTTGATTTACAGCAGCCGGCCCACGTAGGGAACCGCCGCCGCTTATCCCTACCTCGAATAAAACGCCATCATCAGCCCCGTGCTTTTAACAACAAATAAAACCGGCGACTTGCCGATGTGTCAGCTAAAGCAGAGGTTATCCTAAGGGTGTGCGTTAAAGCCGGGCCGCTTTCAGATTCAGCGTAGTTGAATTCGGACCCTCACCATTATGGATCGTTGCGGCGGTCAATTTGTCGGTTTGCGTAGCGTCCGGTATCGATCGAATAACGCCGCCCTTGACCATAGGCGTATGTCGACAACGTTATGCCCGTGCACGATCCACATACCGTCGCGACGGCGTTTGCGGCCCGGAAAATCCTCATGCCCCCAAAGCAACGATGCGCTTTCCTGACTCCTTTATTGGAAATCAACGGGTTAGCCGCGGCGTGAACAAAAGCAAAACATTGCCGCTGATCCAAGAAGTTGCGCAGGTTGGTCACCCAGCGAACCGCGCGTCGGCCCATGGCCCTCGCGCAGGGCATCACGGGGCCCCTCAAGCTCGTCTCCGAAAGAGCCTGTTGCGATACGCCGAGACGTTCAAAAACTTCGATGAGTTATTTGCAGCCCGCCGTAAACGCAGCCAGCGCGTTGCCATTTCTCTTTAGGGATTTATCAATAACTTTAGCATCAGTTCTGGCCTCGTGGTTTTGCCCATTCAGCGTTATGATATCCGGCTGGCTATGCAGGGCGCGCAAGACCTGCGCGCTTTGTTCGCCGCGGTCGACCAGGTCACCGACCAACAGATCACCCGCGTATCGGGGGAGGCTCAGGGAAAGCCGTCAGCAAATCAAAAACGACCGTGGATATCGCTCAATCGCGACCACGGGTACGTCCGGCGTGATGGGGTCGAAATTGCGGTTTCCGGGCTCGGGTCTGGTTGACGGCGTTAAACCAACGGTTTAGCATAGTTTTTTCAAGCGTCCTCTGTGTTGCAAAACTGGCGGCAACGGGAATGCGTAAATCCGTTGGACTGGCGGCCCACCCAAGTGTAGTCCAACTCAAACTTCTCTACGGTCCCGGTATTGGAAAACAGTTAAATTAATAGGCAGGTTGTCAGATGCAAGGCCACTTTGAGGGAAAAACTCGCTTGTACGATGTTAGCCGGGGGTGTTTCGGCGTTGTCAGCCTTTCCCAGTCATCTGCCCAATCGCTGTCGACCTACGGACACCCGGTCTTGATTTCGAAATTGCCAAACGGCCCGTGTGCCTGAGGATGGCGATCTGGCATTTAACGGCCAGCGCCTTTTGGTCCAAACTTTACCGGTATTCCCGCGACCATTTTCAGGTTTTGCCGCGCCTTTACGGTACATTCCGGCTTTACTCGCGGATCAAAGATATTCAAGCACTGGTGCGTTTCTGGACGCGATTACCTTTGACCGGCAGCTTTGACGTTCAATTTAAATCAGATTTGGGACGAAACCGGATGTGCCCGCCCGCGTTTTTGCCGTGGGCCTGCGGCGGAACTTCTGGGGTTACCGCGTATTCCTGAGTCAGTTGAATATTCGGCCACAAAAAAAGGCTTTGGCTCCAAAGGTTGGAAAGTTTTAACCGGCGGCCTGGGCTGGGGGGCCGTCTTGGCGGGGCGGAAATTTTTCCCATTTTCGGAACCCCGTCCAGGTGTGCTGTCCGAAAACCGGCGTTTTGATTACCACGGGACGCGGGGATTTTTGCCCCCAAAAAACCCTTGGGGCGGGGCAGCTCGGGGAAAAAAAAAAAACCGGGGCAAAAAAAAACTGGTTCAATTTCCCTCA
>Ga0163217_1056607_pt1 | contig 10334 bp, 10 predicted proteins | sample SynspAceP_FD_185933 | JGI IMG/M metagenome (GOLD analysis project Ga0163217, IMG submission 185933) | Saline lake microbial communities from Ace Lake in Antarctica - Synechococcus sp. Ace-P (PacBio error correction) | ecosystem: Environmental > Aquatic > Non-marine Saline and Alkaline > Saline ... | reverse complement strand
ATATACGTTCAGTGATTCCGATTCCGTCGCTCGCGATTGTTTTTAGGTAGAAGAAGTTTTTAGTTAACTGTCCAAGCCACTGTCGCGCATGCGCGAGAGCTGCCCAACGCTGCCCTTGGCGGGGCCAAGAATGTTGGTTTCCAGCGAGGGCGGGCAAACGCCTATGGGAAATCAGAGGCGCATTGCTCTGCTTTATTGCCAATCTCGATTTGCAATCGATACCGCAACCAATGCACCTCAGATTGTTCAGCTTGGAGAGTACACCGGAACGTATCGTCGCTGCGTCGAACACGGCGGTGATGGCTGATAAACCTCGGCTTCGTTACAGCCACCCTATCGGTGGTGGGGTTTGACCTTGGCCATTTGACCTCTGGGGCGGTGGTGACATGTCCGTTGCAGGAACCTCGATATTGTAGCGGCATCAATGCGGGGATTGGATGATCGGGCTTGGGCAAAGACTCTCCAGGGGCGACATGCGCGTGATGGACGATAACATCGGACGTTGCATGGATGTTGCACGTGCAAGTGATGTGCGACGCGTTTCTCAAGGCCGCGAAGCGGCTTTTCATTTGCCTGTCTCAGTTTCAAGGTGGGCTGGTCGTATTTGGCTGCGGCAGAGTCGACGGGACCCCGCTTTGAGGAAAGGTTTCTTCGCTCCCAGCTCCTTGGCACCTCGCCTCGGTTCGCCAGATCAATGCGGCTTGGGCAATTTCGATTGGCGATGTAACGGTGGCACGTGCGGGGCGTAATCGAGCGCCCTGACTCTGCGCCGATTCGAGCTTGGCGACAATGGCTTGGGTCACAGATCACCGCGCTGCACGAGATACTTTGGATGATCCCGTCCTCGGCGCTTGCCGATTTCGACCAGTGACGGGTCGATCGAGGCAATTATTATTCGCGGCAAAACCCGCGTTCTGCGTCGCGCGAACAAATGCAGGTGAGGGGCTAAGGGATTTTACATGGTCTTCTCATATTCGCGCGTCCCTGAACGGCGAGCAATTCATCCTAGGCTATCTCGGCCTTAAGCAGGCTTTGCGGATACGCTATTGCGTTTTTCGCTGGGCATTGTGCAAGGTTCAACGGACGGCGCGCAGAATACGGGCACCAGCCTGCCACGCGGGTCAATTGTGATAGAGGGCGCAGTTTGCGCCGTAGGACGCGCATCGGTCGATTTCTAGCGACACAATGTGGACATGATGCCGGGGTCGCCCTGACGGGCGGCACGCCTAAAGTTGCGATCGATCCTTGCGGCATCGTGGCGCCCCGGTCGCCGATCCACGCAACACCGCGCGCGCGCGGCATGTGTCCGCGCGTTTCAAGATACCGCGCCGCCATGTTTGTTGCAACGGTGATCCGACCGGACTGCTGCTTCGGCAATAATTCTCGATTCTGCTTCGTTTGACGGGCATTCAGACGCGATGCTGCAAGCCATGTCGCCGTCAAAGCGCTTTGATGTTCGAGGCATCGACGATGCGTTCCATCAGAAATGGCCTTGCCGTTCTTGTGACGCGCACGACTCGCGCAGGACCGCCTGAATTTGTGATCAGTGGATGGCATAACATGGAATTCGCCTCTAGCTATCCCACGGCTTGACGTTTATTCGTGGGCACGCGAGGGTGCGCAACGGTAACGGCGGACTCAGCTTCGGCCCGCGACTTCCTGGCGTGCCCGGTCTGCCGGACAGCGGATGTTAGCGCCGAAAGAATTTTGGTAGTGTGCGGATATGTTTCCTGCCGCATCGAGATATCGGCGCCTACTTTGACTCGAATCTGGTCGCAGTCCCGCGCCACGATCGGTCCGCATAATTGCGCGTGTATTCCGACGATCTGAGATGCTGTTATTCTTGCACCAGATAGTGCTTGTCGCGCTTGTAGCCACAGAGCAGACAGGCTGGACGCCCCGTCCTCGCGAGTGGGTTTCGTCGTGGCCTACCCCGGCCGGTGCGGTAGGACCGCCGTGCTGCGCCTTGCCAAGGGCCGTAATTCAATTCGGAATCACGCGTCGAAAAGGTAAATTCCGGGGGGTTTGATTTACGGCCGTGTTGATCGCTGCCGTATAGTCGTCTCATCTCTGATGTTCGCCTTTCGCTGCGATGATCGGGCGTGCGGGCCTCGATCTTACAGCACAGAGATCCGCTTCGTCGAACGATTGAAAACCACAGCACGCTATCACTTGGCTCGCGGGTGTGACGTTGATGCGCAACCCCTCAGGCCCATATGCAAGACGGGCGTGTTCGGCCTCAAGGATCAGGCGATCTTTGTAGGTAGTCGAAAGTCAAGCTCTTTATTGCTTGCAATAGGTGATGTCACAGGATAGGCGGCCGACGGGTTCGTCCACCTCCATTTATCCTCAAGAATGACACCGACGCTGTGGCCAAGGAATTCAAACGAGGGGCCCATCCACCCGCGTCACGGAGCTTGGCCAGAAAAATTCATTTACGTCACCAGTGCAGGGCACGCCGGGACATGCCAGGTGACGCCGCGTCCAGTGTGCCGTCAAGCGTTTTGCCTCGCAGTGGCCATTTCAGCGATCGTGGCTGTGCAGCATGACCACAACCCGCCGACCGCTGAACATCCGAAATGCGCATTCCCGACGCGCCTGATGCTCGCGCACAAGTGCAAAGCTTCGGCTGTGTTCGCCGCGTATTGCAGCCCGTTCAGCTGTAGATCTTGCGTTCAGGCGCGTGCGTTTTGCGCGTCAGTTCCTCGTTGCTCAGGGTCTGGCAATTTTTGCGACTGCCCGCTTGACCCGCGCATCGGAACAGGGCGTTTCGACACGGGTAGGCGCAAGCGAATCTGCTGCAGGCGGGACCATAGGCCGCGCCATGATCCTGTTCAGGAGTGCCAGCCGTTCATCGCTGCGTTCGGGATAGAACGCCGCAACCCGGCGAAGGATTTCATCCGAGTCAGAAATTATAGAGCTCAGAACAACGTCGCAAAGCCGATAGGCCTGAACCCACGGTGAAGTGCCTGATCAAACGAAACCTGACGCGGCGACCCAAAAGGGAATATCCGCTTGAGGGCTGCACTTCAAAATCCTCGAATTCAAGAAAGCGCCAAGGTTTGAGCCGATTGGGTCGCTTGGTCGGACGGAACGTTCCCCACCGCTTTTGTCCCAATGCAGGGGTACGGCAGCTTGCTGCGTTTCGCCCGGACTTCGTCGCAGAATGATCGCCTTGATCGGTTCGGCACCCCATTCCCACGGCAATAACGCTGATCCGGATGAGGTCGTCAGTGACGTCCAGATCAATCACTGGTTCTGGTCACGACGTTGCGAACGTTATGAGGTGTCCCGCGCGCCACGAAAGCTTACATTGACCTTTGGCGACAGAAGATACCTCAGGTCCGAGAGCAGTTGGGCAGAAACCGCTGTACGGACCGCGGCGACGTTATATCAAGCGCCGATTAACTCTCCACCAGACGGGCCAGCGGGTCATTCTGACACGCGAATTTCTTCGGCGATCGGGGCGGATTTGCACCTGTCGTGCGGTCAAATCAACGCGCTGCGCTGAATTTTCGAGCCCGCCAACTGTGTGTCGATCCAGTTCCAGCGCAAGCGCGCATTGAAGGAATTCGTCAAGCTTGATCAATTCGTCCACGCTGCGCACTTTTTTCTGGTCGTCGTGGTCGCACCTTAGGTGACAAAAACCGGTTTGTCACTGCGCGATCTGAGCTGCTGACTGGGCAAAGATTACGCATCGTCGATGCTCTGTTAAGTGGGAAGGCACCGAGACACGACCCCTTAGGATCAAGGCATAGCAGCAACAGGTTGTATCAGCCGCGGGGTCGGTTGGTGCGAAGCTATTGGACTTCCTGACAATAACTTAATCACCTTTCGATGGGCGCAAAAAGCTTGGTCGTGGCTCCCAGATGGCCAGCAAAACCGGTGATGAAAAAAGCGGCCAGGAATATAGGCGGTGATCGCGAACATGTGAACCATCGGTAAGATGAGGCGGCGATTGCATGAAGAAAACCATACCGATCTGACCCACAAGGCGAGTCGGTCACCTTTCGGCCCTCGCGCATGCCCTAGATATATCGTTGTATATCAGATATTTAAGATAGTTTGTGATCGACCGCTTCAGGTTCGGGGATTTCGATCCAGTGGCCAGCAGTGAAACCTCGTCAAAGCGCGCAATGGGTTGCCGGTAGAACAGGCAATACAGTCGGACCCACATCAGATGACATTTGAAGGCCACCGCCGTGACGCGCCGGTTCAGCATTTGCAGACAAACAATGCGACGAGGCAGCAGCAAGTCGATCTGATGCCGTACCGGCCGACCGCATCGGCGCGTTTGATGTCTGTCCGCGCAACGCCAGAAGCGCCGAAGGTCGACGCGTAAGACAACCGGGATCAGGACAAGAACAACATTGATCCCGATCTATGGACTTCTTCCGCGAATTTTCTTGACCGGCATAGCGGTGACCCAATTACATTTGGACAGCTTTGACACGGGACTCAAGCCACAAAACGGCAGAGATTGCCAGGGTTCCAACCAGGTCAGTGAGTTTGTGCGTCACGGCCAATATTCATTGCCAGCAAAACAAGCCGCGTCAGCACCAGCAAAGCCGGATTCACGGCAAGTTCGTTGGTCAAAAACGGCCCGCGCACAAAACGCGCAAGTCGCGTTCCCAGAATCCCGGTGGGATCCAGACTCGGCCAGCGCACGCCGCAAGGGTGACAAAAACACTCTTTGTTGATTCCAATTCGTTTGTGGCGCTATGACGCCGAATAATCGCGACTGTCAGGAGAATACATCGGCCAAAAGGCTCGGTCGGCATTGCGAATTGGCCCCATTAGCGGATCGCCCTTATTTTCTGCGTCGGGGCCCGTTCACCAGTGTTGTTGGCAATATTCCCCACACTCGCCAGCGACGCGTGCCGATCCAGCAAGCCGACATCAGCAAATACGCAGGACAGAAAGGGAAACGAGTGCGACGCCCGAAGGCATAATACAACTGAAGCAATGAACCAGTGAATGCGCCACACAAGGTTAATCATCGAGACGTAATTATATAAAATGCCGGACAGCTAGCCCGTGCTTCAGGTCCTTGACGGATACAGCGGGAACGGCGAGAAGGCGAGCGGCCAAAGGACTAAAGCTTAGGACAAAAGGTATCGACCAAGCACCAGACGCCGGGTCCATATTTCCACCAGCTGGGGCGCGGTCGACTCGATTCTTGCACGCCTCCATACCCTGACGCAAAGCGCCTTAATGGGCCTCTTCGATTGGATAGTTCGCATCAAAGACATTCGCGCCGCTTCAGCGGGCTCGAAATCGGTGTGATCCGCTGAGGCGACGCGAGTAGGGGTGCGTATCAGGCAGCGCGCTCAGGACAAGGGCCCTGGTCACCCGGCGGAAAGGTTCCGAATATTCGCGCTCCTCCGCGCATTGATACACGGTAATTCATCAGCGGAGCGACCTGAAACAAACACATCCCCCCGCTCGAGCGGGCTCACCAAGCGCTTGGCTAAGGTCACAGAACGACAAGCCGGTAAAGGGCGCTCGCGGATTGTTATCGTTCAAAGCTTGCCTGATCCAGCAAACTGATTTTGCGGCGTCCGACTGTTCAATTTGTTGAGGGGCAAGAATTAAGGCGCTTGCGTCCGTTCACGCTGCGCATCGGCCTGACTGTATTCCTGCTGCTGTTGTCCGTCGTGACCAGCCCTTTTAGGCCGCTCAAGACGATATCACGGTCTTCAAACCGCCCATTACGTGCATTCTGCACGCTATCACGAAGCGCGCGCCAGGAGCTGGACAGGTAACGGCGATCGGCGCAGTCACGACCCGATGTTATTGTTACCCTGCACTCAACGGCGTTGCCGTTACCCTGTACGTGCCATGTTGCGATAATAGCAAAAGGCGGACAAGCGACAGCGCAATCACCCCCAGCTTTCAACAGACGCTGTCGGCACGCAAACTCCGCCTTAAGAAAGTCGTGACGGAGTCCAATCTTTAGCAGGCAACAGCGACTTTTTCGCGCGTTTGATATCCAGCACAGGACCGACCAGGACGGCGGCCTGCTCTGCAGCTGCAGCGCCGGAATCAAATCCGTCGGCCGAATTTGCGTTAACAGCATCCGCGACCGATGGTCTTGCCCTGTTCGGTCAGCGGCACGGTAAACAGGCCTGTGCCACCTCATGATCCCAGCGCCGTATGCGCCGAACGTTACCGGGCCGGCGGACCCTTCAGTGGGGGATGCGCGATGACCGCGTTGCTTGGTCGCAACACGGCTCATCCATCGCCTATGTTTCGATTCAACGAAAAGAGGTAGCGCGTTTGCCAAAGGGTCGCGAGGTTTGACAGCGCACGGCAGCCGGATATGCTAGCGCGGCATTCATGCGATCGCCACCAGATTCGCAATCCAGCCACCGGCAAAGTTCAAGTCGCACGGCGGTGGCGCTTCTGAAAAAGCGAGGTGTTGATGCGGGGGACTGGTGGCAGCAGCTCCGATCACCGTCAACAAGGTTATCATTGCCGTGATCCGTTGCGACGCCGAACGGCCTCTATCCATCCGGTGCCGCAAGTCACTGACGACAGCGGCGCAGTCGTTCGGGCAGAACTTATCGACAAAACAGCGCGAAGGACGACCGCGCAACTGCCCGCCCCGATCAAGAAGCGCAGCACTGCAATGGTCGGCGTTGTCCTTTGCGCGCCGGTTTCACCGCATCGCTGGCCCCTAAGGGCACCGTCAACGCCCAGGAGCTCGGGCGCCGCATGCCCATCCGGCCAATCGCGACGGGTTCTTAAATTGTGCTTTGCCGGGTGCCTGGCAATTGACGAACAAGAGCCTTGCTGTATTCCCGTGAGTCGCTTTGGGACAAAAGCCTGCAAGCCATGCCGCGGCGAACCTGCGCCATGTCGGTGCGACTGCGCGCTTTTCGAGCGTTTCCGCATTCAAAAAATGGTTCTTCGAAGACGCCCCTACTGGCTTTGGGTAATTCGTGGTCAAGGACCAATCCCTGACACTTTTCGCCCGCTGTTTCGCAGGCATATATTCGAACCTACCGAACTTGTTGCCAATCACCTAAAAAATAAACTTTATTTGATAAAATTAATTCCTGTTGCGCGCTCTCAACAGGTCTATCAGGCGCCGAATCGAACTGGAATTAAAAAAGGGTCAGCGCAAATCTACAGGGACTGTGCGCAACATCAAAGCTGAGGTCTGCGCGGGTAAAATCAATGGGCAAAAGACGTCAGGAATTGCTTGGGGTCACCATTTTGCGCAAGATTCTCGTTCCAGATGCCAGACGTAGGTGTTTGAACGGCTGGACAGTTACCATAGTTGCCAACCCGCTTAGCAGCAGGGACGGGGGTATAACGGCCGTAGTCGGGTGCAAAGGCTGAACACATCTAGGACTTGCGATGCCCGAAAGGCGTATTGACTGCGCCCCCACCAGAATGTATGTGTATAGCCGAGGCCGGGAAGATTATCGATTGCCGTCACCCAAAACAGGATATCGAGCGCCGCCGCTATAGTACGGTAGTTGCCCTTTCACCGTCCATCAGTCGTTGGCTTGTGCCATACTCGATCATACGCCGATCCCCAGGAAGGACCTGTACTGCATCTCACATAGCGCAGTTCGCGGCTATCTTTTGAGCGGCATAGCCGCTCAGCCGGTCATCACCCGCGCCGCATCGATAAGTTCGACCTGTTATACCGTCGATCCGGGTCGTCGCTGCCATTGCCGGGCCAGGCTTATTACGATCCGTTGCCCTTTGATCGTAATCGTATAGGCTGACCCGAAAACATCTTCGAACCACCGCTGTGGACAGCTTGAGCGACGGTTGATCTTACGTACTTGCGGGTCACCGTTTTGATTGGCGGCTGCTAGTCGCGCAGCTCAGATCGATGCGGTACCGACTTTTTAAGTTTTACTGAAAATCAAGCGCATCACGGTGTCATTCATCAGGTCGTAAGGCGTGTTGCTTTGGTCCGAGTGTTTGTGGTAGCGTCGTTTCTCGATGAAATCGCTTTCATAGCGATCATGCCAAGCTGCGCCGCAAAGCATAGGATCGTCATCTGTACCGCCCACGCCCAGTCATCGCCAGCGGCCCCGCCTCGATCAGTCTTTGCCCCTTCGGTTACGAGGTTGAGCTGCAGACCTTGGGATGATCGTGTAGGGTTCATCGGTCAAGTCATTTTATAGTAGTCGCCCGCTTGCGTTGTCCGCTGAAGCCGTCGAGCCCGGATGATATTGCACGAATGATGAATAATTACGGCGATTGTGCAACGATCGATCATCCGTCCTCCCCACTTGAGGGTGTATTGCCATCGCCACGATCGCAACCATTCCCCCGACGACCACCAGGATCGTGGTTCATTCGCGTTCCGGGCGCACTGATCAGGGCGGCAAGTTTGAACACGCGTTATCGAACACGCGATGAACCCTGATTCCCCACAGCACAGATCGTTAGATCATTGGTCACCTTTGGCTGCACCACATCTGCCCTTATCGGGCCACCGACAATCTGGAGATACAGGCTAGGCTCGGCGTGTCAGCGGTCGTGGTGATCAATTGCCTTGTGCTGGGTAACCGCCCGAATTAATGCGCAGCTCGAATGCATCGCCTGTGACATCGACGGAAGATCACGGGACGCTTGGCGCAGGCTCTGGGTTCATGGATTTTTTTTTTTTTTATTTCATTTTTTTCGATGATTACTCACCGGGTAAGTTCGCGCCGCCGGATCGTTCTCAGGCCTGATCGACTGGCCATTGGCAGATAACAGACGATACCCGCATCGCGGCGCCGCGTCGCCGGTCTTCTGCGGTCGATTAAAAGAATTTAAATAAAAAAAATAAATAATTAAAAATAAAAAATAATAATATTTAAAAATAAATAAAAGAATTCAAAAATATAAGTAAAAATAAAAAAATATAAATAATCCAAATTATACGTCGAGCTGCCAGTGCCATAGATGGCATACCAGGCCGAGACGGTATTACCCAAAGTTCGGACTTGGACTTGGATTTAGATATAACGTTGTAAACAGGCTTGCCAATTCTGGTGTCTGCGTTTGATCTGGTCATGATCTTCTACATAGGCGTCGCGCACTATTTGCTGTCCAGAATTATGGAGCCGAACTGTGATGGCGGGATGCCTTCGCTTGTTTCACCATTGGAGCAACATCCAACTCAGTTGGTCTGGATTTTTTGTTACCAGCCCAACCATGATCATTGCCGTAGGTTTGGTGAAGGTTCGCCTTGATCGACAAAATTCGGTCCAGCTGCCCGCCTGACACGCTTGCGGACCATCAACCAACTTCGTAAAACCTGCGCCCAAGTTGAAGCGACGGTGCGATCACATCCGCGCCCGAGGTCGCATCACCACCAACCGTATGTTCGGAAAAATATCGCCCGTGTTGATGGTGTTCGTCACCTGCCGCCCAATCACCCGATCGTAGCCGTTTCGTCAGATGTATCGTTATATTCGGTGTGCTCGCGTTACGGTGATAATTCGCGCAAGCTCGCCAGAAGCTGACAGGGCCGACCGGACCGGTCCGCAGGAACGTCAGGATACGCCGTCGCCCAGAACCGTATCCGCATCAAAGCGACCCCATATCGCATCGCAGGCGCTGTTTGATCATTTCTGCGCCGCCCGCAAGAATGGATATCCTCGCTCCGCAAACGGTCAGGATAACGTCAATACGCACGGCGATTACTGTTCTCGCACCGGTCTGAACGTATCAATCGGGGTAGGACTGACCAAAACAATTTGCAGGCCGAGATCACCGGATATCGGAGGCTTGGTTCGACGGGATTCGACACTTCGATGGTTAATAGAGCCACCGACAGGCCGGTGCCCAAACGAACAATGAATTGCCCCAGCCCGGCGGCATTCTGATTACCTTGGCGACGTTCACGGCGGATTTTTCAGGTCCACCCGCCAAGTTGAACGCCATCGGATCACTGACAAAGAAGTAGCTTTGGCGTTCCCGATATGGTTGGAACTGACGCACAGTTGCATATTTGCGGCTTGTCTTTACCCATCACCCGGCCGTCCCACGATAGGAACGTTTAGATGTCGAAGGTCTCATTAAGTGGCGATCCAAACCGGCTTAGGGGGTGAATGACAGACGTGTTCGAGCCGTGAAAACCGGTTGTAAAAGATAAAAGCCACTCAGGTAGAGGCGATCCATCGGAGCAGGAGTACGGGGATAGCGGGATATCGCTTTGTGGTATCGTCATTAGCATCGCTTATACGGTGGACTTTGTCCGGTTTCCGTTACGCTCCATTTCGATTGGGTTGGGGGGGGGACGTCGCGCATTTGATTGCCCGCCGGCTTTTTTGGGTTTTTTTTTTTTCGAATATTTTCCTCCTCCCCCTTCCACA
>Ga0163217_1040265_pt1 | contig 10334 bp, 5 predicted proteins | sample SynspAceP_FD_185933 | JGI IMG/M metagenome (GOLD analysis project Ga0163217, IMG submission 185933) | Saline lake microbial communities from Ace Lake in Antarctica - Synechococcus sp. Ace-P (PacBio error correction) | ecosystem: Environmental > Aquatic > Non-marine Saline and Alkaline > Saline ... | reverse complement strand
GTTGGCGGTATTGTGAGCGGGCGCGGGTGATGTTCGCCGGCGCTGTTTCGGGAAAGTCACTATTTCCTTGTGAGTACGACGCTTCTTTGTCGGTTTATTTTCTTCTTCTCTTCGAATGGCCTCACGCTCAATTTTCCAACTGCATTGATCACGACGATTCATCTCTTCCAATCCTGAGGTATAAAGAAATCGAGTAATCTCCATGCTCAGCTTGGCGTCCGCCTTCATCCAATCAAGTCAATCGACGCTATATCTGGCAAGATCGGATCCTTGAAATGTATAGGCGTTTGGCGAAAAGCTTCAGCAGCCGCAATTACTGCGTTTGTCGGGTATGATTCAGGTTACTCCGATGATGGGGGTTCGTATTTATCTTTTAAATACCGTCGATAGGGATAGAAGATCGCATTGCTGCGCGGCATCTGGCTTCATCCACAGAATAACAGTTGTTTGGAAGTGGCTTCCGCTCTAAGATGCTTTGTTCGTTTTTCGATGTATTTCTGAGTATTCTTTTAGGGTAGTGCCAACCGATTGCATGAAGTTTCCCCACGAGCCAAAGAGGCTTGAGCAAGGTTGGCAGATCCATAGCTCTTCCGCCTCCACCTCAGCACGATCAAGGTGATGCGAATCTCATCAATGACATAGAAATAATCTCGCTTCTGCGTCAGTTACTTCTTTGATGACCGCCTTTCAATCGTTCTTCGAAATTCTCCTTTATTATTTTGACTCCTGCGGATTGGCAAGCCCCATGTCAAGGGGAAATCAAGTTTTAGATTTGAGATTTTCAGCACATCCCCAGAAACGATCGCTGGGGCAAGCCCCTCTACATGGCGGTTTTACCAATTCATGGCTCACAAGAGAATTGGGTTATTTTTTGTTTGCTTCGCGGCAAGAATCTGAAGCCACCCTTTTCGGAATCTTTCATCTCTTCCGATGACTGGGTCAAATTGTCCCTTTTTAGCCATCTCATTCAAAGTTTTGAAGTATTTTTCCAGCGCTTGTATTTACTTTTCTGCAGGTGATAAGAAAAGGTAAATAAGCGATGGCGCATGAGGATTAAGCTGTCGCGGTAGCGAAAAAAAAAAAAAGAAAAATATAAGTGGAAGAGCGGCTGTTCGCTAGGAGGCTATCAAACATGCGTTTTGAACTCAGTCCACTTCTATTAAACCTGTTGCCTAAGTATCTTTGAGTTGCCGTCGATCAATGATATTTATCATTTTAATGCCCTGGTCTATTTAACAATTGGCAATCGGACAATCATGACCCAGGCAGCAAAGATCGCACAGAAATCAAGAATGCTCGGGAGATTCGCATACAGAAAGTTCATCCCCAAAAGTCTGTTAATATGATCTTTAGGCTTTCCGGTGAGCACTCTGAATATGAGTATAGGTAGAGAAGGGTAAGGTATGCTTGCCCGTGGCGGACTTACTTAATGGGAAGTCCTCTGGCGAAGATGTGTCATTCCAGATTTGTATTGACGAGAAGAAATGACGTATGAGAATTACGTTCCTAATGTTTTTTTGACATAGAGAGAAACTGGTGTACCACTTATATCGAGTCACTCAAAGAATAAAAATAAATAATAAAGAATATAAGACAAATGAGACAAGATATAAGAAATAAAATAATATAGAGAGAAATTAGGACACAGCCTGGCTGCCAGTAAGCCAAACTGCCAATAGGCCTTTTGGAGGATCGCGCCTCTGAGAATTTGAATTAGTAAAATTGATTAAGAGTCCATGTAATGATCCAAGTTCTAACGGTTTCAAAGTCTCTTATAATGTTGAAATGGTGTTGGAGTTGTGAGGGATGAAAATAACAAATCAATATTAGCTCTTCTTCTTTGTGAAGTTAAATCAAGCAAAGAACATCAACCTAGCTTTCTGTCAGCACCAATGGCGAATTATGAATACATGAGGGATATAAACCCTAGTTCTAAGATCGGAAATGTTATTGACAGCTCGTCGGGAAACTCGAGCATTAACAAAAGATAGTCTAGAAGGCAGGCCTAGACACTTAAATTTTTGAAGAATGCGTTGAGGGCACAAAATTGATGACCTCAAGATGTCCTAAGGGGAATAGTTGGTACATTGAACGCAGCTGGAAAAAAAAATGAGCGCAGGTTTTTCAGGGTTATCTAAAAATCATCATTAAGTGAAGTATCAGTTCACACGACTTTTTAATTTCAATGCCGGTAATTATATAGATGACGAATCTGGTTTACGGACAGCGAGAAGCAGTACCATACAGAGCATCAATCCAACAAATGCCGCTCTCAAAAAGTCATGTTAATGAAATTAGTGAACGTGGCATAAATGATAAACGCGGGGATGAAGAACTTTAAAAGTGGCTCAGAGAGCAAGATCAAAAGAAGTAATAGATTCGCATTTCCAGCAGACTTTACTAGTTTCCAACTCGAGACTGCTGGGAATGGGAAATCTTAGAAAGATCGCAAAAAGAATTGCCAGACTCAATTTCTGGGGATGTCGGAACATCGAGACTTTACCTGTATGTTATTCTACCGAGCAAGGAGTTAGCGATGGCATGCTCCTCGAGTTCCTCAGAACAGCGCCACGGAGGGGAGGGAAGTTGCATCCAAGTAAAACAATAGTCCATCATTCGGATCTTTTTGTCAAGATTAGAGGGCGTGGGGCTGAGTTGGAGATACTTCAGAACTACAAGGAGAAAATCCCAAGCCCGTTCAGGATGCGAATCAATCCAAAAATCGGAGCATCCATTCAAATGAGGGTACAAAAAATTTTTTTTTCGTTTTATCAATGTATGACTCGAAGGAACTTTAAGACCAACTGGCTGAAAATAAACGCGATGCCTAGAACAATAAGGTCTTTAGTAACTAAAGGGAATAAATTTGGAAGTCACTCTAAGGTTAAACGATCGTATTACTTATCAGAGGTTTTAGAGGCGGGCTAGCAACAAATCTGCTTCTCCTTTTTTATATTCCTTTCAGCCCCAAGAATCAATATGTTAGTTATTGGAATTTTCTTTATAGAATGAAGTCGGTCCCTAAATTCACTCGGGGGGATGGCAGTGACTTTCGTGTAGTCCAAACATAAATCCGTGTATGAAGAGTTTTTGACTGAAACAGAAAGCATCAATTATTTCCCGCATCACATGACTTGCGTCGAATGAAGAGTAACAGCCTCCAGATTAATGTCACAAGCCTGGATGAATAAGAAAAGGCCCAAAATCGATGGATAAAGAGTTATCTCATCAGATTCTAATCGAAAGTGAGCATGGCAGGAATTCACTACAAGGGAAGCAACCATTCGGTCTTGTACACCGGAGATTCTGCTCAAGTCCAACCAAAGTAATTTGGATTTTTCATCAGGAAAGGATAAACGCCACTGAACTTTTTCATGCCTGTCACTGCCTATCCAAATTTGGCCACTTACTTTCCGAGGAAAATGTATATTTCTCTCAGAAAGTCGTGTACACACTTCAAATCCAGGCTTCTTTAACTTTATCTGCAAGCGACCTTGCCATGAACTTACGGGATCAACCTGCACTTTTTCATTCACATCGGTTTTCGCTCAAGTTCCAGCTCGTACTCCGATTTGAAGAGATCAATCTTTCGAACCTATCTTCAGGATACGCTCATCTGGCTCACTTTGCAGATGCAAACGGGCATCCATTCTTGAATCAAAATCGTTCAACAACACAATTGGCTTTCCTGGGGAGTAAGGACATTTGCGGGTCCTTTTGGGGGCGAACTAAAAGTTTTCAGACTGGAATGGGATCCCATGCTTATACGTTGAAAGCTCACTACTCAACGGGACCCGGATTTGCCAAAACAGCTGCCATTTTTTCTTACCTCCTGTCTAAAAGCTCATTCATGTGTTGTCAGTAAAACAATCACCTGATCTTTGTACTCTTCGTTATGAACAGGGCACGCATTTTAATGAATTAAACTTGAAATCTAGGATAAATGGCCAAAGAGGAAACCCAAGACGGAATCGGGGCTCTGCACAAGCGGTGGAGAATAATATTACAATAAACTATGTTTATTTTACTAGTTTAAAATTCATGACAAGAAAGGTTGTTATGATAGAGACTTCTGGGAGAGGATAGGACAAAAGGGTAATCTTCACCTAATGCGTAAGGTTTGCACCCAAAATGTTCCAGTGATTTGAAAATCGAATAAAGAACCAGAACTAGCTTAGAACCAAAGACACCAAGGCTCCCTTTGTTGTTCCCTTTACAAGCGCTGATCAGATACGAGTATATACTGATTTTTAGCAGGAGTATGATTCCAGAATCCGTTTCATGATAAAACTCCTTTTGACCAGTAGCACACAGCGTTCATACCCATGTAGAAAAATACGGAGCAACCAGTACAATTCCCAACATATGCATGGCCAAAAAATATCAGTAGTCTTCAGGGCATAATCCTCCTTCAAGTCACAGAGTAAGAAACCAGCCACAAACAAACACCGAAGCTAATTGCTCCGAAGGGCCACAACAAAATCAAGAGAACAAAGCAACAGCCGGATAACTGCAGCATCTCATGCTAGCAGGAAAATCATTGCTGTTGTAAATTCTAGAATCGAAATCGATATGAGATACTATGCAGCGAAGAAAGCAGGAAACCCAATTGAGTAAATTTGACAACAGCGGAAGGCAAGTGAATGGAATCGACCTAAAAATAGTGATAGAGTCCTGGCCATGATAAAAGTAATGCATTCATAACATTTAAAAGATTGTAGCTACTCTTACAATGTTATACATTGGTAATCTTTAATATGAACCTAATGTGCTTAAATAAGATTCATATTCACCAAAACGACTCACAATAAATGTACGCATTTCGCTGTATACATTTAATTTTTCTGCTTCTTTAGTCTCCTTGTTTAAGCTCTTGCATAGTCTGCCAAAGCAGAAAAAGATGAAAACTCCAAGTATATGAAGGAAAATATCTTGATGGAAGACGCAAAATGAAAAATACTGTTCCAGAGCGCACGGGTAATGGGACAAACTCGAAGTTGAGATACGTGTGATAACAAGATGGGAGGATAATTGGATTATTTAGATTATTGCCGAATGAGGGGAATTATTCTTGAGCCGGGTGGCGCTTAGAAGAGTAGAGTCTTCATTGAATATCATAGGACCGGAAAAAAGCAATTTTCTTGAAGAATAACTTGACTCGGTTTTCGAATATCAAAAAATTGTATAATGCAGAAGGTATCAGAAGTCCGACGTGCACCTTGAGCATGAGATGCGTTTTTCGCGTATAGCTTATATATTTGTCGAGCGGAGCCACTTTTCAAACTCAAAGTGAGCTCAATATCTTAGGGACCGGAACAGGGGCGTTTTAAGACGACGGGATAAAACTGAAAGGATCTCATTCTCACACCTGCGGTTCAATTAGCAACGTGTGTACGGAGATGGTGGATTTGACGATGTGGATAGATAAGATGGAAAATTTAGAATATCATCATAATTTCGGATTCGGGGGAGGCTGGAACTTCAAAAATATATGACATGAAGTAGCGGAAGTCCTCACCCGCTAATTGAGCTAGAATCTGACTGAGAGAAGGCAAATAATTTCACTGATGTCACGCATCACCAAATGCCGCAGTAATAATATAATTCAATTTTCATGGGACTTGGAGTCTTTACTTGATTTCGATAATGACTATCCCGATCTGGAACATCGCAAGATCTCTTGCAAAATATAGTGTGAAAGGAGTCGAGAATACTCATGTAAATGCATGGTAATTGGATATATCTCACCATATATAAGCGACTGCTTCGCGGACCGGTCTATAATAACAAAGTTACGGAGGTTTGATGAAACCAAACTGAGATGTAAAATATGGCATTTCTAGAATCTACATTCACAATAGTCAAACCGATGGAAGCAATACTTGTAGGGCTCAAAAATCCTTGGTCAAGGAGTCGACGCATCTATTGTCATAAGAACGATAGCCCGCAAAGCTCATCGAATGCCTCACTATCGAAAGGCATAATGGGCATAAGTGAAAATTCATTGGCGAAGAGGACAGATGCAATATGTTAAGTTTTTTTGCGGTGATTTTGACTCTGGGATGGAGGGTCCCAGACTTATTAGTTGCGTTCGCCTCCACGTGGTGCAGATCGATTGATGTAGTGCAATGATGAGCCGTGGGAAAATTTGCAGGCTCTCGTCCAAATCGATCAAATGTAGCCGGAAGAACCACATCTCCACATACACTTTCATATTGCATGCTCAAGTGACGATCAAATGGCGGCACGGAAAATAGGAGCATCTAATTATGAGGTCAAAGGGAGAAGTGTGAGGAAATTAGTTGAATGATAGCAGAATTTTCATGGAACAGGGGTCGCGGTCAAGAGATACCCATGCAACCTAAAATCTTCTCATTCACCAAATCACCGAAAAAGTTGATAAGTTATTGAAGATTCAACGCCAAGATCCACGAGTAACAATAAGCCCAAACAATTGACCACAGATGGAGCGGGGGGGGGGAGGGCTATTAAGGGGGGGAGGTGGTAGAGTTCAGTGCGAAGTGGATTTTCGCTGGTGAGTGGCTGATACCTAATGAAATGGATATGGCGAAAATCTCTTGAGAAAGTTCAATCTAAAAAAGATGAAAACGACTCCACGAATTAGTGGGAATTTCTGCGCAAACCGATTTGCTTCGCGGAAATTAAAAGCTGCATAGGAGTTGACGATAGAATTGAGCTAATTCCTATCGCTCAGAATCCTTGACAAGGTGCCTTCCCACGTCGGTGGTCAATCTGAATCTTCTTACGCTTTGAACAGTTTGATTATACGTTCAGATCGTCTAGATCCGAGTCCCATGCAGGAATGGAAGGTAGTGTTGGCATTAGAGATCATGACATTGTACCGGGGTTCTCGACTACATGATATCCGAAATATCTGTCTGCGCGTAAGTCATTCCTTGTTTTAGACTCCAGCTCCAGGCTGTAAAAGGCATTTCGTGTATGCATCTGGGTGTTCATGGTACGGACGCCCATAAATTATCTTTCGCTTCACTGACTTGGAGAGGAAGCAAGTTTCTCCCGAAATTCACACCGCCAGAACTAGCAACGTTATCTTCAATAAGTCGCTGTTGCTTTCAAGGCTCCGATGATTCAAGTGCCGCCACTCGCGATTGTCTGTCTCTTCTTTTGCTCTTCTTTTCAATATTCTTGGGCAAGTCGATGTGATTTGAATCCCATCCCACCATGGTAGACTTGTATGAATTTCACTCCTTCGCTCTGCTAGTCTTCGAGCTAAAGGCAATTGCTGAGCGAAAGTGGCCTGGTTTTTTTACTATCCTCACCATAACTGGCTCGTAGATTGTAATATCCTAGGCTCTTCCGTTTAGTATCACCACTTCTGGAACGGAGGTCATGCATTCTGAAAGCCATTTCGTATTGCGCCATTGTTGGCTTGATAGAGAGGGTCTTCCAAAAATCAAACGAATCCCTCTTTGCATCTTTTCAAGTAGATTCAAGCTGCTCTCTTCGAGCAAGCTTTAGTTAGGCTTCCGGGAGGACTTTGTCAAAAACAAAACTGTGAGTCGTTTCCACTCGAATCGAACACCCATTGAATGCTCGGCTGGTTAGAAATGGCGCTGGAATATAATTCCGGAGGAATCCACCTTCAAGGACCCTCCGTCTTCAAGACAAGTATGCAGGGTAAATTTTCATTATTCTTGAGACCTAAAGCCGTGAGCTGATCCAAGAGCCAAAGGGGATGGTCTTCCGGGAAGTTCAGATGCGGGGTGTTGGTATTAAACATTTTGTGCAGGGCTATGCTTGAACCGAAAGACCAGTTATGCATAGACTAGTGATTTACAAGAATTGTCATCCGTGTATTGGATTTCGGACTATTTGCATTCAAGAATCACTCAGTCTACTATCCCACTTTTTCGTGCATGGTGTGCATTTAAAAGCCGTAAGGCTAGATTACACGCATCGGAAGGAATTCTGCGCTGCCACAAGTTTCCAGTTACCGAGCTAAAATAGCCTTGAAGAATGATTTTCGCCGGCATATTCGTGTTGATCAATTTGAGGTTTTAATCAATCAGAAAAGATTTTCCAGACTGAGAGGCGGGCTCCATTCATATACAGGATTGATTTATTATCCGGTTCGCTTTGGAACACAAATATTTGAGTTGCTCCGTCAGAAGCAAAAAACGTGGAAGTCGGAATTCAAGCAATTGATGCCAAATGATACCGCAGCCATTCAAGAGAGGTTTTAGTCAAAAATTCTCTCCTAGTCCAAGGTATGGAATATGATTGTGTCCCATAATTACCTTTTATGTAGGTTTCATCAAAATTTAAAATCGAATTTAGCAACCATTGTCAATGGCTGCTGTTTGGGTTTATCCAACTTCAGATCTTTTGGAAGTCTCTCCAACTGTCCAATAGAGAATTGCCAAGGGGAAGATATTTGCTTTAAAATGCGTACTAGGCACTTTTCATTTAATGTGCTCGAAGATGTAAGAAAGCCCAAAGCTGGAATCTTGAGTAACCCCAGTCGATAAGCGAAGAGACTCAGCGTTAATCTGCGATCTAAGAGTACTTTTCCCGAATCAACCCGCTCGGACATCGATCTGAATGCTTTCTAACAATTGAGCATCATTGAGAGATTGAGCGCTTGCAATGGTCGTTTGTATTTCACCTAGTTGCGTGGTGGATACAAGACTTTCTCGATTCTTCCAGCATCAAAAAAGTACGCAGTATAAGGAGGATGGGGGAAATGCTCCTCGCAAATGTTGTTTACAGTACTCCTTCTATGCAAACTCGCCGCTGAAGTCTTGTCTAATAAAGTAATTGCAAGCTTGAAAGATAAATTCTCCAGGCTCATCCGCAAAGGACCATCTTGGTCGTGTGTGCTTCACATTTGCCTCACCACCTTTTTGTTACCAAATACCGCTATTGAGGCGGGGCATTATCCTAGATCAAATTCTGCGGGCAATCGATAACGTACTCGATCTTGATATGGAGTACTTGATTATTCCTGATAGCCTGTTATTGGTTTCGTTTGATTGTGGCAAAAGAAGATTGCTTGGTAGTTGCTGACGTATGAACCGATCAGCTTAAGCATTGTTTCTCAAGTCCCAATTTACTTTCATTTAAAACTCCGCAGCAAGCCAATCTAATAGTCGGGATGGCGTGGCAAGTCAACGCTGAATGCCAAAATCGGCCTGAACTTTTCACGATCCCTGTCCCAAAATCTCATTTGCCATACCGATTAATAATAAACCCGAGGATGGCAAGGGGTTTTTTCTTTTATTGGTGGGCACATGGCTAAGCCCAAATCTGTGTTTTGGATATCTTAGTAGGTTAAGGGCAGAAACATTTTCAGAGGGGCTAGTCTTAACCTGTTCCGAATTACTGTATTTATAGAGATCCCTCTTTGGTTAACAAGTAGGTTGGCCTAGGCATGTGGCATATCTTTCATCACCAGTCACTTCTACCGCAACACTACCATTAGCGAAGTTCTTTGCTTTTCTTAGCATTTCTAATGTTTCCGATTTCGGGGGAAGCGCAATCCCCTGCTTATCCTTTTGCCGAGAAATATTGATTGATTGATCGACAGTTAGGAGTACCTGTATTCGGAGTTCAAACAACCTCCCAATGTTCGCCAATCTTCTCGTTAGGTGATAATTCACGATTCAAACAATGAACACTCATCATCATCCTTTGTACCGATCACAGATCTGAAGAAACAAACATAGCTTTTTCCGTAACCTGGAAAGGAAGAGTTCCAGCTTGGCTTTGTATTCCATGGATAGGAAGTTACAGTACTTCTAGTTAATTATCCGCCAAGAGGTTTTGATTTTTGCTTTTCGCCATTGATGAAAAATTGAAAAACCAGCTTGCTTTAACCGCTTCCATCATAGCTAAACCCATATTTGTGGGACAAGAAGGCCCTTCGTGAATAGGGGCACCTTATTGGCGTCGGAGTGTACTCAACTCGGGCCAAAATAATCATCTGGAAGTCAGATGACAAGGCGAAGAGAAACATAGATTTAAGAAAGGGATATCGCAAAGATTAATTTCAACCTCGTTGAGGAAAGAGCTCGATATAAAAAAAAGTTTAAGTTACTGTTGCCATTGATATTTCTTTAAGTGCCTTGTGCTTCTCTTTTTTTTGGTTATTGACCCAGAGGACTCGTGCTGGAAAAAACTCTCGTATGATCAGAAAAAAACCGGGTTTTATCTTGTTTTAAAAAACGTTGACCATAATTTCATAAGTCATTCATCGAGACCCAAGCTAGTTGCGTTTAGGCCCGGAAAAAATCTTTCCCTTTTTTCGGGTGCTGCGCTGGCGGGGGCCGTGGTGTGCGGCGGGGTGGGGGGGG
>Ga0163217_1035612_pt1 | contig 10334 bp, 9 predicted proteins | sample SynspAceP_FD_185933 | JGI IMG/M metagenome (GOLD analysis project Ga0163217, IMG submission 185933) | Saline lake microbial communities from Ace Lake in Antarctica - Synechococcus sp. Ace-P (PacBio error correction) | ecosystem: Environmental > Aquatic > Non-marine Saline and Alkaline > Saline ... | reverse complement strand
AAGGTTTTGCCGCAGCGGATCCGCCAGAGCTTGACTCCCTATTAGTGTCTAAGGATTGATAAAACCCGTTTACAAGATTATTGCAGCCAGAAAAAATTCCCTTACCTTTATATGGGTGAGCGAAATACTGGTCATCCCATGACAAATTTTTTCTTACGTCGAATGCTCGGTGGAGGGTTTGGATAAACCTACCATAAGGCAAGGCGTAATACTCGTAGGAGAAGCGAACAAAAGGCGGCAAGACAGGCCTTTGAGAAATTATCAAATGCAGGGATATACCTATTGGGCATGATTGCTATTGTGGGGCGGCCCAATGTTGGGTAAATCGACTTTACCAATATTATATTGGGACAAAAAGTCAGTATTACCTCACGCAACCCCCAAACACCCTCAGTAGAATAATGGGCATCGACACGAAGAGCAGTACGAAGCCGTCTATGTGGTGATTACACCCGGTTTCGCCACATTGAAGAGAACGCGCCATAAATCGTTAGATGAATCGAGCGCCGCAAGTCAATCGGTGATGTGGTTTGGTGTTATTTATTGTTGGAAGGCACTAAAGGACAGACGATGACCAGATGGTTTTAACCAAGCATTCAAAACAGAGTCATTCGCGCTTGTTGGTCTGATCGTTAATAAATCAGACAAACGTTAAAAGACAAAGAAACCATGTTACCCATTTAAACTGGTTGGGTGGCAACATAGTTGCCAAGATAATGCCAGTATCGGCGAAACGGGTAAAGAACGTGGAAGAGTTGCGGTAAGTTAGTGCAAACAAAGCTTACCACCCAGGTGAGTTTTACCTTTTCCTGAAGATGTATATACGACCCGTTCCAGTCGTTTTTATGGCTTCAGAAATTATTCGTGAAAAAACTCATGCGTTTTCTGAGAGAATTGCCGTATTCGGTCACAGTGGGAAAATTGAACAATTTCTATTAAGTGAAACGTATGATACCGGATGAATGGCTTGATATTAGTAGAACAGAGATAGTCAAAAAAGCATGGTATATAGGCCAAGGGTGGCCTAGCGCTGTTAAAACCATTGGTGCAGAAGCTCGAAAGATATGGAAAACGGTATTGATGCCAAGTACTTTTAGAAATTATGGGTCAAAGTTAAGTCGGGCTGAGCTGATGATGAACGGCTTTGCGCAGTCTTGGTTATGGTTTAGATAATTAAAATGCCGTTCAAACATGAGGATTAGGTATGCAATTATTAGTGATATCAGACGAGACTATAAAGTCCGGATTAGATACCGAAAATCTTAAAGACGATCCCTTAGAGTGTTTCGATATATTGGTTAACAAAGCAGTTGATGCAAAGTTAGCGATCGACTGCGATGGGGACGTGGCAACTGTTGAGCTCAGGCAACCGTCGCAGCGTATCGTATTATTAAAAGATGTCAGCCAAGCGGACTTTGTTGTCTATACCACTTAGCAGCCAAAAAGCCGACGATCTGAAACCAAATAATAAAATATCATTACATTTTCTTGGCATATGCTCAAGACAATAGTAGAAGAGCCATCAGTAGGAGATGCTAGATGACATCTCATTAATTGTGTTTGTGTGTGGTGTGTGTCTGGTGACCGTCCAAATACTTTTTTTTTTCTATGAGGTTACGCCAACCATCTTAGGAATTGACTGCTTGGTTTTCTTAATTCAAAGCGCCCTCATTGCTGAGCTAATACAGCTACTCATGTCACAGTCTTACGAAGCCAAACAAAAAATTTTATGCAAGGAGAGTTCCCTTTCCTTAGTTTTTTGGGGTGGTTATCGGGTTGTACCCCATAAAATTGAATTTGGCCAAGGCGATGAGAACATCGATGCACGATAATTTGTTTTTTCCTTAGATGAGAATAACAAATTGGCAGCATTTCAAACGCCTGATGCCATAGGATGCCTGTGCCTCTTTTTAAGGGGCTTAGGCCTATCCATGCCTTAATTAATGTTATTGAACTCCCATTGCCATCTAGATTTGACTGCTTCGATCATGACGCCCAGCTTGTAATTGATGCACTGCCGCGGATCTATCTATTCCATACTCTAATTATAACCTGGCACACAGGCCTTGTTCGTGGCAAAAAAGTAATAGCATTAAGTCAACAGTATAGGCCCTGAACAGGCGCTGGGTCTGCATCCTTATTTTTGCCCAGTACAAGCTAATGACCTAGGCCGCATTGTCTGAATATTAGATAACAATACCGCGATCAAATGTTTGCCCTAGGTGGAAAATGGTTCTTGATTAAGGCAATTGATGTGGATGTTAATCTTGCAATGCAGTTTTTAAATCCACAATTAAGCCATCGCTGTGATTTTAACTTGCCGTGTCATTGTGCATCACAGCAATCACATAACGAATTTATTCAAACCTTAAAAACAATGTCGCTTTTCTGGTGGGGGGATTATTCACGCATTTCGGGCAGCTTGCACGAAGCTTTGACTTAATCAGGAGATGGGTTTTAATTGGGTATAGGAGGATTAATTACCTATTCTCCGAGCCCACAAAACCGGACAAGTGTCAGTCAAGTGCCTCTGGACATTATTAGTATTAGAAACCGATGCACACTGATATGGCCCTTAGCGGGTAAGGCAAGGTTCAGCGTAATACGCCGGAAATTTACCCCTGTATATTGCAGAATTAGTAGCCATACGCGCTGAAAGTTCAAGCTGAGATCGCTGTCAGTTGTTGTCAAAATGTTATTCGGTCTTAAACAATTCGCACTGTTTGCAGTCTTCTTTGAGTACGTCGATATTTGGCGATATCGATAGTATACAAACGCTCTAGTGACAATTCCGCCAGCGAGTGCAGCAAGTAGTAACAAGACTTCAAATTTTTCAATCATTTTGTTGTTGATTAATCAAAATGAAAATTGCATGACTTTAGTCTCGGTCGAGCAGGACACGCAGATACCATGATGTCATTCTTGTCTGAGCGCACCTTCTTGAATAAGGTTAAGGTGGCTTAGTCAACTTTTGGCGCCAACAAAATGACGCTTCAGCATTCTCTGCTGAATCAATGGCCTTTTGGTGTAAAGTGCGGACACCTAAAACATATCATTGTTTAGTTTAAAAGCTGATTTGTGTAGAATTAAGACTTTGTTCATCTTGTTCTGTTATTCTTTAACCATTGTTTGGGCACTGAGTTTGGCAGACTGCGGGCCAAATTGATTGGCCTGTTGGGATACCATAGTGGCTTCTTGCTGTGTTATGCACTAACAAAGCTTACTACAAATGATTACACCAATAATCACAAACTTAAGTTGAGCCAAGCGTTTAAAAATTGAAAAATTACTGGCGCGCCCAAGTGTTGAGTAATGCGTCGGTATTTTTGCTCTCGGTTAAGTGCAAAGAGCGGATATTAAAGGGGCGTTTTAGGGGGAAAATCATCGACCGACAATAATGTAATTTAGCTGGACTTGCCAAGGGCAAATCATCGGGTAAGCAACAAAGAAATGTTTGTAAACAATCAAGACATTTAGTTTCTGACTTGAACCTTAATGGTTAAAATATTAGTCGATACAAGCGAACTTGGCTTTATGGAGTTTAACATCAATAGAAAAATTTGCCTAGTTAAATCAGATTACTAATCAATAGTTTTAAATTGCATATAAAACCATACTGGTGTTGAAAACCTTGAGTCACACTATATCTTGACCTAGTGGTTTCGATCATTTTTTAGGATAGTTATGATCTCCGGTAAAAACTTGTATAAGTGTTCGCAATGTTGTCGCCGGTGACGAAATCTTAGTTTTCGATATAAAGGCCCGGTGAAGTAGTGGGCTTTTTGGGCCCAAATGGCGCGGGTAAATCCACAACGATGAAAATGCTGACGGCGTTTTTTACTCCAAGCAAGTGGCGAATATCCATAATGTCAATATCGCCCTTCAAAATCAAGCGAGGGCGATCAACAGGTATTTGGCTAGTTACCCCGAAGGCGCGCCAGCTTATGTGATATGAACAACCTTGCAATTCGTTAAAGTTCATTGCTAGATCAGAGTATTCCGGCAATGAAAAGAAAGAACGAGTAAAGGGTTATTGGTAAAGTGAATTACCAAGACTCCTCGATAAGCCCGGATCGGAAATCTGTCAAAAAGGTTTTAAACGCCGTGTTGGCTTCGCCCAAGCATTGATTCACGACCCCCAGATCCTTATTGTTAGTGAGCCTACTGATGGACTTAGATCCAAATCACAAACATTCAGCGTTAGAAGGTTAATCCCAAAATCTGGCAAAAGATAAAAAATTGTCATTATGTTCTCATATATTAGAAGAGTAAGCGCTGTGTGTATCGGGTGATGATTATTGTGCTAGGGGAGTTTATTGTTCAAATGGCACCCCTGATGAGCTGATGCGACGATCTACAATATTACGCGCAGTGACTGTTGCGCTTTAGTATAAGCGATATATTCGAATTAGGCCGAATAGACGGTTTGCTGAGATGCAGTTAATCAGAAAACGGTGATGTCACTTGTTTGCTGAACCCGATAAACAAAATTTTGCATTTGGTTACTGCGCATATCCCAAACGCTGTTAAATACCGCGCGCGAGTAGCTTAAACATCGAACAAGGCCGCTTGGATGATGTTTTTAGAGAAATTACTCAATTGGAGACAGAATATAAATGAGTAATGTCATTGATTTTATTAAAGCGTGAATTTGCCAGTTTTTTCGCGACGCCGTGGCCTTTGTTTTTATCGGTATCTTTTTAACTTATCAGGGTCTTTTGCTTTATTTTGTGTAGCTTGTATTGAACGCGGTCAGCAGACTTATTACCCTTCTTCAATTTTCCATCCATGGTCTGTACCTATTTTTGTGACCCGCAATGGCCATGCGAACTGTCAGAGGAACGTAAGAGTGGCAGCATTGAGTTGTTGATGGACACGCCTTATCAGTACATGGCAAGCCATGATAGCTAAATATCTAGCTGCCTGGTGTTGGATACTGGGTTTGGCTTTACTATTAACCTGTTCCTTTATGCTGACAGTTAATACTATTTGGGCCCATCCCGATAACGGCATTATCTTAGCCGCTTATATTGCGTAGTGTGGTTTATGGCAGGGCATTTTTTAGCCATTGGCTTGTATGTCGGCCATTTGACCAAAACCCAAGTTATTGCCTTTATTTTATCCTGTCAGTCGTGTGCTTCTTATTTGTTTGTTAGGTGGCAGCAATATTGTGTTGGATGCCTTCAAAAATTGGGCACCAGCGGTGGGTGATGGACACTATTGCCTCTTGTTAAGCTTTCCTAACGCATTTTGAAAGCCTTAGCTAAGGGGGTCATTGCCCTAAAATGACATCGCTAACTTTTTGTTAGCGTTGACCCTAAACATGGCTTGTTTGTGGTTTTAATTAATTATGATCAGAAGAGGCAGACGTAATTATGCAAAATAATTTTTTACCTACATCAATCATCATGCTGCTTATGTGCATCGTATTTTTGCCTTAGGTTGTCTTAACATCGTTGTTGCTCCCCTTCGTTTAGATTTGACCGAAAATCAGGTTTATTCTCGTTCTGATTGGCATAAACAGGTGCTGGCCAGAAAATTGATGAGCGACTTAATTAGTATTTTGTTCTTTTCTGACAAAGTGTCTAAAACATGACGAGTCTGCGGTGAAACTATGCCAATTCGTGTAGAAAGTCTATTGACCAGAATATGATAACATGGGAAAGGTAAGTGCACCTTACAGGTTATTGATCCTCAGCCTCTTTTCTGACAAGAAGACCAAGCCAATCAGTTATGGCGTAACAGCGGCCCCCATTGGCGCAAGCGCGAGATTCCAGTATACATGGACCTGGCAGCGACTAATGGCATCGGTGAAGCATTTTAAAGGTCATTGCCTTTTTGATCCCTAAACAAGCGAGTTGGTTTAGAATAGAAATAAGTAAGCTTATCACCAACTCAGCCAAACAAAAACAGCAAAAAGGACCTTGTTGGACTACCTAAACATGCGGGGCAAAATCCGCTGACCGGACAAAGGATACCGGCTTGGACGTTTTCATCAATTGCAGCAACTTAATGACGTTAACTGGTCGGCCAGTGACATTAGCACTTTACCCTTAGATACGGACTTATTGCGTCAATCGTTCATCCCAGCTTTTGAGCGATACTTGCTTATATGCAATTTGATCAATACGCCCTTAACGGCGGAAAATATTAGCATTTGTCGACCCCCATAATGAATCCGATCAAAATGGCAATGATGGCAGGGTCAATGGAGCCTAATAGCTCCTCATTGGAAAACTCTTTCTGCTTGGGCATTAGAGTTTGATAATAAACATGTATTGCTAGACGCAATGCGGGCTTAGATATTAGAACCCAAGCGGTTGGTGTCACTCGTCATTTTGGTTTGTTGGTACTTGGTGCTTGAGCAATTAGACAGGAGAAGACATTACTACCATGCGAATCTTGAAAATAATAATGGGCCGCTTCGTTTGGCACTTTTAATTAAAAAGTCAGACCTTGAAGCACAGTGGTTACTTTAATGACATCGACAGTTAATGCCGATTTAATGGGATGCTAGTAATTATGCATGACAGACGATCCTGATGAATTGGCTAAAAAATATCAAAGTAAAAAATCAAACAATTTGTATTAGCAGGGGTTGTAATGGGCAAAGCAAAAGTCGCGCCTTCTGAACAGCCCCCGAGGAGCAAGATGCCGCCACTTATGTGCCTCTACTAATGCTATTAAACCTATAGTGGTTGGTGACACCGAGCTACTTGCTGATCGTTTTTGGGGTGCAACAAGACCAAACATTTTTTGGACAAAATGTTTTTACCCCTTCGCAATAATGGGGATTTTGTGAACTAATGCGGTAGAAAATTTTAAAGCGGCAGTCAGTGAAGCTTTAATCAGTTTTCGCAGCTAGAGGTACCTTTGCTCGCCCTTTACCAAAGTTGATGAACTTACTGTTGCCGCAGGAGAAAAGAATTCAAGAGAACAAGAGTTAATCTAAAACAACAACTTTGATGATACTGAGCAGCAATTAATGCAGCTTACAAACAGAACAAGAAGAAGGTGTAGGAGCAGGGTTTAGTGATCTCAGCTGAGCAACAGCAAACTATCGATATTTTCAATGCAGAAAAAATTGAAATTAGAAAAGCGTTACAGGAAAGTGCGTCATCAATAGATAAAGATACTAGAACAATTAGGCAACTGGGAGTAAGTTTATCAATATCGCCGCGCACCCCTTATTAGTCTTGTTGCTTACTTCTGATGAGCGCATTATTGCGAACCACGTTCTCGGTTGCTGAGCGTGAAGTGAATAAGGGGGCTAAATGAATAAACAAATTAGGCCTTTATTGCTGCCTACTTGTTTGGCGGTGGTGGGTGTTTGAGCTAAACTTATAAAACTTCCAAACGTAGCAGCCAAGTTGAAGAAAATTTATTTAGTCTGGGCAGTAGAGCAAGCTGGACAAAATTAGTGAAACTTTACCCCTGCAAAATAGTCAAAAGGACCCTTTTGCAGGCGATTTAGTGGATGATAAATGGACTGCCTCAGTTACCTGAGCTCCTGGCATTATCCCTAGATAAAAGGTAAATGTACGCCGGCTTTTTACAAAAAAATAGTGCAAGCTAAATTTGATGGAGCGCCAAAAACGACAAAAAGGATTTAATTATCATCATCTTGGAGTTGGGATCTATCGATAATAAGATAGTCTGCGCGACTTAGTGTCACTCAATATGGGTAATGTGGCCAAACAATGGCAGTGTTAGTAAGGTATGAAAGCGCGAATTTAGGGCGAGGCAGCTATGTGCGTTTACCAAACCTTCTCACTAAGTTGGTTAATCGACCAAGTAATCGACCTACCCAGTGATGATTTCATGTTGCAGAGACCTCTATTCCTTTAATGCAAGGGATATAGTGTCAATCAGTCGCAGTGATGGTAAAACGTGGAATATCATCAGTCTGCCGAGATGAGGATCTTAGTCTGGAGACTTTCAAAAGTTACAGAGCTGCGTTTACCCTACTATTGTCAGCAATACGTAATGAGTCTTATAGAACTTGAATTTATCGAACAACTACTGCCCTTGACGCAGAGCCTTTGGCAGAAAGCCAAAGTGATGGCCAAAAATTAAATGTCAATTGTCTCAGAATCCAAATATTGCAACTCAAAATAGCCAGTGTAGAGAATGACGTATGTTATGTGCATTTAGCTCCCCCACACGAATGGATATTATTTAGATTGATTTATAGAAGTCAGTTGTTTTAGCGCAAACAGTGTTGAAGACTAAGATGGATTTCTTAACAGAGCTCCCACTGATACAAGCGGAGCAAAATCGCCGAACCTTAAAAATTGATGAGGGTGAGCACCGAACTTAAAGAGTAAGCCCAACTTGGACTCCACCACTATAGCCCTAGCTTACGTGTGGAGTCCAAAAGCTAGCTTAAGTGTTAAGCATTAAGCTGTTTAAAGTAAAACGCTGCTGAAGCTGGTAGCAGCTCAGTCTTGATATTATATTTTGAGTCTAAAAAAGCGGTTTGACCTATCTAACAGTCAGTATTGTGGCCTATCCTCCGTCAGGGGTCTATTCATATTTAAGTCGAGATAGGTTTATTTTAAAAAAAAAAAGAACAATTGAAACCACTGAGGACACAGAGTGTCACAGAGAAAAATTCAGGTTAAAGCCAGTTATTATTGGGAGTAAAGAGTAGAGCTGACTGGCCTCTAATGCGCCAATTATAGTCATTTCAGGGATAAATCTCTTCTGCAATTTCAGCGGCTCTGACCCGCAGTTTCCCAGTCCTGACCCCCCGCAGTTCCCCACTAGAAAAACACATACGTTTTTTCGAATTTTTAAAAAAAAAAAAGGGGGCCAAGCCTTTTTTTGAAGGGCCCAAAAAAAAAAAGCATCAACCCAAACTGGAAGATGCCTTCTTCGATGCATTAACGACAAACGTTGGGTTACACGGGTTTATTCAGGCATACTGTCGTCGACACTTAAAAATGAAAGATATAAAAAAAGTATTAAGCGTGAGTCTTAAATCACGTGATGCTAAACCCAGGAAACCTTAATACTAAAATAGCAAACATAGGTGGGGCGGGGCCGCAATCTGTTGTTATTCCCACGTTCAATCTAGAAACAAAACCGCTGTTAGCGTCCACAATAGACTCCAATGCGTAAGTTAATTATCTCAGTAAAGGGTTTTGTAAGTATGAACTCGGCATATACTTGGTATATAGGTGTGTGGTAAACTAATGTGTATCCGATTAACCGAGTTAACACTTCCAATTTGCGTGCCATTCATCCAAATGAACCTATCAAAGCTCAAAGTCGGACATCGTCATAAAGCAACCTACTGATCCCGCTTGGTAATGACGGGCTGATCAACATAAATATTGTGAATGTTGCGGCTCCCAAATCGGCCGTTATGCTAACTAAAATCAACTATATCTGTTATTCCGCTCTAGGTTGGTTTGTCGTCGTTGTTACACGAATGGTGACGAAAACCATTTAGTGGATCCGATAAATCCCACGCTTAATAATGTGTGCGTTTGCTAAACTTTACTAACCGCAGTATCATCCAACAGAAGCACATTTAAAAATTATAAATGTTCATATTCTTAATCCTTTTATCACGTCCCAAATTGAAAATGGATGTTCCCAAAAGTGAAATCTCACCTTCGAAGGAATAGGAGCAAAAAAATCGAGCCGCAAACATTTTAATTAATTAAAACAATAGCTTTAAATTAGGCAAGGTTATTTAAAAATATCGTTGTGTAAATAAACCTGACACCAATAATCCACGTAAATAATTGACTGAATCAACAACCGGATGTGATAAGTGTAACTGGCTTCGCAGGTTACAGCGTTTAAACAGGTTTATGAATGATTTTTACCAATTTTGGTGATGAAATCTTGGGGAGCGCCCTACGTTGCTTATTAGTTAGGTAATTCGAGTTGTGTAATGATCTCCAAGTAAAAGTGAAAATTCGATTAGTCCGCTATCGTGTTAGAACCAGTTAAAAAAGGGTGCAAAAGACACCTGACTGGCGGTTGAATTCGCTCCTTATGCAAACTGTTCAGGGTTTGTTTTGAAATCTAATTTAAAACAACAGTTCAATTGAGTTTAGGTTTTATTCAGTGAAGGACCAAGCGTGTTACTTTAATAAAATTTTGCCCAGATTAAAAACTGACCGCCCAGTTCTCTAGCCTTATCGAATATTCTTTGTGGGATTAATTCTGGCTGAGGATAGAGTCTTAAGACTTTTTCTTAGGGCTTGATTTTCTCGCAAAATATGTTAACAATTTAGGGGTTTGAGGGGGCGGAAGGGCGATTAAGTTTGAAAGGGTTGAATTCTCCCTTTTCTTTTTCCCCGGTGTGGTGTGTGTTT
>Ga0163217_1033058_pt1 | contig 10334 bp, 5 predicted proteins | sample SynspAceP_FD_185933 | JGI IMG/M metagenome (GOLD analysis project Ga0163217, IMG submission 185933) | Saline lake microbial communities from Ace Lake in Antarctica - Synechococcus sp. Ace-P (PacBio error correction) | ecosystem: Environmental > Aquatic > Non-marine Saline and Alkaline > Saline ... | reverse complement strand
TTATTTGTAGTGCTATAATTGTTTATACTTAACATTAATTTTTCTGCATATACCTGGATAGCTCCAAAGCGAAGCCCCGTAGTCCTCTGTTAGTTCTTTGGGGATGGATTTATCTTTCCTTCCATTTTTTCTGACTTTTCTGTCTTCACGAGACATTTTGTATGAAATATTTATACCCGGTTCTTCTATTTGTATCTGCTTATTCAAATTTTCATGCAACGCGCTATGAAAAAAAATTGCTAGTCTGTCATCTTAACTTTAAGTACAATAGGAATGTTTTTGGCAACAGTCTTTTCTACCGGGATAGGTATTTTTTGGATTACTTCGGTTTTTTGAACCGTTTACATGGTCTGGTTTCCTTTTTGGCTTGCAGCTATACTCGTACCGACAGATCCGTTTCTGTGGCGTTCCTATCTTAAAAATAGTACCGACCATGACGAATTGCCAAATATTGTTGAGGAGAATCATTGGTAAATGATGGATCAAGTATTCGTTATTTTTACTATCCTTCTGGTCCATGCGTTCAATCTGGAGATTCTTTTTTCTCCTCTAATTTTTAGACAGTTTGCCTTTTGGTTTCTATCGGAGGGGATAGCCGTTGGTCCTTGTATTTGGGTTGGATTATTAGCCAAGCGATTCATATTACTTTCTCATCATGAATACCAAAGTATTGGTTTAAGTATCTTAATCGCTTATGGGAGGTTTTGCATAGTTCAGAATCTTTAATACTTCAGGGGTATTTTTAGCCACAGTGGTCTTCTGGACATCTTGCTTTCTTTTGCCTTTTCAAAAAAAGAAGAAAGAAGAAGGATTTCCGGAAAGCCTTTAGGGCGGGATTTGGGAAACGTTATCAATCCTACCTTGCTTCTCTATCCTATTCCTTTTTTATTGGTATTTCAAAGCTGTTCCGTATATTCAATTTCAAAATTGGACACTTTGGCTACCCGCCCTTTATCTTTTTATTCTTTCTGTCCTCGCTCGCTTTTTCTCGTTTTAGGCGGTATACCCTGCCGTACCTAAAATGGAGAAAAAAGTTTAGTCATTTTTTCTCGATACTTTTTTCTTCTTCTTGGTCTGGTTAAAAGGCTCAATGTCTGTCGTGCTTCTTCTTATGGGACCGAAAGTTACAAGCGTTGGCCCAAACCACCTTTTTAATTTCAGTAGCCTTGCTACCAACTCCTTTTCCCATTATTTTTCAAAGCATTGGAATATATCTCTATCCCGATATGTTTGAAAAATAGGATAACGCATAGTGAACGAGGGTGCTGGAAATTAGCTCTCTTTTTTCATCTATAATTTTATTGGATTCAAACTGAAGTAACCATCTAGACTAAAATATTTTTTGTTCTTTAATTATAAATTAATAGATATATATTATATATCTATTAAGCGAAAGGCATAAGTAACTTCAACTTATTTTAAATTTATAGCCATTTTGTAACATATATTATTCTCCAACCATATTTCCATCTTCATTGATTATTTCTGTATCGGACTTGAAGAGAATCTCCACTTGTTTATTTCCTGGTTCTACAATAGTAAGGTGCAGCCGAAGAAACAACTTTTGTTCGGAATCAGGAGATAGTTGCATTCAACTCGTTGTTATATCTTGCTTTTCGTTTATACTTATCAGGATTTCCATTCGCGATTCTCAACAACATCGTTTCCATGAATCGGTATATTTGTATTTACTTGGTATCTGCGTTTCGGTGTCAGGATAAGTAATATCGCCTCCAAAAGGTTTGTTCTCCACCTGCTTTTACGATATTTCGTTTCCTTATAGCATTGATCACCGTGCCTATTTAGCACGCTATCTTGCGGAGTAATTATTGTTAGCATTGGGATACCCACCCAAGAATCCCGCAATTAACGTGTCCTTCATAAAGAGTCGAACGTTCAACACCTGGACTTTTTGCTTTCAAATCATAGTAATACCGGCCATTTGGACTTAAACAAGGTTCTGTATCAATCATCTTTGGAGGATAATCTTCATTCGCTATAAAACACGTACAAGTTATCCAATCCATTTAGTGAAACCCCAATACTCACGGTTTCAAAAAACCACTATTTACACGTGCGTTTGGTTTCCCTGTATCCAGACCAAAAACTGCCACCGTCGACAATAATGTCTTTGTAAACCGTCTATCGAATCATCAGTCTGTCATCGTCAGTCGTGAACAACTTCCTCAATGGCGGTTCTTCCGCTTTCTCCGAAGAAATATGGAGGATGTAAGAGAGTCTACTTCTTCTATACTTCTCTATCTCTTTTGATCAACACTTTTTGTCTACCTGAATACTTCTGCATTGTCTCTATACTTGAAGCATTCTGTTGTTTCCAATCACGTCTGTTTGGGGAACTACCTGCTCCTAACAATACGACGTAGAAAGTAAAAAAGAAGAGCAGTGGTTTTAACATATCATTTTATTACTCTAAATCTTATAAGTTTTGAAATTCCCAACCGTTCTGTCATTAAAAAACCTTTTTGTATGATTGAGGAAACACTTTTACTTAATTGTAACAGACGTGTCTCCTCTCATATATTCTTAAGTCATCATCTAATGATCACGTAAAGGTTTAAAATATCTTCATGAATTCATATCTGTGATGGCTTCTTTTGTTTTTCTTTCCATACGTTAATCGTCTGCTGGGGTTTCTGTAATTGTTTTAAGCTTTCATAATCGCTTGTATGCTTCAGTTCTGATTCTCCATTTCTGTTTTTTGTTTTTTAATATTATAGTGTTAACGTAAAAGGCTAATGAACTTCTCTTATAGCCCACTCTTTTTGAAAGGCGGTTTCACTTGATCAAGCTATGCTTCTTGATCATTCTTCCAATAGACTAGAGACTTGTTTGCCCACGATAACTTTCTGGTTCTTCTTGGTATATCGTTCCATAAACTGCTCCATTAGTTCCGCAAGTTTAGGATGATTCGTTTTTCCAAATTCATGATATAAGTATCAATTTCTTCTGAATCTGAATCTAATGTTGGACTAACTTTCTTTGATTCGATATAATCATGGGAACAAGTGCCTGAATTAAGAGATAAGATGTACTTCGTAATTGATACCTCTGTTGACAGATTCTAGTTTCATACATCAATGATCCATTTCATTTTTCTCATCTTCAATTATCTCAGTTTGATTCTCTTCTATGACGTTTGATATATTTTCCCATGAAACTCTTCAATTTCATTCATGTGTGATCTGATAGTCTGTTTCTAATTCAGACTCGTCATATTCTGTGTAGACCTGGATTGCCGCATAAGCTTTATCCAAACTTCTGATACGCTTTTGCAAATTCTTTTTCTGTCCGTCATTTAATTCATCAACTGATTCAGGATGTAAACAAGCTAATTGTCTCAAGCCTCTAAAGCTTGCTTTAAGTCCTTTTGAGCCTCTTCAAATACAGGTGCTAACAAGTCGTTCTCACCACCATTTAGAATTCAAGACAGGGCATCGGTTACTTTTTCTTCATAGGTTGCAGGTGTTTGGAAGGTAAACCACTTGACCGAAGTGTTTGGGACGTCAAATAAAACGATTCGTGCGTGAAAAAAAGCTTGGATTCAGATTATGTGGTTGCATGGGTGCACGGTCAATTAAATAAAGTCGGACAAACATGGGCGTCAAAGCCCGTCAAGTTAACGATCGACTACAATGGACGAGATCCAGTTGTTCTTTTTAAAGGAGGTACTTTTTCTTGTTTACGTGCTAGACGATTCATTCACGTTCTTGTTGTAAGCACGCATGTTTCAACTTTGAGAAATTCGTATCAAATAAAGGCATATTAATCTTTATGGCTTCTTCCATCATGTCTTGGTTGATAACCGATGTTTCCTCGTTTTCAGAAATAGAATAGGTGATCGGCTATTTTTTGGAAAGTCGGGTAGTTTACTTCTGGTCTTCCATCCACTAATACTAATCGCTTTTCGCCAGCAACAACTTCTTTAAATAAGGAATAATTACCGTTGGGCGTTGCGCCAATGAAGACGGTGGTTAGGATCGCATCATATGTTTTCCCTGAACCATTTTGAAAAGCCTAATTTGCGTCCAGATTTGTTTATAGAATGAATCACTTCAGCATATGTTTTTCATCTTCATAAACGGATTTCGGAATTTTGGCTTCCTTTTTTTAGTTTCGTTAGCCGTGATAAGTTCTGCCATCTGGGTCTACTTGTAAGACCGATATCATCTAATTCTGGTTCTTGAGAACGTACTCTTGTATTTCAATTTGGAATCAGGACGCTTTATCATTGAATGGCTTCTTTAACCGTGTATTCATGTAGTTCTGCGACCATATTGTTCTTCCGTTGTACGTTACGAGCCTAAGTGTCCCCACTGCTTTGTTTGGGCGTTTTCAGCAAAAAAAGGCGTTCCTTTGTATACCCATTCACCAAAGAGGATGAGGGGAAAAAGCGTTCAATTTCTTTTCCTTTTGTGGGCGATACTGCCCGATGGCACTTCATCTTACTACAAAAAGCGAGACGCAGTTTTTCAACTTTTTGTATCTGGGTGTTGTCTTCTTTTCCTTCAAAGCGTTTCATGACATGTTTAATTTTTGGATCGTCTGAACCACAACCGTACGGTCAGCTGAGAGTAATTTCTGATTAAATCTTTTACGTTATCCGTCTCATTCGATTCCAATCACATCGTTTCGGCATATTGAGTAAAGGAAGACGTTGTTGTTGGTCCAAATCCCCACCGCGTCAACCAACAAAATCGTTTTGCTAATGAAGGAATTTGAAGCAAGTTACGAGCTGTCTTGTAAGACGTTAATGTTTTTACCTTGAACCGGATGTATGCCAAACATAAACCCGACTCTTGTCTTTAGAAGCGGCTAAAACTGTTCTATCGCATGAATTTGAATAGGTCTCAATAAGATGGAGTGCTTTTTATTGCTGTCAATTGACGTATATGCGGTAATTCAATTTTATGCTGCTTGCACGGAATAGAATAAACCTGTGAGCAAACTCTAAGTAACTGGTGACTGGCCCATCTGCCTGAATCAACCATTGTCGTTTAAAAATTGTTGTCATTCAGCTTTGTATCTTGCTGCTGCAGCTATGTAGCGTGTGTCACTTTGCGTTCGACACAATAAACATTTGAGTACTGAAAAAAATACCGTAAATTTACTTGTACGAGGGTATTCTTAATTTGACGAAAAGCTTCCATATAAGAATGGGCTCTATTTTTTAGTTTCAATATGAATCAATGGCAACCCATTGATCAGATAACGTGATATCAAAAACGGCGATCTCGATATCTGTGCTTTTGTTTAAAGCTTGTAAATTGATTAATTGACTGGCATACGAAGACATTCCTCCAAGCAATGATCAGCACGATTTAAGACTCTTAAACGACGTTCCAAGAGACGCATCTTTTCTCGTTGCCACCTTTGGACTTTTGCAATACCATTTTCAACCTTGCTAACCATTTAGACGCTTCGAGAAGTTAGCAAATTTCAATGGTTTGAACCTGACGGAATTCTTGTTCCGTAGGTTCACTTCATTTAAAGATATCTTTGTTGTACGTTCGAGTTTTTTTCTCGAAAGTTTACCCTAAATTTATCTTCTGTGTTTAAATCTTTCCGATAAGGTCTCCACTGCGGACTCACCGCTAATTATTGGTTAATGAAGATTTTTGTTCCAAATCTGACTCAGAAGTTAAAGTGATAGCCATTGACCTCGCCCCATTTCTTTAGTCTTTTAAAACGAACATCTTTTTGTAGCATAGCTTTTTTTAGTTCTTGATAGGTTTCTAATTTGTTTTCGTGTAGAGCAATAGTTTCATCTAATTGTTTTAAAAAGAAAGTTACCAATTTTAGTTTGTTCTTCTATATTTATAGGACTATTTACATTTAATTGAGAAAAGAGACTTTGGCTGATTCCCTTTAGCTTGTTCCTCCACTTGAAGAAGCTGTTAACTCTTTAAATACTTTTGGCGATCGCAATAATTATACTAAGAAATCATTAGTCATCTTACTCTCCTCACATTAAAATGCTACTGTTCTTTGGCTGGGTATGTAGCCTTTTATTTATCAGGAACTTGGCGCAACATACCCATTGGTGCTTCATTGTGAATAATACTTGGCCTTCCTTTAATTCTCGGCCACCCATCCATTTATCGTACAAAAGCTTCCTTATCTCCATAATGTGCATCTGACATAATAATCTATATAGCCGTTTCTTCACATTAGAGCGGATTAAATGCTGATATCCACTTGCACTCCAACTAGTCCAATTTTCTTAGCGGGGTTCTCCCCCTAAAAATCTATTATACTGTTAATATTATCAAGAAATTTACGTTGTTTCCCAACTATCAGTAAAATTAGGAAATTCTTTACTCTTGGAACGGTTTCTCCTTTTTGTTGGAAACATCTTTTGCAACATAGCTTTTTTTAAGTTGTTATGGTTCGTTAAGAAGTTGTTGCTGGAGGGTTTCATAAACCTCATCTAAATATTTAAATAGATCACAATTTTTATCTTGTTTCCTAATCGAATCGGGAAAATTTATTTTTATTTTAGATAAAATCCTTCGTATTAATGAGGATAGCTTGTACCAGTACATAATTTTAAAACCGTTGAGAATAATCTTTCTCTTTGAAGATAGGAAAAAGAAAATATCTATATGCCTCTTGATTCTAATCTGAGCATAACCCTGTTGAAGAATACATAATTATCCATATGGTAAGATCATACAGACAATTTATTCTCTGATAAGGTCGAACTTTTTTGAAAAAAAATATCTCCCTTTTTGAGCTAATCGTTGTGCACGAGAAGGCGCTGTTTTTTTTTTACTTTTTTTTCGTTCTATGTGTAGAATAGTGGTTCCACTAAACCGATTTCTAAATCGAATATATTCAAAATATATCTGGTAATTCAGATGACGGATTAATTTCAGATATTTCTCCTAATTTCTTTTTTTCCCCATTATGTAATTTAAAAAATCACTAAATCGAATTTCTGGACTCTGTAAAATTTATATTAATCATCTTGTACCCATAGTAATTTAACTGAGAAATAAAATCCTTTCACTCTTTGTCTGCTTCTTCTGTTGTTCCGTGTAATTCTTTAGCATACCAAACAGTTCATTTTCTCAGTCTCTAATTCTTTTTATTTGCTGAATATCGTAGAAAATTTTTGTCTAACGGAATCTCTTCTTCTTCTTCAAAAACGTATCAAACGTATCTTAGGGATGTTTAAGTTTATAGTCATTTTCTACTATCTCTTCAAATTGAGCTACAGTAAGCATAATTTTTTCTACATTCTTCACGTTTACTGTAGGTTATTCTAATTATAGTGTTGATATGTTCATCGTTTAAAGTGTTTGAGTTTTTTACTTTATCAAAATTCTTGAGAAGCGTCGACTAAACAAAACATTCTTTTTGTTGGGCGAATCATTTTCAAAACAATAACCGTTAGTTGGAATGATGTGTTAAAAAAAATATTAGCTGGTAGCCAATGACCGTAATCAATAGCACCATTATCTAGTTAAAACTTTTTCTAATCTGACCTTCAAGCTCCTCCGCTAAAAAGAACGCCATGAAGGGTAAAACAATAGTCATGACACCTGTATCTTTTAAGTGATAGAAACCTGCTGTAGTAAGAATGCAAAAGTCTGCTTTTGATTTCGGTGCTAAGACGCGTAAAGTTGAAAGCGGACATCTTCTAGAATCCTTATCAGCAGACCAATTTGCAGGAATACGGCGGATTCATTAGAACAGCGTCAAAAGTTTGTTGGTTCTTCGTTGGCCAATCTTGAATCTAAGGTATCTGCATTTATGCAATTGTTGGTTTGCAGTTGATACACCATGAAGGATCATATTTCATACGGGAGCTAAAGTTATACGTAGACGTATTTAATTCTTGGCCAAAGTAAGAAATTCGTACCTGGTTCAGTTAGAGTTGTTTTTTTGCAGTTAACAACAAAGAGCCTGAAACCCATTGTTGGATCATAAACAGGAAATCCTTTTTGATTTCTTTTCTTGAAGCACCAATTTGAGTCGATTAGTTTTGCAAAACCGGTTGTGGCGTTAAAAATTTCTCCTGCTTTTTTACCTGATTCGGAAGCAAATGACCGATTAAGTACTCATTAAAGCATCCCTTAATACATCTCCTGCTGTCCTTGCCATATTTTTTAAACAGCTAATTCTTTCATAACACAGAATGTTGATTTGCTTTTGACGGTTGTGTCTAATTTTTTTAGAATATAAGTTCAATATCTCAAAAAGATTCTCAAAATATCTCACTCGGATTGTTCAATATCACGGGAAACCTTGTACCAAGTCTTCTAGGTGAAAAGAGCCACATGGATGCAGTAAGTGAGGCCGTGAGGTTAATTTGTGGTTCAATCGTATAATAAAAACTCATCTTGTAATTCATCTAACAATCTTCCATGATTATCCACTTCTTGACAAGCTTTTACATATGATTTTGGGTATTTCTAAATTTTCTGGTCGGTTCTTTAATAAAACAGTACATAGCGAAGCATGATTTCAGAAGAGGTATTATAAAAAGACCATCCTAATAAATTTTATATTCATTTTGCGTTCCATTTTTGGAAACGTAGAATAATTCTGCTGAATTCCAAAGTGCTTGTAAAGTGTTTTGAATTTTTTTCTATTTTTTTTCTGCCATTATATCTCCTCTGTTAATCTGTTTTTTCTTTATTATATTACTAAGGTAGATTTTTCTATGTGATTAAATCTAATTTTTTAAAATTAGAATTGACTTAAAATAATATATTCTGAGAGAATCGTTTAAAGTGTTCTCTTTTTGATTTGTTCATTTTCAGTTACAATATTTTTGAAGTAAATTTACACTACATATATTTGCTTTCCTTGACCACTTTTTCTATCTTATAAAAAGTAGACTTAGCCATCAACAAAATTATTTAATAGCATTTATTCATCTTGAGGTTAAACAGATGAATAAGGACTAGTGACCCTATTTGACCAAGTAATACTTTTTGAAACATCAGCAGGACTTTGAGTTGGTAGTTAATAATAAATATTGTCCGTTTTTTCTTCCTTCTCTTGCTATGAAACCAGTCCTGTATAAACTCATGATCGGACAGAGATTATATTTTAGTGTATCTTATGAGCTTTTCATCTAAGAAAAATACGGAATGGTTTATCTTTTTGGCTTATTTAACCAAATAGTTAAGCTATTAGATCAACTATCATTCCGCCTTAACTCCATCAGTTAGTACCAAATTTTCGAAGAATCAATATATAGACAGGTATCTATTATTTTAAAAAGTCTTCTTAAAGAAAACTATTAAGTCATTTTTTCCAGTATCAGTAAAAAATACTTAGACTAGTATTTTGTAATTTTATAGTCGATCTTTTTGTACTAAAAACCTATTACTATTAAATACAAAAATTGTTAAATAAAAATTATCTTTAGAATTAATTTTAACAAGACTCTTTCTTTTACTTGCTGCAGATAAATAGAGCATAAGTCAAAACCATCAGTTTTAACTTGTGATTAAGATAACCATGGGACCTGAGACTGAACACTTTCTTACCGTCCTTAACAAAAGTATTTTTTTCGCCTATTTTGATTCTGATATCGCAATGATACTATAGCATCAAAGCTAAAACAAGCGGTTTGACTGATTACTATTTAGCTTCAAATAAAATAGCCCATTGTGATAATGTCCAATTTAATCAGTAGATATAGTAAGTGTCTTCTCCTAACGTTATTTTTATTATTTTCAGTATTAAAAAAAAAGATTCTTCCCTATATTCCACCTGATGGGATCAATAATAATAATCTTTTTTTTACTTCGAATCATTTTTCTTAGTAATCGTTAATGCCGAAGTGCTTTTACCACTACCTGTCGACCCAATTACCGATCCAGTGTCTATTCATTAATGTATTAGGGCCAATAGAAAAATCTTACATTTTTTTCAAGTTATTAATTTTACCAATACTGGAAGGAATGAATTTTTGCTTTCTGCATTTTACGTGTAAAGTGATAGAAAAATTTTCGAATATTTCGCAATTATTGGGGCCACATAAAACTTTTTGTCGCCTACTCCAAAAAACCGTTACTTAAAACCAGGCATCTCAACTCTTTACTTAATAGTTAGGTTTTAATCCAAACTTATATCATAACTGAATTATCTGGTAAAAATTTTCGGTTTCATTTTTACCTTCATCTAAATGGCACGATGGTACATTTATCAGGAAGTTTTTTATTTGCTCGTTTGATTAAACAATTTCCTTATAAAAACAAACCTAAAAAATTGGGACTCAATAACAAACATAATAACATCTATAGTATTGGCACAATTAGCATTTCCTGAATATAAAGCCGGGATTGATCTCCCTT
>Ga0163217_1011410_pt1 | contig 10334 bp, 6 predicted proteins | sample SynspAceP_FD_185933 | JGI IMG/M metagenome (GOLD analysis project Ga0163217, IMG submission 185933) | Saline lake microbial communities from Ace Lake in Antarctica - Synechococcus sp. Ace-P (PacBio error correction) | ecosystem: Environmental > Aquatic > Non-marine Saline and Alkaline > Saline ... | reverse complement strand
CTTTCGCCATGGAATATCCCATCATTGCCAACCGCATCCATGGCATGCGTTCTGAGCTTTTCTTTAGAAACGCATTAGATCGAGTTATGCCATTTAGTGAGCGTATTAACCGTCTTAGTCGGAGGTCGGCATCTATATTATTTCATTTGGTCACAAGCCCGCGTGGACGTCGCTGTGGCAAACAATGACATCGGTGCAACCACTCCGGAGATCTACACAACGTGTCGAGTTTTCTGGCCAAGATGGAAGGGGCGAAATGTCGCGCGCCTTTATAGCATGATGAACGACTTTCAATCCATCCGTGCGCAATGTCGGCCACTCCAGTGAGACCCTAGTAATATCGTCGTCAGACAAAGATCGACCCAAAAAACAGCGGCAAGGTGTGAGTACAATTATCCATACGGAAAAAGCACTGATTCTGAGTGCAAGTGTGATGACATCGTTGAAGACACGCGCGCCATTGCAGAGCAGGGAACCATACGACACAAGGAAACTTTGACCAGCATTCCAACAGGTCTTGGTGTCATGAATAAAGCCAACCAAGACATTACAACAACTGTCTATTGAAGTTGGGGACGCGGCTAACAGATTTTCAATTAGCGAAGCGGTACACACATTAACGACGATTAGGCATCATTGCAGAAGTGGCAGGACCAGACCAACTTACTCGGCTCAATGCCGCCATTGAAGCGCTCGAGCGGGTGAACAAGGCAGGGATTTGCGTGGGCTGCGGACGAAGTTCTCTTCTTGCCCAACGTTCGCAATTAGCGGCAATTGAAATTGGCGGATTAATTGATCAGTGACACAGACAAACACTGACCACAGTGGCGTCATGAGTCAGCCGAAACACACGGCAATCAAGGTGCGAGCAGACTTCTCAAGCGGGTCAGGCATTTGACTGAGATTGCCCAATGCGTTGCTGTCCATTTCCAAAACGAACAGTAAATATTAGCCAGCGGGCTGAGCGTCAATATTGAGTCTTCAAAAACGGTTCACCAAACATTGGAAGCATCGCCAATGTTTGTGAAGATACCAAACCATAATTCTATGATATTCAAACCGTTCCTGAACAATTTACAAGATGCGCCAAGTCAATTACGCCAATTGGTGCATCAGTTAGTTACTAATCAAAAAAGGGATAGCGCTCTCAAAAAAAAACAACTCTTACGTATTTCTACTAATTGCTTACTTCATTTAATCTACAAAATTCATGTTAAGTGCACCTTAATGTCTACTATTGCTCTTTATTCTTGTGCATAAAGAGCATTTTTTAGGAAAATACGTCGACTTTCCAAAATGAAGTGAAAAAGAAAACATTTTACTACTTTTAACTATTGGTGAGTCTCATTAAGTTTGCGGTATAGTAGTTTGTAACTCAATTCAACCTCTATCGACTAAATTTGCTCTAAGCCGACAAGCTCGGTCCTATAAAACCGTTACGTTTTCTAAAGGATCAACAATGGCATCTGTACACAAATAAGCTAGGTTCTCTTTATCAACATTATGACAGCGGTTATTTTATCCCAGCACCAGTGAAGGGCTTTTCCTGCCAGCACCAGCATCATAATCACGGTAATTACACGATGCTTGGGTTCGAGACAATGTCTTACAGTATCCAAGGCCGTATGGGCATTACATTGGCCTTATAAACGTGCTCAAATCCTTTCAAAAGGCGCTAAGACTTGAGTTTAACCTGCTATCAAAAATGATGGTGGGCTTACTATTTGCCATGATGCGACAATTCCCACAAAGTCGAGCATCAAAACCACAGCTTGGACCCAAAGCACGCGTGCATGCAAATTACGATACTAAAAACAGGCTTTAGGAGCGCGCGGATGGACGCATGGGACGATTTGCAAAATCGATGCCACCAGCTTTATCTGTTGATGCTGCGCGCAAAATGACCAAAGCGGGCAGCAACTTCATATTTTCTCGTGATGAATTCAATTTTATCCGAACCTTCTTTATTACATTTTCTCGTACTTTAAATCGACACCAGATTTACGTATTGGGGAGCGAGGCAATAAGGTTAACAATGGTAAAGCCGAAATAAAACGCCAGTTCCGTTGGCATGGCAAAAAGCTGCGATGGAAGGCATGACGGCTTAAACCTATTTGGCGAGATGTCCAGAATGGGCCGTCGTTTCACTCCTTTGCTGTGCCGGTTGCCCGCGCAGGGCTCGTTACTACAATCCTTGTTACCAAAGAATCTCGTTCTAAAGAAGTCGACAGTGCTGTCCTGGTATCATTGGCTTTCGGCATTTGCGTAATGATGAAAAAGTTAACCCGACGCACACGCAAGGAAAGGCTCATAAGTTAGGGCGGTGAATACGGGCTCGTAAGCGTTTGTTTATTAGATGGTCACCAGGTTCTGAACTCGAAGACCAAAGCGAATTGATTACTGACAATACGCATGAGCTCATTAACTTCGAGCACATTGAGGTCGAATGGGCCGCTTTTCTTCACCTACCTTTATATTGACCGTTTGTTTGCCAGGACTGGAAGTTGCCAATTATTATCGCCATAAATTAAATCGTTTATGGTCGAAAAAAGGACGGTCAGATGCTCTTGCCCGGAAATTGTATTATGTTCACAAGAAAATATTTTAGCCGAGAAACGAAACCCAGGATCACAAAAAACGTGTGCCCAATGACAAGTCTGCCATTTGGTCTGGGGCGCAAAGTCTGTATTGGTGGTCAACATGCCGATGAAGAGCTCATAAAACTGACGGACCTTGACACCCGCGGTTTGGCATCGCATTCAGCACAGAGGCCAACAAATACCACGTCCATGGTTATTTTGGCGCAAAACGATAAGGGTAAAACAAAAAACTAACTAACGGGGGTTGTTAGCCAAACCTTTGAGACATCGCGCCGCTGAAAGCATTAGTGCGGTTTCAACTGGTGGAGACTATACCGCCACCTTGGCGCCCTCTGAAAATTAGGTCTTACAGGTCGACCCTAATCGCGCGTTAAAACAGCTTAGCGACCGTCTCAGGCATTTAGTATTACGAACAGGAAAGTTTTTTTGTGCTTGTCTTGGATTCGAAACCGAAGACAAAGATTACCGAAAAAATTGACCCAGCACTCTTCAAGCCCACATACGGTAATGAATTTAAACTCGCCGATCAATTGGTATTATTCAGCACAATGCGGTTTTCAGCGTACTCTCGATGAAGCCAGAGTGACATGAAAGGGGGGGAGGACAGCGAGAACTATTGAATTTATCCGATATTGCAAAAAACGTGAGCACGAAGATGTTTCGTGTATTCTCAGTCTGCGAAAACAAATGCATTAAGTCAGGTAACCGTCGCGCCCATTATTATCAATACGCTCGACCATAAATCAACTGAAGTGAACCTCCTGTCCATGACTGCTCCTTGGCCTTTATCTGCAGAACCAAACAGCTGTACGCGCCTGCCGCCATAAAAAATTCTCGTACTGATAACTTTACTGGCTCGACTCACACGGAGCAGCCAGACTAAATGAAGCGATTGATTGTTTAATGGAGCTGGGACACGTCGAGCTGAGGAACACAATTCCAACTCTATGCCGCGATTCACCGGCTTATTACAAGTGTTAAACAGCGTTTATTATACAGCGCTATTGTTGGAAATTCGCATTGGTGCAAGACAGCTGTACTCTTTGATATTTAAGCCTCGGACTGATCTTGCGGACCTTACATTGCCGACGATCACGGGTTCGCAACGCTTGCTCGTCATTGGCGAAACGCCAGAGACAGGGAAGTCGATATTGAGCACGCATTAGATCAGACGTCATCTTAGAAATGCTAAGGACCGTCGTCGTTTCCACCTATTGGATGGGTGATTTGTCATTGAGCCTCATTGCCCATTGTGTTGGGCACATTATAAAAGTTCCAACCAGAGTTTTCTCAGAGGGTGACGTACGATTAGAATTCATTAAACCTTTGCTTTCTCTGCGCTCGACAATTTAATCCTGATGAAACGCACCCGTATTTGGACACATTATCCAAAGTATCACAAGCGAAGCTTTCGAAGCATCAAACAAGTGTTACAACAAAAGCACGATGAATTTGCTCACGTGGCAATAATATGCGCTAATCACCACAGCACGGATGCTCAAAGCAAATGAAGATGTTAGACGGGTTTGATTGGCGTGCCGAGCAAGGCATGTAACAAAACTGCCTGAGTTCCATGTTATTGCAGCCTCGGGAAAGCTTGAGTCATGCACAATACATCGTGTTTCGGTGATGTACAAAGAATATCGCACTCGATTGTAAACGCGACATCAGTTCAATGACGCCTGGCGAAGACACTTTTGCGCTCTTAATCGAGCTATTAACGTTCAGACCATCCCACCCTAGCTGGTATGAAAGTCTATTTTTGGAAGGCTTGTATGCCTTTATTCAGTTTTGCCAACAACATAAACTTCGCAAATTTGATCAAGAAATCAACTTGCGGGTCTTAGTTTCTCAGGCCGCGCTGAGATTCACGGAAGCAGCACCAAGTTGAACACCCTGAAGAACAAGCACGAGCTGAGCTGCATAGACGAATTTGCCACAATAACACCAAATAAAGTCAACCACTATTTGCGTTGGGCAGTGAGCAACTCACAGTACCAGCCCAAAACTCATCGAGTTAAACACTCACTCCTTATGCTGAGAAGTGAAATTGGATTTAATAAAAAAATGCCTTAATTAACGATGTGATGAACACACATTGCTCAGACACCGTTTGGCTGTTTAGGGCTACAGGAATCTTTCGTCTTAAATAGGTTTTTCGCTCATTGTTTGGCAACCGGAAGCAACGTCAATTTCGAGTATTGCAATAGAACAGATACGGTGTTGGCTCAAATGCACCAAGGCGATAACAAAGGCTTATTTTATGACCGAATGCGCCAAAGGAAAAAGTTTACGTTTTACTATCGCCTTGAGATACCTACAAAGACACAGCACTCACACGATAAGTCGATCCATACCAATTTCTAACACGACCTTTATAGACCCTGACCACCATCAGGCAAGCTTATACAAAAGCCAAGGGGCCATCGCGCCAGTCCCGAGATCAATGACAACTCAACGATTCAGGCCACACGCTTTGCGTTTACCCCTGCGGCGCGTTCTATTTCCGTCGTGGGTTTGATTTACAGCTGGGATGTTCGAAACTCATCCTATGTCGAGTAACGGAGACGGAATCTGGCCATTGTTATTCCCGATATAATCATTTGGCGCTCGGTAACAAGTTTGAAGATCCGTTCTAAAAACTGGTGAAATCCTCCTCATCGCAGTGACTCCCTATGCTCAGCGTATTGAAAACAATTCCTTCTTTTCGAGCGTAACCTGCTTTGATAAAAGCACCAATGGCCAAGATGATGTTTGGGGTCAACCGGGCCCTATGAAGACTCTACGAAAAGGCCTATGTGTGTTGCTACGGAATTGCATCTAGGGATCATGGCGGTCGCAAGAAGATAACCAACTCTCACGTATCTGCAAATCAAACGATCAGCTTGGCCTACATTCAAGAATGGGCTACCACAAAGTTCGAACATTGCCGATTACCGAATACCCATTCGATGTGCATGGGCTATCAGCCGGTTGGTTTGTACGCGGTAACGTCACGATTGGTACGCCTGAAGACTTTTAAAGATGCTGGTAGACGCACTGCATCAAGCTACATCGGCGTCATTATGAATTGGGTTCCTGCACACTTTCCTGCGGACAGTTACACGGTTTGGCCAATTTTGATGGCTCAAACAATCACGAGTATCCAGATCCTAAGAAAGGCTGGGCCACCTGAATGGAATTCGCTAATTTACGCTTCGGCAAAGAGCATGTTGTTAATTATCTTATTAGTAACGCGGTTTATTGGCTGGAAGAATTTCATATCGACGGCTTACGGTGCGATGCGTTGCTCTATGTATGTATTTGGATTACTCACGGAAGATGGCGAATGGATTCCCAACAAAGACGGAGCAATATAACGGTTACGAAGCCATTGATTTCTTACGTCGTTTTAAATGGAGACCGTTTATTTAAACCATCCTCACTGCTTTACTGTGGCTGAGAATCCACGGCGTTTCAGGCGTGTCTAAGGCACTTACATGAATGGACTTAGGCTTTGGCTTAATGGCATATGGCTGGATGAATGACTCTCTAGACTACATTAAAAAAGACCCAATCTACGACAACATTCACCAAAGGCCGAATTAAGCTGTAGCATGGTTTATGCTTTTGATGAGCAGTTTGTTTTGCCGGATTCTCCGATGAAGTTGTCCCATGGCAAAGGGTCAATGATCACTAAAACTTGCCAGGGGACTCTTGCAGAAAATTCGCTAATTTACGCGCCTTTCCGCCTTATATGTACTTCCATCCCGGTTTAAGAAACTCATTTTCATGGGTATGAATTCGCCTCAAGGGCGAGAATGGAGCCACGAACGCTCTTTGGATTGAGCTTTTGGTTGGGAAACTTGATTTTTCACCAAATCACGCAAACATTATCAACACAGATCTAACCAATTCTTTACCAAAATGAAGGTGAGCCGTGCACTTTGATCACTGCCCATCAGGGCTTTGAATGGGATCAGTTACGACGATACGTGCGAACAGACATCTTTGCGCTTTGCCAAAAAGCAAAGACCAGATGCTCACTCAATAGCTGTCATTAACTTCACACCAACACCCACATAGTAATATATCGCATTGGTGTTGCCGAAAGCGGATGTTATCAGAATCATCATGGAATACCGATGACAGTAGATACACTGGGCAGCGGCTATGGTTCAAGATCAAGACATACAACACCGCATTGGCGGTTAGTTAGTCACGGTCGAGAGCCACAGCTATAGAACTACAATTCCACCGCGGCCGGTGTTTTATTAAATGCTAGGCGATTCTTAGACTCGCCACCTAAGGTTTTAGGTCACTTTAGATATTACCAATACGCGAGGTTGTTCTGATTGGAATTACCGCACACCAAGTGACTATGGCTCACTCCTCTTGGTGCCAGTGACCAACAACGGCAGTCAACTTTCTGCTGTTGCTTCTGAAGGACGCCAGCCAACTCTATTTTGTGGCTTTATTTGATAGCGATGGCAATGAACAGGAACTCTGGCCTTTCATCGATAAGCAACAGAGGATCTGGCACATGGAAGCCTCGGTCTTTAAGGAAGGCCAGCACTATGGCTACGCAGCAAAGGGGAGTTTAAGCCGAACAGCAATTGGTCTTTAAGCGAACTCAAAAATTACTAATTGACCCTTACGCTTAAAGACCAAGCGAAAAGCTGGTTGGGCATGAAGACCAAGCTGCTATTACAAAAGAGGTCAGCCGCACTCGTTAGATTCGGCTTACTGGTGCCTAAATCCATGTGGCGTTACTTCCAAGCCAATGGCAAATCTCCTGCAAGAGTTAAAAAAGTGGCGGCCACAAGTCGTGCCTTATTGAATTGGCATGTAAAAGCTTCGCAAAATTTGGCGATTGGTTGAAAACGAATTAAAAGGCACTTCATCTAGGGGTGGTTGCTTTGCAGCATTGATCATCTAAAAGCCTTAATTCACCACCCTCCAGCTAATGCCCTGCTTAGTTTTTGGGCAGAGCGTCATTTACAGCAATTAACACTCAATAATTATTGGGGCTACAACCCCGTTAGTTTTCTTTTGCACAGAGCCTTCTTACGCTAAAAAAAAGACGCGTAATTGAGGTTTCAACTAATGTAGATGGCTTGCGAGAAGCGGCTTTGAAGTCATTTGAGAACGTGGTCTATAACCACCACCGCTGAAGCGAGTTAGACCAATCCAGCGTTTGTTTCGCGGGTTAGACAACGCACGTGGACTACCGCCATCAAGACGGACAATATCTAAATTACACGGTTTGCGTGTAACTGCATTGAACACATATGTAACCGCTAGCGTAGTCTTGATCTGTGACAGTATGCGCTACTGGGTAGACCGTTCATGGGAGTGGATGGTTTTTCGCTTTTGACTTAGGTGTGGACTTGGTCGAACCGATCACGAATCCACACCCAAGCACGTTATTACAAGCCCATTCTTCAAAACCCTATTTTGAGCCAAAACTTGCTAGTGGATGGAGCCTTGGAATTAGTTGGACCAAACGGGCCTACAAGTTGGACAATTTTCCAAGGGTTCTTGAGTGCAACGACAAATACCGTGACACTATGTCGTCGCTTTTGGCGCGGAGATGATGGAACTTATAACCTGAGTTTTCGAACCATGTTTTATGGATCAGAGATCTTTCCATGAAAGGGCATAAAAGGCGCCTTAAATTCTTGTCAATTACATTACTATCCCGATGGCTTACCAATGAAGGATTTGGTCGTCCTATCACAACGACATAACTAGCCAACATGGAAGAAAAATCGAGATGGTTCCATTGGTGATTAAATAATTCAGCCAAAACTTTTGTGGAGAAGGTGAAAACAGACGACACCAAAAATTCAACAACAACGCCTAAATCAAACAACTTTGTTTTATGGCCCAACTTTTGTTAGTTAAGCCAAGGTACGCCAACATATTTTTAGGGGCGATTGAACTGTCTCACACCAACAGGCAAAATTAATGCCTACTGCCAAGACAATGATATTTACGTGGCAAAATTGGCAGGAAAGGCGAAGCCGATCAGCACTGAATTCATGCTATTTCACCTTAATGGCGTTTGGCGTAAAAACGTACGCCCCATTCTGCCAGAAATACACCTAGGGACGATGATCCACTTTATCAAAAAAAAAACCCCAATACGCCTTCAATCAGATCGAATGGTTAAATCGAGGCAAAGCACAGCAAATGACGGCTTGAAAGATTGGTTCAGGATAACAGTCGTATACATTGCCTTGACGCTCGCACAACGGATCGCTTTACACGTTTCTGGCCCGTGTTCTACAGTAGCGACGTACCTCTAAGTGTGCCGTTCCCAATGGAGCACCACTATCGAGGCCCGCTTGGGATCAAACACCGGGGCTATCCAATAACAGACAGATTCGTTGCTTGTGCCCTATCCGTGGGTATTTATGGCAAAATGAATTCTTCGTTCTATGAATCAACCAGCGGATAATAACAATTTTACGATGCCATTACAGCGTCGTTTAAATCATTTTGACTAAACACATGTAAATCGGCCAAGGTTTATACAACGCACAAGCTTTCAAAGCAATTCAGATTGTCCCTTGCGCCAATTAATTCCACTTGTCCGAATACATAATCCGATCTGCATTCCAAAACCGTCGCCAACTCCGATGCGCAATAACAAGCTGGTTGTCCCTTTCATAAAGGGGCTCAAGAGCGCCTGAACTTTGCTTTCACTTTCAGCATCCAACGCGCTTGTGCCTTCGTCTAGCAAGAAAATGGGCGCGTCTTCAGGATGCGCGGAGCAATTGGCTATTCTTGTCTTTGGACCACCCGATAAGCGCACACATCTTACCTAATCGCGTACATGGCCTGTCTAATCGAGTATGAAAGTCATGTGCCATTGGCTTTTTCGCTGCTTTTTGAATAGGATTCATTGACTCGCACTGCGATCTTGATAACCTAGATTATCGTAAAACACTTTGATCAAACCAGACCACGTCTCTTGGGGAACGAGCGCAAAGCGATGCGTAATCTTCCAGTGAATATTGTTTAATATCCGACCGGATTAACGGAAATACACCTTGCTAGGGTCGTTAAAAAAACGCCAGCAGCTAATTCAAACAAGGTGATTTACCTGCGCCTGATGGCCCGACCAAGGCCAACATTTCTCCCTGTTTAATACGAAAACGAAAGTTTTTTTTTAACGCGGCGTAATCCGGTCTTGCATGGGTAACGAAAACTCACCTGATCAAATTTAATTATAATGTCTCTCCTTTGATGGGAGTACGCGTCCATATATTTGAGAAGGAACACTGTGAGCCGCTTACCCAGCACTGCGTGCGCTTAGTAATTCCTAATTACGTTCAGCGCGCCTGCTTGCACGCTTGCAACCGCCCAGACTTCTGAATAGCAGCGACAGCACCAGCCACAATAATGGAGTGAACAAAAAGCTCGCCAAATCACGGCACTGATTCACCTGAATGCATTCTTTACACCCAAACCAGAACATCACACCAATGCACTCCGACAGTAAAATAACCATCAAGGTCTTAGCATGAAGCGCGCGAATGCGTTTCACACTAGTTTAAAACGCTTCGATCGACTGTAGCAGAGAATTTTGCCCGTTTCATTGCTGTCATGCGGTATAGCTGTTACCACCTAATGTGGACGTAATGCCTGAGATAATAACCCCTACATCGCGATTTCATGTTGGCTATCACGGATAACTGCGGAACTCGCGGCAAATACACACAGGAACAATCACAAAAGGGGACACAA
>Ga0163217_1111545_pt1 | contig 10335 bp, 6 predicted proteins | sample SynspAceP_FD_185933 | JGI IMG/M metagenome (GOLD analysis project Ga0163217, IMG submission 185933) | Saline lake microbial communities from Ace Lake in Antarctica - Synechococcus sp. Ace-P (PacBio error correction) | ecosystem: Environmental > Aquatic > Non-marine Saline and Alkaline > Saline ... | reverse complement strand
ACAAACCTTAATCCTCCAATTATATTGAAACTTGGGCAACTCAAAACAGAACAGACTCAAAACAAAAAGAACTTTTACTCTTAGCGGGAATGGAAAACTGTCTTTTCCACGTTCATTAGATTCGGAAACCATGCGACAAATGGTGGTGGAAATTATGCTTCAATACCACGAATTGACCGGCTATCAGGAGATTTACCACCGATCCATCTATATACTGGACAGATTAATTGTCAACTACAACACCTCATATTGGAAATTATGGTGTGATCGATCGAACAGATAGAATTGGATCACCCTTACGATTTTGGCGTGGTATTGTAGTCCAATAGTTTTTCTGAAGTATATTCTAGACTTGACGCAAAAGGTTCGCACTAGGATCTAATTAGTAAGCAATTAAATCACACGTATTGCAGGTATAGATACGAGAATGCTGGTACGCATCTAAGATCCAAAAGGGTGCTATGAAATTGCATTATCAGTCCAATTTGAAGAAATATCCAAATGTCTCCAGATTGAATTGGAGGAAAGTTCCTGATATTGAGAACGGTTTGGAGCTTTCCTTCGCAGTTATGTACCCAAGAGCCTACTTTTATAGGAGATGAAAGAAAATTCTTCTTATAAAGTGGCTTGTCTTTGGACTTTGCATTAAGAAGACATATTCTAAGAAATCTTGCCAGCAGAGGAGTTTACTCGCAAAGTATCCCAGCCAAAACCAAATGGCGGAGATGGAAGCTTGTCGGCCCAACGCTTATTTCTTTTCCAATGGTCCGGTGATCCAGCGAATGGAATACGCAGTAGCTACTCAAAGGATAATTCTGACATTACAGGTAAACCTTTTTCGGTATTTGTCTTGGTCATCAAATCCTTTTGCCGAAATCTTGCGGAATAATCAACTTATAAGATGCACCATGGACATAGGAGGATTGAACCATCCTATCAAAAATCTTGAGAGCGGAACAAAGTGAAATACTTCCCAAATTCACGGTTTCAATATAAACCCAGAGAAGATGCTGAGAAAGAGTCTAGAAGTGGAGATTACTCACGTGCATTGAATGACAACACTCGTTGCCCGAATTCGCTTGTAAAGAATAAAGCCTGCATTTCGGTTGCAAGTACCCACCAGAACTCCTCTCCCTGGTCCCCATGACCTCGCAACTCAGACCTTTTCGATCGATCTCTCTATTTCTTAATTATCAAACACTAATGACTCCTAAACCTTTTACAAAACTATGACGCGTTGAAATCTCATCAATTCTCGCAAGACAAATTCTAGACCTCTAGAGGATCAAATCCTACCGCTTCGATGTGATGTATATACTCTGGTGAAAATGGAGAGCTTTTGGTAGAGCTTGCAGTTACCAAGTGGTGCTTCTACAGGTTATCAAATGAAGCTGTTAGACGCTTCGTGATGGGCGCAAAAGGGCCTATATGGCAAAGGAGTACTAAAGGCGGTAGCCAATGTAAATGATATTATCGTTCTGAGCTGTGGCGCTTCGATATAATTTAGCAAATCTATCGACAGATTATATCGAGCTAGATGTACACCTTATAAAAGCAGACTCGGTGCCAAGCAACTTCTTGGCGTGTCCCCTTGCCAGTAGCCAAAAGCTGCAGCGATGGAATCACCCAGCCTCTTTACAGCGTATGTGGGTGGACGTAAATGCCTTTAATTACGCTTCCTGTTTCCAATGAGGAATATCATTTAATGGGGGCTCACATTCTGATGCGCCGATTGCATTTCAAGAGTTATGAATCCGTCGGTAGGAGCTCCTACTTTTGTCTCAGAAAGCCATGCGGATGGGAACTGAAATTTTGCCATTAATCTAAAGAAAATCCTTCAGACAAAGGTTGAAGTACTCCGGTAGTGCATGAGGAGGGTTTGCTCCAGAACTTCTCTGCGGAACTAGGAAGGCCTTGGCATGTATCCTAGATGCAATTTCCAAGGCAGGTTATGAGGGCAGGTAAAGATGTTACTATAGGCATTGGATGTGCAGCGTCTGAGGTTTTTAAAGATGGAAAAAGTACGACTATAAAAATTTGAGGGGATACTGGAAAAACAAATATCCGTGAGAGCAGGTTAATTATTTTAGCTGAGCCTTCTTGAAAAAATACCCGATGGAATAGCATTGAAGATGGTTTGTGCAGAAGAAGAATGTGCAAGATGGCAATGCTTCACTGCCAAAATCGGAAGATCGTGGCAATTAGTTGGGGATGACCTTTTTGTAACTGAATGTCAAATTTCTGAAAAGAGGGATCGAAGAAAGTCTGCAATTCGATCTTGATAAGGTTTAAACCAAATTGGCACCCTCACTGAAACTATAAAAATGCGGATTAAATCTAGCCACAACAGCTGGAGCTTCACATGCTGTAATGTCTCACAGAGCTGGCGAAAAACTAAGATTCAACGATTGCTGCATTTGGCAGTTTAGCTCTAATTGCGGACAGATCAAGACTGGTTCTGCTTCTAGCATCCTGATCGTTATGCTCAAATCATCCAATTGCTTCGGATTGAGGAGCAACTGGAAAGCGGGCGATTTCAATGGAAGGTTCATTTAGATCCCTATAATCCTTAGCACAAATTTAGACAGCCTTTCCGAGGCGGGCTGTCTTTTTTTTGCATTCATTTTTGTACCCTTGCATCATAAATCCTAATTCCATGAACCAAATACCTCCAAATACCACGAAACTTTTAATGTTTTAGGATTGGCTTTTTCTTTGCCTGGATATTCTTATGATTCTAACGTGTGATCAATCAGTCAACCTCAGTTAGTAAATCAATTACTCTGGAGGATCAAAAGGGAATTTTATGTAGAGCCGCAAAGTGAAAAATTAAAGCAGAACGAGAAAGTGAGTGAGCCATCCTGAATTTGGAGGAAGTATTGCCCGTGAGAAATACCTGATGAAAAAACCAAAAGAAAGATCTTTATTGTCATTGTTAAAAAATAAGTTCGCGCCTCTGCATACACTTTTTTCTTCGTCTTAATATCTTGCAGTATCCAGCACGTTCGCGTCAGCGACATTTACTACCAGGCGACTAGTATTCGTATCAAAGATCGACTTCTATGGCGGAAAATGTTGGGATGCAATTGGTACCGTGACTTTAATAGATTTTTTCCTCTTTTGGTAGGAGTCATGATTACCCGAATTTTCCTCTGGATTGGGATACTTATCAAATTATTCAATGACCCGCAATACATGAGGCGCAATTTACTCTTATGGAGGAAGACTATTAGCAGATTATAATTGTGTTGCCCAACAATCTTTCTACACGCTGAAGATGAATCGATCAACTTTTGACAATTACACCTATATTTCAGATCGTTTTTGATGCGGAATCTGTCCAATCACTTTTCTTGGAGTGTGAGGGGGGGTATTTTGTGCCTTTGGGCCAGAGGTGGCGCTAACTTCACTTTCCTCTCACCAATGTGCTGCAATAACAATCTCCGATCACCCTATGGTGAACCCTTATGTGATTCGAGTGGGTTTTGTATTGTAATCAAACCTAGCACAACCTTTCATGGGACCTTTTATTCAAAACTCTTTCTCGCTCATCAAGAGTGTTCGGATTGTCCCTCCCCAAAGCTAACTTAAACAGTTTTTTGAAAGGAATTATTGGGATTGCTAATTCCCTCTGAATACACTAGTAGAGAAGAATTATATGATACAGAAGGACGTAGCGGCAAAATTGAGATCCAACTCAACTAGACCTTCTTCTTGGCATTTTGGCTAGAAACAAAACAACCTTACGAGGTAGGCAAATTGATTGCACGAGGAGGTTCTTCCAAAATCTTAGGAACGTGAATCTACGATTGGGTACATCAGGATGTCCGATGCCCAGTATGCAGGAGATCCAGCTGCCAAATCGCGAACAGAAATCTTCGGACTTTATCCAGGTTTTATGCCATGCGGCTTACCGATTGCCAATCGAAATTCTATCAATATGAGTCAAACCATTCCAAGCGAGCATGATTACTGAATGATTGCTCATAGTCGTACAGAATACTCGATATCACCCCGACTGAAAAGCTCTTATTGAAGCTTGCAGTCAGTTTTTTCGTGCCATTGAGCAACACTCTGTTACAAGGTTCGTGCGCATGATGCGGCGACGGAGAATCACAACCACTGTCTGATCCGGATGATCACGTATAGAAGACTACCCAAGGCCTCAGTAAACGCTCGATCTTTCGAGTGTCGAAAACACAGACTGCAACGCATACCCAAGCGACTCATGCCCAACCATCGAGGATCAAATTGTTCGTCATTTAATGCTGGCTGCTGACCGCATCCTCGGGCACGACAACTTCCAGTCGGACATAGATAAGCAACCTAGACATCAAACTCAATCTAACCCTCGCATGGTATGTTGATTGCGGACAAATGTTAATTGGGCCTTACCAGAAGTGTCCTGCTGAAGCCAAAGTGATTTACCAGCTTCAAATGTATCATGCAGCTCAGCTATGATAACGGATGCTATTGCTATTTAAAAATGATCAAGATGGAAATGAGCATGTATTGGGATTTAATCATAGCATATATACTGAATATGAATTCCAGATTACCCAAACTCTTCCATTGGTCCCTCATTAATTATCAAAAAAAAAACACATGAACTAGTTGAAAACTGACTCCGGTAATACGCCCTGACTCGAGTTGAGCATATCCCTACTAATCCGAATGTCAAAATCCTATTGTAAACTAGAGGCCCAGAATCCGGAGCGAAAGTGCTAAGGAGCGAGCTGCCTATATATGCTTCGAGCTTGCCTTAGATCGGGAGAGATCAAATCGGGGACACAGTTGGTTGAAGCTACAAAGCGTCAACTGCGAATAGCTTTGGCCTATGGTGGCCCCAAAGTCTTGGATTGAGATGACCCTGATCATGCCAGACCAATTCTACGAAGGAAACGCGTCCTTTCCTATGAAGCTTATGGCTAGGGTCACCTGGACACCTGGCCGTCAAAAAACTCATTGGTATTCATCGAAACGATCTAGCCGAGGAACATGAATTTAAATGAGGGATATTTTATGCGCTCAATCAGTTTGGCTTAATCCCGATAGATTTACCTTTCACGATTATAAGAGACTGGCACCTGAAATTTGGAATGATACCGAAGGCAATCACTCATTTTTGTCTCCGAATGGGGGACTACAGGTACCAATTCATGGGGGTATCTCGTTATTAAAAGAACATGAATCCTAATATTCAAAATCGTGGGTACACAACCTACCGATGCGTCAAGTATTCCTGGATTCGTAGATGTCTCCGAGTTTTGCCGTAATTTCGAGCGTGTCGTGTGGATCGTTTTAACTTGATGTAAGCGCAAGATCAAGCAACCATTATGACCGCCGAAATGGCAAAGGAAGAAGGGATTCTAGCAGGAGATGGAGTGAGTGAGGAGCCATTAATTGCATGCATGGAACTTGCTAAAGAACTCAAAGAAGGACGCATTGTCTGCATCACCTGTGACGGGAGATCGGTATGGTTGAGTTCGGATTTGTTTGGTGAAAGTAGGTTAGAGCTATCTGGAGCGAGATTAGGTTACTAGAGATTTTAAACCAGAGATTAGATATTTAATCATCAGGATAACATGCACTGGCTTTGCTATGATTGTGAATATAGAGCAAGGATTTCTAGTTTTGGCGAAATGTTAAGAGCGTAATCGAAAATTGAAGCTTAAGAAAAATAGCAAACAGCTTATTGCATGCTTTTTTCGGGATTCTTAAACTCAGAAAGCGAATATTAATTTTTTCACTAGTACTGAATAGGTAGGTACGCCCTAATTTAAAGTTGGTTTACAGGTATTTATTCTGCGTGTGCAGTAGGCTAAGGGTATATGCCACCAGGCTTAGTTGTTGGAAGTGTGACTTAAATGAACAAGACTTTAAATTGGAAATTTGATGTTTTGCACTTTTATTCCAAGACTATTTCTTTTCCTAGGTTATAAAAAGCCTCTTAAAAGAGGACGCATGATTATTTTCCCGCAGCACAACCGATTTAAAAACCTATTCTAATTCTATTAGTCTTTTTACTCTTAATCTTTAATCTGGAATATCACTCCCCGCAATAACCTTATACTTCTCTGTAGTCCGACATTGTCTGAGTTGATAAAATTCGATTCTAAATATTGAAAGCCTTTGAACAACATGAGCCTCTGGAGCTGTCTCTCTGAAGAGAAAGGGTATAGAAGGCACTAATTTTTTATTATATTTGCAATTAGTGCAGTTCAATGATAAGTTTATTACTGGTAATTCTTACATGTTTTCAGGCAAGAGGAGATTTCCTTCAAGTATGTGTTTTCCACTAACAAAATGGAGAATTATTTCGGGATTGGATGCATTGCTGATTCATAGGGACAGGATTCTATGATGAATGTAGGTGAGGCATTCCCAGTCATTCTCTTGGGTTATCGAAATCATGCCTCACTCCGAATTACACATTCAGTCCGGCATGAATATATTTTTTACCTAATGTTTTGCCGAGGCGAAGTGCCCCTAGAATTCCAGTTTCATATGCCTGTTGAAAGGGTTAAATGTTGAGTGCACATCAACTTACTTAAAGAGTTACTGTCAAATTTTGATATTAGCTATGTCAAAAACAGTTGGAATATGCGCATAAGAACCAGTAAATTCAAAATTATAATTTTGAAAAAACACTAAAAAAACAATATTATTTTTTCAATTTCATTTGTACATGAAATTGCATAATTAATCTATTCAAAAAAATAATTACAAACCTCGTGACTCTAATTATTTCTCAAGGGTTTTGGACTTTAATTGATGGAATTGAGCGTTTAGCGTATTCCTATTTTAAACCGTCTGTTTCTAACTGAATCGATCTCATAAAATTTTACCTCATTTGAAAAAGCGAAAAGCGCAGGCATTAAATCCCGAATTTCTGGTTTAGGCAAACCTTATCTCATTGAAGACAAAGAGAAATAAGTCCGGGAAAAAGAGAATATCTAATTCCTGTTTCAAAAAAAACTGCCTTTCATTTTGCCAAGTCTGTTTAAGTAATCACATATTCAGGAATCCCATCGCATAGTAGGTGGATGAAGAGTTCGAGTGAGAGAATGTTTTGCCCACCTTTGATTGGAGTGTTTTGCAAGTTCCTTCAGCGGCGCCCACTTCCATTTCTCTGGAAAGACGCGGGTCCTTATTCCTGCTGCTCTAGTCTGGGGTATATCCGCAGGTAACATTCATCATGTGAAAAAATATCATGGGAATGGTCCATCTAGCATTTTTCATGCCCTCAAGCCAGATCCCCACGGAATTAAATGTGGTTAGACATCTGCCAAAACTTGGGCGTCTTGTTCTCTGCAGCTGCAGCCACCAATCATCGCATTGCCCTAAATGGTAAAAAGGAAGGATAAGCTCCCAGTAATTCCAATCTGTGGCACTTACTCCAGTTTTCGACCTAGGTGCAAGCAAAGCGTTTGTACTTTTCGCCGCCTGAAGCAGGTCAAGTGAGTGCTTCAGTCCCGAGTGCCGGGCCAACTCGTGACAAACCTTGCTCGGCCAAAGATGGCCATTTCTTTTTTCCATCTGATAAAACCAGTCTTACTCTTCTCGGCATCTTGTGACATCCAAGGTCGGAAACCTATGCAATCAAAAAATTGTAAACGCATCAGAGCAAGTTTTTTAAGCGAGGCAATTGATTTCCCAGTTTCCAGATAGTTTGACTCTCCGCCATCAAGGCTCGATTCCGTCAATAGCCAGCTTGGCGGCGCAGCTCGATGACTTGAGGTAGGCTTAACTTTTGACCTCTAGATCGACTTGGTAATTTAGCGAAAAGAGAAATTTGTTTCTTTTTAGGCCTGTGTAGTAGCAAAGGCAGAAACTGAGCGAAAGGGTTGGTCGCTCCTAATTGCAGGGATTGAAGAGTGTTCGTCGGTAATCATATATCTTTGTCTAGGATAGCGTTATGATCCATTTAAACTCTACTTTAGCCTTCATGATAATTTCTAAAGATTTGAATCATTCTTCGCGGTACTATCGTGGAATTAGTTTTATATGTTAAAAAATAGGCTTTTTCTTTACGGGTTCTTCTTGATTTTTGGCTATGGTCGGCTTCTAAAGACAGAAGTCTCAGCTTCTGATTTCTTTACCTTCACTTTACCAAAAACAGCTCCCCTTTTTCAAGAGGAGTTGATTAAGTGGAGGGCTCTACGCAGCATTCTCCTGCGTAACTTTGAATGACATCCATTCTTCGAGACTCGAGTTTTTGGAAATGGAGCTGTACTTCGGATTAATGAGGTAAACTATGAGGGTGTTCCCTTACTCTATGACAGCAGAGCAGATTGGGTTTGTAACTTTCCATCCAACACAATCAAAAAATTCCTAATCAAAATCGGGGAGAAGTCGATGAATTTGGAACATCAGGGATGGTTCGGAATTTCAGGAACTTTAAAGGGCGAATGAATCCTATACACATCAACCAGCAATGGATTGTACGAAAATCATTTCGGAGATGGGGAGATCCAAAGTTTGGCAAAAGCACCACAAAAGAGCTAAAGCCAGTGAAAGGAACTCGGGAGATTTATACCAACAGTATTGTGGCCTCATGAGGATTGGTTTTATTGGAAATAATGGAAATTTTGAATCCGTGAGTAGGAAAATCACAGGCAATTCATCTGTTGGGATTAGATAAGAAGGAAGCTAAGGCAGGCGCTGAAAGCAAGTGGACTTAGATTTTAAACGAAATATGGAACAGTCATAGCTATTTTGGGCAAATTTGAGGGACTAAGGGTTCGGATACTTTAAGGATTTTCGAAATGAGAAAATATACTCTTAGGGCTTCTTTTCTTTTGTATACTTAAGACGCTTTTGCACAAAAGGTACCTTGCCTAAAAAATCTCAGGCATGTATGCTGTGATTGAGTTTTGATCGATTTGCCGCAAACATCGATCAGATACTCCTTATCGATTCTTTCATAAGAAAAAGATGTTCGGGCATTTAGGGTTCAATCTACAGTTAACCCAAATTCGAACTGAAGATGCCTTGGATCAGATTTCTTGCGAAAATCAGCCTTGACCTACACCATTGATAAATTCTAATCAAGTGTGGATCAAATCGGAGGCTAAGACTTGACCTTAGATTTTCCCTTAGATATTTTTCAAGATTCAGCAGCGCAAATGGATTCTGCAACTAGTGCTTCAGATTCTAGAGCATTTGCGAAAAAATAAACGTTCATAAAGGAAGAGTTCAGATAACTCCAATTCCAAAAACGGCCACGCTGAGCGAATAGTCAGCAGATCAATCAGGTCAGCATCATCGGTGCGATTGTCTTGGAAAGGTTAATTACACACAAATTTGTAACCGATGCTCTGGAGATAATCGACTGAATTACCCAAAGGACGACATTACCATCGTAGTCCAGAATATCGGTGTGATTTCAGGAAGCAGCTCCCAGATGATCCTGCAGGGTGATGGGACTTTGGTTTATGAGGATTGAGGAAATGTGCTTTCGCTAGACGAATTTGTGCGTGACTTCTGAGCTTTGTCCCAATTATCACAAATTAGAAATGGGCCGTACAATCCATCAGTATTGCAGAGGGTGCAAGCGATTGCGGCAATATTGGGTTGAAGTGGATGTGTTCGAGGATTGCTGCACCGATGCCAGGAGTAAAATACGGTCGTGAAGCCAAAGCGTTGGATTCAATGTCGAGGGTGCGAGGCTGCAGATCAGAATTTGATTCTATAAACAATCAGTCTTACTATTGTCAATCCTTCACACGTATTTTGGATTCTTTTTCTGCCTTTTAATCCAGGAACGATGCGTTACTGGAGTAGAGCTTTATAAAGGTTCTGTCCCCGGTTAAATTATGGCGGCAGACTTTCCTCTGTCTTACAGATTACCACCTAAAATTCGGGAGCACTGACAGAAACTGAAGTGAGCGGAAGAATTAGGGATCATGACACGGCCGACTTAGCGTTAGAAGGTCCAATCAGTGATAAGACTTACTTTTTATTGTCGAGGCCTATCGCGACCACAGACTAGCAGACGAATCGCTCTATTCTATCCAATCTTTTTTGGATGATGAAGCAGCTCTGGAATGCTCAAATGCTTCCATTCTATCGATTTTCAATGACCGAATGTAAAGCATTCAGATCAATGAACAAAAAACCAGTTCTGGACATTTACCAGTTACTTGAGTAGGCGGATGAAATTAGCTTTGGATTGGCCGATTACGACTATTCCTATTCAAAAATCGCTAACTCGGCACTTAACTTTGTAGACATTTTTTTTCCCCCAATGATTCAATTGGGGCGTCAAATTCACTGTTGGCTACGGCGACCCAAGCCTATGATATGTTGGGGAATCATTGGTCTAGATAAAAT
>Ga0163217_1104957_pt1 | contig 10335 bp, 7 predicted proteins | sample SynspAceP_FD_185933 | JGI IMG/M metagenome (GOLD analysis project Ga0163217, IMG submission 185933) | Saline lake microbial communities from Ace Lake in Antarctica - Synechococcus sp. Ace-P (PacBio error correction) | ecosystem: Environmental > Aquatic > Non-marine Saline and Alkaline > Saline ... | reverse complement strand
GGAGTCTTCTTCAGTCGAACCACGACCTCTGCAGCCGTCTCAATCCTTTTACCAGCCAACAGGACACCGCACGCAGACGGACCTAAGTGCGAGCTTCCAGTTCGCGCGCGACAGTGCCCGAGGTAGAATTCACATCGTACCCAAGTGGCTCAATGATAATGCCGAAATCCCAAGTCCCATTCACATCAATCATTCCTGACAACGCCAAATTAAACACATCCGTCGGCGTGCATCGACTCGATATCTATTTTTTCAACCTCTAAAGCTGTACTGGAGAGTCAAAGTTCAAGAGTTACTCGCACCACTACGATTGAGTCGGTGCTACGACTTAAATTGTCATATCTTGCTGTACGTTGAGCAGTATTTGATTACCACCGCGTCAACCATCATCATTGGCGATCAAACTCTTCCATGATGTTCTCTGCTGACTTATCTGTTAATCGATCATTTCGCGCCAAACGCTGGTCGCCAAAAGCACCCTTTTGGTTAACGAGATTCCACGATACTGCGGCTCCCTTCTTATCTTTAGCAATTCACGCCATATTATCGCACAAGACGCCGCCAAGGGGCTGTCCCTTGGGGAAAGATCAAACGCGAGAAGTGATTGACAATCCAATACTTTCGTTAAAGGAGCTTTTAAATGTCCGCTTCACGCAGGGGACCCGTGCCAGCCTCCCACCTTCGCTGATTACAGTGCATACGGGGCTTATCTCACCACGCATACATTAAGATGCTCAACGGCACAATCTCTTTGACTCGAATGTTCATGTTTCTGCTGAAAATGAGCAATATCACATCGCATAGACGTGACACATTCCGTTTTCAAACTTGATGATTAATGCCTCATTTAAAAACCAAGAAAGCGAAATAGACCGATAACCAAAAGGATTTCGTCTCGGCAATTTACGGCGACTTTGGCCCTTTCAGACAAACCCATTGCCGTGGTGCAAATTATTACCGTTTTGCCGAAGCGTTGCGGGCCATAATAATTAGGCACAGCCACCTGTTTAATCAGTTCAACGCCCCTTCAGCTCATCTAAATCACAACCACTTCACGTAAACGAATAACAAACGTTCGAAATGCGCTCCCGCGCAGCTTTTTAGAATGGCGTAGTTGCGCATCACACGAACACTTTAGGCTCCTAAAAGCGTCCTGAATAGCCGAAAATCCGCCTCTTGATTCAAAACATCGCAACAAAACACTTGGCGAGACAAGCATGTCATCTTTAACCGCTGAATCCTTCTATTGGTGCAACCTGTTTATATCGGCTCAGCGTTCGCAAGAAAATTGTGTCACGCCTTGTTTTTCAATGAAAACATTACAAAATTCGCGCTTTGTCACAGGCTCAACCTTAAACTGGCTCTATAACATAAAGTCTTGTATATGGGTTTTTACTCCCCTAAGACTGTTGGCTAGGACAGCGTATCGCCATTCGTATTCATACATTACCTGATTAAAGAGGCTGTTTAAAATAAGCGCGACGCCTCAACCGCCAATACCTCTTTACACCCGTAAAGCCCAGCTTTTCTTGTCGTCCGTTGCCTTCACATTGATAGCATCGATATTCACCGCTAGTCTGCCGCTATATTCGCGCGCATGACATCAATATAAGAGCATTTTGGTGCTCTGCATAATCGTTGATATCAGACATTACCAACCTCAAAGCAAAGTGACTGTATTTGTTGTTAGCGCGTTTCAATAAAGACGACTGTTCGGCGCCAGCAAAATCGCCATTTCAGTATTTCTTGGAAAGTGCTTACCTTATGTCGCCAAGCGCTGCTGCGGCCCACAAGCAGGCATCTGTCAATGCAATGTTGAGCGGACATCACCATTCGGAATGGGCAATCAGCCTTGGGAGTAGGAATAGACACACCAACCCACACAATGTGATCACCTTCACCAAATTTATGACTCAAAAACCATTGACCAATACGAAACGGCATCATGATAGATTACTCCTGTGTATGGGACTGCACTCTATATTTAAATTGAAGGACTGTCTTTGAAAGCGTAAGCAAAAAGCGCTCTGCAATCTGAAGGTCTTTCACCGGTAATGTCACTTTGATATTACTACTCTCTCCCACCACAAGTCTGGATGCCAACCAACAAACTCCATCGCAGAGCACTCATCGGTTACGACACGCCTTCAATGTGATGCGTTTTTCTAAGGCATTTGAGAGTGCTGGGAGGGAAATTTCTGTGGCGCTTTGGGCCAACCAGTATTACTCGGGTCAAGCGTTGTTTCAACCGACACTTGACCAGAATTTGAAGCTTCACGGGTTATCTTTACTGGCAATACCAGGATGCCCTGATGAGGAATGATCCAATAATTCGGATCCAGTGGCCGCATCGTTAACAAGCTCGCGCCGCACTCGTGACCAAGACATCTTGTTTGCTGCGGGCATACCGTTGCATTCCCATCAATGTAACGCAAGCGCCCTTCTTTTGCACGTATCGCTACGCTGACTTCCCTACAAAGTGGCACCAAATCATGATTATGCCTTTTAGAGTCTTGACCAAGTAAGCGATATCTGCGCTAACACAACAATTCACGACCGGCAATACGAGGGCTGTGACATAAAAATATTGATAGTTGCGATCTAGAATGGTTTGGCCAGCAGTAATAAATAATTGTTTTCGGGCAGTTGGCCATGCATTTTACCTGACCTACGCCGGGGCGCCAGGGGGAATGATAACCACAATGCGGCACTCATTTTTTATTCCATGCGATAAAAGACTTCGCATCTTTTTATATTGAAGTTCACTGCGACATGCTCTTCTACCGGCTCTTCTCAAGTCGCAGATCATGAACTTTGCTCTAAGCGCTTGATTCGATGGCTTCAGCGCTGGTTAATGCGCCTTGATAGGCATATTTGCTTTTGCTAACTCCTCTTGCGCGTAAGCCTGGCTCACCAAAATACAAAATGGTTAAGATGATAGCAGATGCAAGACAAAAAGACAAGTAAAAACGCGCCATAAACATCTCTCACGACCTAAGAAAAAAACATTTACCCTTACCAAAATTTAAAGCAAAGATTGAACCAAAAAATATAAAAAAAGGGAGAACCAGTCTCCCCTTTAGATCAAAAGCGTATTTCGCCTGACTTATTGATCTCAGAAAGACCTGTTTAAGGGCGCTTTACCACTCACAGTTTGCTCTTCATTCGACAACAATTGTTGTTACTTGAGGGCAACACGATTCAGAGCCGGGCATTAGTGAGCAGTCTTATTTGACCTGCGCATGTACCGACGGCCAAATCGGCGATTGTCGCATCTGTCTTGTTTCACCAGACGGTGAGAAATAACAACCGTGGAAACCCAGCGTCTTCAGCCATTTTTATGGCTGCTAGTCTCTGTTAAACTACCAATTTGGTTTAAATAATTAAGATTGGTTGGCAATGCCGTTTTCCGATAACACGCGTTAGAAATCTTAGTGTTTGTTACAAACAGTCGTCACCTACTAATCGGATTTTATCACCATTAGTTATAGGTTTCTATGTCATCTTAGATCTACTCTCCTCAGAGTGTGTCAGGACTCCTGATTCTGTCTCTGTGATAGCAACCTCCGTTTCTCTCTGTCGTTTAACGGTCTCTTGTAGACGCTCTCTCTCTGCTCCAAGAAGGTGAATTTTTCACGTTCACCTTTAAGATTTAATATTTTCTTCTGTTGTCATAAACCGACGCAGCACAATCCATTGCTAAAGTATGGTCTTCTACCAAGCTCATAACCAGCAACGCCTACCGCCTTCTTTGATAACAGCCATGGCATTCGCATTTAGAAAGAAAAGGTTGGCGCGAAACCACCTTTCATCCCAAAACGGGCTGTGTTGGACCACGATCGCTCAATATTTTTTTAGCGCTATTGAAAGATTTCAGCGCCTCGTTAAGCTCATGGCTTCACGGAAAGTTGGCGCCTGCAACAGGCTGAATCTGAAATTCTTGATATCAAACGTTGTTGTCTGCGCTGCTCAGCGCCATGATGATGTTCATTCATTGGCACAGGCATAGGTAAACACCTTGGCGTTCGTTCAATGTCTGCAATGGAGCATTCACAATGGTACTTTCTTAGAAATCGCCGTAGCGCTTTCGGCCGCTGCCAAAGAAAACCGCCCAAATAGCATTTCGCACCAAAAGTGGAATTGTTTCAGTGCCATCAGATCATCGTGCTTGATCAGTTCGCTTGAGCAGCGCATCGTTTGCGATTCAAAAGTCACGGATTGGACCGTTTAACCGCGGCAACCGCTTTTAATACCCTTTACTAGTAACGGCGTTTTGTCGCCATCACGTAATTTCCAAAGCTACTGAGAACGGTAGAGGCACAGACGGTTGCACACGCTTGAACCTACTTGAGCCGTCTGGCAAATACATCAGCTCAACGGGTTAGATACACGAGAATCTAAAAACTTCTTTTCTGGCTTTATAGCAACATTTGGACTCTAACAAAAACCTCTTCAATTACAATGAGAATCACAACGGCTTGTTTGCATTCTACTTATTTTTCTTTTTCCCTGCATATTTCAATTGCCGCAATGTACAAGGCAGCTGAAAGGCCGTCTGTCCATATCTAGGCGTAGAAGTGGAATCTGGGTGGAACTGACAAGCGACAACCAGGATTTATCTGCAATTTCGTTATCATCTAACCAAAGAGTTGTCTTCTGAAACGACCTGAATCGTCAGCCTGGCTTCTCTAAACACCAGTACATAAAAGTTATTCACTTCATAACGATACGATGGCGCTCTTTATCACTGCTTTACCGTATTGCATCAAAGCTTTTGTGCCTCTGTCAAAATTACAGTCTGCGCACCAGAGCATCCGTACCGCCAGATCGTATTTCGCTGACCGGATTTTTGGAACCCTTCTGCATTCGTCCTTCTGTAATCAGACCAACGATGGGTTTCTTCCTGCTTTTAAATAAACTCGGTGCTGTGAGCACGGCTAATTTGCCACAGTTACGAGCAAAATTCGTAACCGCCACTTGCATGCCAAACAAAAACCTTAAGTAAGGCCTTTGTTTTCACGGCATACTGAGCTGTCAATATCTTACCTTTCTACACCACGCCTCACCAAAACCACCAGGGAACAAGAATTTGCGTCCTTCTTTGCACTCTGTACTTTTTCTTCGATGCTTTTCAGGAATCAATGTAGTGAAGGTTAACTGTTGGATAACGAGCATGAAATACCCAGCAATGATCCAGTGTCTTTCGTCAAAACTTTAATCTGCAGCTTACTCTCGCTAGCAAACTCATGTATTTTCCCCCATGGTGGCGTATATGACTTGCTTTTTGGTTTCAGTTTCGCTTAAGCCTGCGGCTTAAACTTCATTCTACCAACCTTGTTCCAATATCACAGATTCGGGCATTTCGCAATCTAGTTAAAATATTGTTCAACAATCAGCTATCCAGCCATTGGCATCCAACAATTGAGGGATCGGTAATGGGTATCAGCATCTGGAAGAGAAAATAAGCAACGCTCTTCAACACTAGTAAACAAGCATTTCTTACCGCTCTGGCGCTTCAATAGCACTCAGAACGACAAATAAGAATAATCAGGTTGATACATAGACGAAGCTCTTTCCGGAATGCTGAGTTGGGCTTTCGGTTTTTTGTTGCACCCGCCTCCGTTTACGAATGTAAGGACCAATGTCAAATGCATAACATGCACGCGCGCCCCTATTCTACTCTGTAACTGACGAATGGCTTCTAGAAAGGTGTGAGCCATATCACCACAGTACGCCAATTTTCAATTAACGGCTACGTCTGCGCCTTCAGCACCAGAAATAATACGTCGTTTGATTTCATCAGTAATGTTGAGAATAACCTGAACGGTTCCCAAGGTATTCACCACGGGGCGTTCTTTTTTAAGACATGTTGATAACACGACCCTGGTGTAAGTTATTGCGCTTGCCCATTTTAGTGGAAATAAAACGCTCGTACCATGGCCAAGATCTAGGTCAGTTTTCAGCGCCGTTTCTGTTGGACATTACCACTCGGCCGTGCTGGAAAGGACTCATGTTGCCGGGATTCACATTGATGTAGGGATCTAGCTTTGCATGGGACTTGTTAGACCACGAGATTCAAGGCGATGGCGCCAAAGAGGCGCTGCCAAGCCTTTACCAGAGATGAAACTACACCGCTGAACGGAAAATATATCCGTGTCGCCATGAGTGTTAACCCGCTTAAATGTGAAAAAATGAGATTTGATGACACATATAAAGCGCCTTCAGGCGGGTGAAAATATAACATCGTGAGCCCCTTCACTCTGTAAAACACAGCTGTTTTACATTGATGAAGGGATTACACCAACAAAAAATATGCCCGTTGAAATAAATCCTTAATATAGTCTAACTCCAAGGACAGGTGTCTAGAACTTAGAGGAACAGCAAGGCATCACTAACTTGCTGAGATTCTTATCTGTTAAAACAAACATCTCTATGATCTGGAACACCACGATCACACCGTTTGACAGGTCCGAAACGCGCAGATTCACAAGACAGAACGCAGTGAGAACCCGCGTTATTATCCAAGACCTCAAAAATCTGCTGATCGGCCTCGACATCAAACATCTCACCCGCTGCTATAGAATTTTGACTTTAAGGCGGCACATATGTATTTTTCACTCATTGCTTCCGTCTCACGACGGTGCCCCGAAAAAAATCACGATGTAAGCTTCTTTCTGGCAACCAAAGCATTTTTGCCTGCAGCAAAAACATAAACTAATAAACTCAGCAGGACCACAAACATACAGTTCAGAGGATCAGTACGAACGGCGGCACGACAATTACATTCGCCCACATCATGCGGGCACCATGAAACAGCTCACCTTGGCTGTATGCGATGCGCATTTATTGTGTAGCAAGATTGAATTTTTTTCCCCAGTGCCGCTGAAACTCGGCCGCCGTTCTCGGGCAATTCCTTCGCCACTATCAATCAATGCAACCACCTCACATACGGGCAGACCCTGCTTCTTACTTGCTAACTATGCCTCGCAGCCACTATCAAGTGGCAATCATTAGCGACGTTACCCAGATAACCGACTTCAGCAACCAACAACTATTGGCTTGGTTGTTTTACCAAGCAAATGTTTATTTCCGCGCTGAGGCATATAATGAACACAACTTGACCATCGTCGTTAAGTGATGAATCGCTCTTCGCGAGACCCTCTTGATATGCTGGCTATATCTTTTATTAACGCGGCAATTTCGTAACTACTGTCGGCCTCCAGCTTGCATTCTGAACATAAGGCACATCTCGACACGAATCAAAACCGGCCAGGCGAATGCACACTCTATATGGGCGCCCGCCTCAAAATCGGCAACGCTGCCCATCCCGTTATAGCTAAAACATCAAACTCGCGAGCATAGCCTATCCTCTTCTGCGCGCTGTTCCGTCACCCACTTCACTCTACATCACTCATCCAGCTCTCACCTCGCTACTCATCTATCCTACTACCATGACGGACTACCTATATATTTTTTAAATTAGCGAAGTCACTTATGTCATCCCTAGCTGGGTCATTAGATTAAGTTAACATGATGCGATGCTGAAAAGCGAGAGGATTGTCACTTCCGCCTGAGAGTGCTGGCACCTTCACTTGCTTTGACCTACTGTCTTTAGTAAAGTCGATCAATCAGTCCGTCCTTGACTCGTGTAGCGCGCCACCAGCTCAAATATTCGTGTCGTATAACTTCAAATCGTAATATCAGTCTAGCGAACAAGCCTAATAACGTTTTCGACTGTTTTTGACTGCTCCAGTATTCTGAAACTCTCAGAAAAATTTTGCTTGTTCCTTCACGGAAATAGCGTCGTATACGTTTGGTCTTTCTGTTAAATTATACGCCGCCCTACCCGAAATACCAATAGAGGTTTCTGTTTCTGATAGTAATGAAATCAACCACTGGTGACTTGCTGGCTTTTTTAGCCCTGGTGCATCAAAAACCGCCATTTCAAGCATGTGGCGACACCAACATCAATCAGTCACATGAGAGGCGGAGTAAAACGACAAATCTGCCAACGATCAACCAGCACATCATCAGCATCCAATTGCCGCGAAGACGGTTGCCTGCCAGAACGGCGGTGCCATAATATTTTCCATAAATCGACGAGTCAAAAAACCCATATACACCTTCCACTGTGGTGGAACGGTCGCGACTCATCAATTTTCTTTGTTGACCATACTGCTAGCATGCACATAATCTCATAGGGTCAATCCATACAGGTATCAACCATCAACGATCAATCGGCAGTTGATATTGATACAGCCCGACCTGCATAGAGCCCCTCAGACTTACCGCCCATGCTAAGTTGAGGAATCAGGCTTTAATCAGCTGAGATGAATGCCCGGCCACACCCAAATAAAAACCATAGCGTTCTTCACCGCGAATAGGATTCATGCAGCGAAAGCCTTTTGTACGACGCGAAGGACAATTTTCTTTGGTCTCTACACATTAACTGCGGGCCATTTTTTAACAATAAGGAACCACACCACCAAAAGACCTATCTAATCCACATAAACCCAAATGACAACCGCGCGTACCACGAGGTGGGGACAAAAAATTCCAAAAATATCGCAGCAAATTTTCATTGTCATAAGGGAACAGATGTAAAAAGCATTTTAATCACACAGATTATTCACGACCAAGAGTGTATGCGCTGCCCGCAACATCCTCTGAATCATGGCTGCAGAAAATACCAAGATAATTATTAATAGGAATAAGTTATGTTGAACTATTGAGAGATCTACCTGCTTTTATTTTTAATAATATAAATTTGCATACCAAATAATAGACCAAAAAATTCAGTAATAAACAATATATCCGATGCAATTATAATTAAGATCACAAAGGACACAGAAATGATAAATAAGCCATCAAACCAGCCGCAGCTTGCATGCGGCTGCCAAGTATCTGCCGGTCGATCGCCGACGTCCCCTCTCCAGCAACCGGTACAGACTAATAGCCGCACCCTCACTCCTTGACTAACGGACATAGCAATGCTAATAGTTGAATAATAAAAGTTTCCCCTATTGGATCAAATTGTTAAAATTTCTCCATGTTTTACGTTATGATTATTTTTTTTACAAACAAGGCTGAGGCAAAACGATGAAGCGTTTCCAATGAGTTTAAACCAGGGCAGCAAGGTAAATTAGTCGATTACGCACAATGGATTTTTGTCTGTGCGAGTTGAAATGCTGACAGCGCCTAGCTGAAAAAATCCAAACTCGGAACAACTTGGCGTTTCCCGTACACCGTACGGCTTGCCTTTCGAAAACCTAGAGCAAGAGGGGCTTACTGACAAATTAATCAAGGAGTGGCTACATCGCTCCGCCAAGTTACTCAGCTCGAATAAGGTAGGTTCATTGAAGTTACGAGCGTATTAGAAGGTTCTAGCAGCGAAGACAAGCGCTGGAAATAGCGGTTGTCGGCGGCGGAAACAGAAGAGCTGATTCCAACATTAAAGCAAGGTGATGCGCTATTTGAATTGCCTATTACACGAAAATGATCTAACCCAAATACCACGAATAAGCCAGCGCTTTTCATCAAATCTAACACGCCAGCAACCCAGCGATTGTCGAGCGTTAAGTCGCAATGAACATTTGCCTTTTGCTTCGTTAGCGCATTGGCTTTGATGCGTATAATTGAAGCAAGAGTATCGGCGTTTTTAATTTTGCTCACATGCACACCATGCCGTTTTTGATGCCTTAGCAAAGGTCAAGGCAGTTCGTGCCGAAGCGATTATTGCGGCGAACACGCCAAGCCACGCTAGGTTCATGCTAAAACGTTTTCGAGATGAAAAAGCCGGTGACAAAAATGCATATTATTCAATCAAATGATTCCCAAGCGCTCACCATTAGCATTAATACATTTTTTCCGGGCCGTCAACCAAATCTGACAGACTTATTGCCGCTTCCAGGTTGATCATTTCTAGCTATTCTTCCGATGAAAGGACGCTTTACTCAAAATCCGAACCGCTCTCGGACAAACCGAGCGCACACTTATTGCTTACGGCGGACCCGGAGTCTGGAAAAGCACCCAGCCAAAATATTTAATACGCGATTTTTCTGAGTCCCATTAGCCGAACAAGTGCTTGCTTTCAATGCGGTTTCCATCTTTCAAAAGCCAATCTCTGGTATTACCTGAATGCAGGAAGAAGCGCTGGCAAGACGGGTGCACCATGGACAATTATGACAGCGCCGCCTTTGTTAGAACGAGTTATTCAGGATTCACGAGTGATCTTCATGAAGAGTTCTATGGCCGTTTTGATCATGCACTCGCGATCCAATTGAAGCCGATTTGGAAAATAAAAACAAGAGGGGTAAAGTCGTATTAGTGGAAGTT
>Ga0163217_1007853_pt1 | contig 10335 bp, 16 predicted proteins | sample SynspAceP_FD_185933 | JGI IMG/M metagenome (GOLD analysis project Ga0163217, IMG submission 185933) | Saline lake microbial communities from Ace Lake in Antarctica - Synechococcus sp. Ace-P (PacBio error correction) | ecosystem: Environmental > Aquatic > Non-marine Saline and Alkaline > Saline ... | reverse complement strand
GCCGACGCTGAGGCTCCTAGAATTCTGCAGGAGACGATGGAACTCCCCTGCCGTCGGCCGATCGCGGCATCACGTCGAGAACGCTGCGCCGCTGGTCACCCGCTTGCGCTGATTCCTTGCCGCTTTCCGCTGGCGTCTGAACCATCCACAGGGCGCCGCTGCCCGTTGCGCCTTCAATTCCCTGCTGACCAGCTGCAAACCCGCGTTAACACCCCGCGCTTGACCCTCGCGCGGCAAAAGGCTTAACCCCGCGCCAAACCCCCCAAAAAAAAAAAACCCCAAGGGGGAGGAACCGGACTTCAATGACCCAAGTCAATGGTAATGAAATCAAAACCCGCAATGTCATCGAGGCACCAAGGCACCGTCTGGGCCGCAATCAAGACCATGCGTCAAAACCGGCAAGGGTGGCCTTCAACCAGGTCGAGCTCGCAACCTGTTCAAAACGGGTCGAATCCCCAACACCCGTTTCCGGGCCAACGAGTCGTCGAGCGCGTGCGTCCTTGAGCAGAAAGGAGTTCCAGTCCTCTTCGCAGACGAAAAGCCGTCACCTCAGGGACACCGAGACCGTTTAGCAGATTCATGATCGAGCGCGAATTTCATCGGTGACCAGGGCGCCTTCCTTCAGGGACTCTATGATGGTTCCAGATCGATTTCTATGGCGAACGCCCGATCGGCGTCCCCTGCCCGACCAGTTTTCCACACTCGAGATTCTCGATACCGATCCGCGTCGTCAAAGGCCAACGGCTGCCAACCAGCTTCAAGCCGGCCATGTGCAACCGGCGATATCCGCGTCTCGTCCGCCATTCGTTGGCGTCGGCCGAGCGCATCATCGTCCGAGACGGCCGACAGCACCTAGCCTGCGCGCGCAGACTATTCAGACCACACATGTCCAAAGCCCCCCCCCGTCGTTCCCCGGTGATGATCACCGCCGCCCGTGCCGCAGCCGGGCCCTGGCGCGTGATTCGCGAAGTCGAGAACCTCCAGCTCCAAGAAGGGCCCCGGCGATTTCGTCTCCAAACGCGATCACCGCGCCGAGGAAAATCTTCTATTCCCAGCTCTCCAAGGCCCGCCCGGGGCTATGGGCTTCGTCATGGAGGAGCGCGCATCATCGAGGCACCGACAAGTCCAACCGCTTCATCGTCGCACGCTCACTCGACGGCACGCTGAACTTCCTGCACTGCCAGCCGCACTATTGCGTTCAATCGCCCTTTGAGCGCGGAAGCAAAGCTGTTCGCCGGCGTCGTTCTGCGAATTCCCAAGAATGAAATCTTCTGCTGAAACCGTCGCGGTTGCCTGGCTGAACAGCGCAAGTTGCGCGTCGCCACCCCCGCAAAAGCTCGGCGATTCTCATCGCCACAGGCACGCCCTGGGTGGCAAGTCTGAAGCCTGCATATTGGCTTTGCCCGCGAAAATCGCCGGACTTTGACCCCTGTATGTGCCGGCATCCGCCGCTATGGCTCGGCCCGCGCTTCGATCGCGCCTGGGTCCTTGCTGCCGGTCGACGGATTCTGGGAACGCGATTCTCAAGCCTGGGACACGCCGCGGCGTCGTTCTTCGTGCGCGAAGCAGCGGATATGTCGAGGAGAGATCGACGGCGGGCGATATGCTGGACAACGGGCTCAATCGTCGCCGGCAACGAAGGACATCTTCGCTCGTCCAGAAAAACAAAGTCCGCCAGCGCAGCGCCTTCGCAAGGCCGCAGCAGTCGAATAAGCCCGACACTATTAATTATGTGACACCCTGCGGCATGTATGTGGCATTCGCATGGTGCCGTTTAACGTCCCGGACATTGACCCCAGACAGACACAGAGCGTAATCATCATCGGCGCGGGCCTTTCAGCAATTGGCGCAGCGCGGTTCACCTCACCCGGGAATGCCCTGGACCGGACCTACCGGATCATTGAAAGCGCGCGACGCGAATCGGCGCACGGTGGGACCTCTTCCCTAATCGGGCATTCCGCTCGGGACAGCGACATGTAGACGCTGGGCTTACAATTTCCAAACCCTTGGACGGATGGAAGGCCCATCGCTGATGTCCCCAATACCGCAAATATGTCCGCGAAACGGCGCGACGCCAGAAACGGCATTACCGACAAGATCCAGTTTCCAATTACCAGGGTCGTGGCCGCAGGGACTGTCCAGCGCAACGATCATGTAAAATGGAACGTTCACCCTGGACCATGGCGGCCACGACCGAAACTCACGACTTGCCGCTTCCTGGTTCCTGTGCGGCGGCTATTAAGCTTACGACAACCGTTCCGCCTGACTTCCCGAACGAAGCAGACTTCAAGCCAGATCATCCACCCCCAACCTGGGCCGAAAGATCTCGACTATACCTCGGCAGAAATTTCGTCATCATCGGCTCGGGCGCAACAGCCGTCACGCTGGTGGCTTCCGGCCAATGACCGACAAGGCCGCGCATGTCACCATGCTGCAAGCGGTCGCCATCCTACGTCGTTTCGCGTCCGGCCGTCGACAATGTCGCAACCTTCCTGCGCAAATCCTGCCGAGAGCTTGGGCCTACCAACGTCATCCGCTGGCGCAAAACGTCACAATGGGCCAGTTCTTTTTACAACCAGACCCAGACGAAAGCCCGAAAAGGTTCGCGAACAATTGCTCGGCATGGGTCCGCAAGGAACTTCGGGCCCGACTATGACGTCGAGAAGCACTTCAACCCCCAGCTTACAAGCCGTGGGACAAGCCCCGGTGTGCCTCGTTCCGGATTCCGGACCTGTTCGAAGCCGTCAAATCGGGCAAGGCCGACGTCGGTCACTGGACCAAATCGAGGTCGTTCACCGCCTGACGGCATTCCGCCTGAAGTCCGGCGAGACCTTGGAAGCGAATCATTATCTCGGCCACCGGCCTGAACTTCAAATACATGAACGGCATCGATCCAAGCATCCGATGGCAAGCCGATCCGATGCTGAAGACTTCTGAACTACAAAGGTGTGGTTGCTGTCGAAGTCCGAACATGGCGCTGACATTCGGCTACACGAATGCATCGTGGACCCTGAAGGCAGATCGCACGTCGGAATAAGTTGCCGCGTGCTCAACCATATGACCGAAACAGGCACCACCAGCGTCATGCCCTATCTCGCAGCCACTTCCCGCCGAAACAGACCCGTTCGTGTTTGCGTTCTTTCGTCGGGGCATTTCGCGCGCGCGATTGACTCGCTTCCCCGGCCAGCACCAAGGAAAAAGCCCTGGAAGCTCAACATGAACTACCGCAGGATATGAAGAACCTTCGCAAGGCGCCGATCGAAGATGTTGCTTGACTTTCTCGCGAACGCGAAGCCGCTGTCATCCTTCAGGCGGCGAATAGGGCTCCCTGCCCCTGTCAATCCATCCCATCTTCGCTATCTCAACCCTGTGAGGTGTTCGAGTTAGCGGAGGAAATATCATGTGGTTATGCTTTATTGGTGGTGCGTTTGACGATCACCTGCAGCAGAACGTTCGGCGCGCCCGGGCTTGGCGAACTGCCCATTCTGGGTGCCACTGATCCTGTCGCTCGCCTTTGCCTTTTCACTATGACGGCAAGCGTCAAGGAAACTGCGCAAGGCCTAGCCTTTCGCTGGCAAACTTGCAGTTTCGGCCAGTCGCGCATAGACCCGCCTGCGCGACCAGCTGGTCGTGCGTTTGCCTTCCCGACGATCCGACCCGCTCCATCACCACGATCCCGTCGGCCCGCCGCCACCCGTAGACAGGCCGGTGGGAGGCCGCGATCACCAGTTGTCGTGCGGCCCTCGGCAGCATTCCAATCGCGGCGGCGCACGGCGGCCTCGCTCTCGGAATCGAGCGCGCTTGGTTGCCGCATCCAGCAACAGACCGCGCGTCCCGCACCAGGGCCCTGGCCAGTTTGCCCACGCGCTGCGCTGGCCGCAGACAGGCTGCGTCCCTTCTGGCCAAGATCCTCGCAAGCCAGTCCTTGGCCGACAGGAGTCCAATCGCCTCGCCATCCGCGCAGGGATGTTTCCAGCAGCTTTTCGTCCGGATGTCGTGCGAAAGCAATGTTCTCCGCCGCCGTACCTGTGGACACGCGACTCCTGCGGCGCATAGGCAAACTGCCGGCGCCAGTCAGCGGTCTGCCAAAGACCGACGGCACGCCATCGGAGCGTCCGTTCCCGGCCTGGGGGATCGAACAGGCGCAACGCCAGCCGAACACCGTCGTTCTTGCCGGCCCCGCTCGGGCCAACAAGCGCAACAACTCGCCCGTCTTCACCGACATGAGAAAATCCTCCAGCGCCAGAGCGTCTCGTAGGGCCATAGACGGAACGTCACATGTGATCGAATGCCCAGCGCGCCGGCGACCTTTGCGGGCAGCGCCACCGGGGTCCGGCGCTTCATCTCGATCTCGGTGTGTTCAGACTTCACGGCACGCGTCAGCGCCCCGCCGGCCCGCATCACTTCACCATAGACTTCCGCCAGCATGCCGATGCCGGACCCCCGGCATAAAGCGCATACATCACCATGGAGGCGAGATTGCCGAAAGTGTCATCTCACCCGCGCCACACTGCGCGCCGCCGAGCCACAGCACCCCACAAGCCGACCAAACAGCAAACACCGACACCATCCGATTCAATGATCGCGCCGGGCACCGATCCGTTCATCGCGGGCATCGAAACTCGCCTCGATGGCCGTCGTGAACGAGGCAAAGCCGCCCCCGCTTTCGCGGCCATAGCCGGACCAGTTTTCGACGCGTCGATCGCTTCGGCAGGCCTCCGCACCCGGCATCTTGAACAGCGTGATAAAACTTGCGCCCGGTTCGACATTGTTCCTGATGATTACGGCCAATCGCCCATCACCGGCAGGTGACCGCGACCGGCAGCATGCCAGAAGCGTCAGCCAAGCTTCCAGTTCACCACCATCATCATTGGACCCAGCGCGCCCGTTCGTCGTCAGCAGCGTTACGGGGGCCACGAGGCAGACGGGCCAAGAAGGTCTCGATCAGTTATGTCCGCCGTCAGCGTGACACGGGCTTCGCCAGAGCGCATCTCCCCCCCCCCCGCCCTCGAGTGATAGGCGGGCGAGAGCTTCAGAGATGGGCATAAGGTCACGGCGCAGATGTCAGCCGCCACCCGCTCCCGAAGCGACGAGACAAAGTAAAAACGCAACCGCCGCCCAGCAGGGCCGAAGGCGATCGCCGGCCAGGAACACCCAGAAATAAGGTCCCTCATTGACAGGTCAGCAGGGTCTGACATTATGCCGTCGCAGAACGGCCGGCATTCAGCCGCCTGCCCAAGCAGGATCGGAATGAACAGGCTGCGCAGCCCGCCAGGATGAGAAAAAACCAGCGCAACGCCGACCGTCACCCAATGTTTCTTGAAATACGGCAGAAGCAGCGTCAGGGCTTCAGACTGCGGCCCTTTCGGCACGCGCCATTGCCCTCCCCGCCTCGGAAGCGTGGTGCGGCGTATCCTCGACGAGGCTGGTTTCTTTATCGCCTGGAGTTCTTTCATGCGCGCACGCACAATTCAATGCAAGCGCCTTCTTGCGGGACGCCGCTGTTTCAGTTACACCGGCCGGGCTTCGGAAAAAAAAATAGCTGAGACATGGCAGCGCACCTCGTGCGAATTCAACCCGTTACAACCAGGCCTACATAGAGAGGGCCCAGGCTAGTGAAAAAAAAGAAGGGCATCCCGATGTATCACTTCATCAAACGTTGTGATGACGATGGCACCGGAGCTACCAGACCCGTTCCACCTATGGCGCCGAAAGGCGACAAAGCTGGTTCTGGATATTGACTCCAAGTCGCTTCCAGCGTGGACTGGCGGCGACGGCAAGAATGCTCGACCGCGGTGCCGCGTGCCGCTTTCAAGACCAAGTTCAAAGGCTTCATGTAAGACCCGACGGGTCTTCTATGATTGCGTAGAGTGAACCGCCCGGCCTTATGGCCGGGTTTTCTCTTTCGGGGCCAGGAGTCTGGACCGGCTTCGCCCTTGCCACCCCTGAGCGCCCCGCCGGCTCGCCCTGACCACACCCGTTGCGTTTTCAGCCGCCACAGGCCAATCCCGGCGCGCAAAAAATCGACAAGATAGCCCTGCGCGAAAGCAGATTGCCATCGTTCCGATGTTCATGCGCAGTACCTGCAGGCCCCGGACAATTCAGTAACGTTTGACCTGTTTGCTGGTGTAGTCGTCGTCCTTCAGCATGTGTCGCCAAGACCGGAGACTGCTGCTGGATTCGGCATCTTGCTTCTTCATCTGCTCTGGCACATAAGGCACGGACCGATTTCTGCTCGAGATAGCCGCTGACAAGCCCCCAGCCGATCTGCAGCGTCCCCCAGCCCTTCGCCGAAGCCACTGGCCGCCTTCACGGCCGCATGCAGCAACGCCGTCATTCAGGCGCTCGTGCTCTTGGTGCGGCAGGTCCTCGGCACGTTCGCCTCCAGCGTCGCCTCGGTACAGCGATCCGTGCGGCATAGGCATCCGAGGCACGGCATCGCTGAACGGAAATCATCGGCTGGGCAGCGTACTTGTCGCAAAAGGCGTCTTCGTTCTGGCCTTCCATGTGTAGCGCTTTCATCAGGGCCGCCAGGCCGGCGGCTGTGCACAGTGCCGCCGCGACCGCCTGCGCAGGCTTGCATCGTCCAGCAAGGCGTGTTTCTAGTCTTCAGTTCTCGTAGGGACTGGCTCCCAGTTCGTCCGGCCTTGCACATGTCGGCTTTCGGCGATGATCCCGCCAATGCACGCGAAGCGAGGCGCTGAGATCGAGATCCGGCCGCGACAAACCGTGGCGTCCACGCGCGGAATCCGCAGGTGCGCCCGGAAATGTCCTCCGACAGGGCTGCCACCATCCGTCCGCTTTCCTCCGGCGACGCCGTTACAGCCCTCTGCCCGCGTCCTCGCCAGCGTTCCAGCGGGCTCGCCGGATACTGGTCTAGGGAAAGCGGCGCGTATTCGCAAGGCTCTCGAGCCAGGTCGAACACGGTCTGCTCGGCGCTCAAAAGGCCGCCGGCCGGCCGTGCACCGGGCAAAGCAGATGTCCTCGCCGGGTCAGGCCGCTATGATAGAACGGCGTCTGGGCGCCCTCCGTTGGCAGCCGCTGAGCGCGTCCGCGGAACGCGCTTGAAAACACCTGTTCGGCGATCAGCCATCTCCACCGGCAGGACGCCCCAAGGCGCTTCGAGTAAAACGGAGCTGTGCTCGGTTCTCGCGTCAAAAGCCGTGAAACCGGGCTCGGTCTCGCATAGGGAAATCAGCAATCGCGCGCCCGTCCGAACAGGCGCCAGCCCGCCAGAAACGCTCGCCGCGTCGCCACTCGGCCAAGCGGATTTGTTTGCGGCAGGCTCTAGGATCACAAAATATGACCGAATTGCCCGCGCTGTTGATGTATTGAGCGCGTCGCCCAGCCGGGGCGCCTGTCCGCCAGAGCGTCCTGTTCGTCCGGCAGCGTTTGGCCGTCGATTGGACAAAGATAAATTAGCCCTCAGACTGGACCCCGTGGCCTGCATAATAGAAACACGCCAATCGCGTCTGTTCGCAGCGGCCCTCAAGCGCTCCCATAGCCCTGAAGGCGACTTCCATTCGTCCTCGGTCGCATCCTTGACCAGTGTGACGTCGAAAAACCGATGCCTCTCAGCGTATCCGAAACAGGCTGCGTCCTTGACCGTCGGCGGTTCCCACCCCGACGGGGGTTCCCTCCATATATTGGAAATTTCCGATCACCAGAGCGACCCGCGGCTGGGCAAATTGCGGTCACTTTGTCAGGTAGATAAAAAGCTGGCAACCAGCTGAGAGCGAATTTAAGTTTCATGCTCGGTGTCCCACACATTATTCTAAGCATATTAAGCAGAAATTCGCCTGCTGACGGAACCCGTTTCAATCGCCTCTCGCGGAGTGCCCCACGGAAAAAAAGCCCCGCCCCCGGCAAGCGGGAAACGGGGGCTTCTTATCGGGATCAGCGCCTATTCCTTGTTCGGGATGGCGGGGCTCTTCCCAATAGTCATGCACGGGTGCCTGCATCAGATCACCATTGCGCTTGTGCATCGCATTACACCACCCCTGACAGGGCCAGCAGCGCAATCAGGTTCGGGAATTGCCATCACGCCAATTGGCGATATCACCGAGCAAGCCCAGCGCATCCGTATCCGCTGAGAGCGTGCCGGCGAAGACAACGATCACCCAGAGATACCGAACGGATGGGTCGCCCACTCGCCGAGCGATAGGTGCACAAGCCTGGTCGCCATAATAGGTCCAGCCAATGATCGTGGTGGAACGCGAAGAAGAAAAGCGCAATGGTCACCCCCGATTCGCCGATTACGCAGCGCCGCACCATAGGCCCGCGCCGTGATTGCCGCGACGATCCGCGTCCGTTTCATACACGTAGCGAACCTCGTTTCAAGCACAGGCTGGAATCCAGACGCCGACGCAAGGGCCTTGGCAAAAAATTTAGCTGCCTCATCAGGCCTCGGTTGGCGAATGCGGCAGTCGATCCCAGGTTCAGACCGGCCACGCGGCAGGCCTGAAGGAACCCGGCTGCCTCGGCGCCGCGTGCGGCGGGACGATGGCGTCCCGGCCATCCTGATACGCCGATGGGAAAGCGTCTCCGACGCTGGTGCCATCCGCAGCGCCGCCGCATATGGTGGCAAACACATTGTTCTGCTGCAATCAGGGCCGGGCTCCGCTTAAAGCGCCCGAGACCGTCAGGGATTGACCAGTGCCGGTCATGGTGCAGATCACGATCGTTGTCGATGAACACGGCGATCATGGCGATTTTCCACCCTGCTGGGTCGGATTCTTTGTCTGCGCTGCCGCTGGTGAGCAATCGGGCCGAACCCTGACCGGCCTCAATTCGAGAAAACAAGACCCGCGGGGCGACACCCGCGCGAACCGCGCTGCCATCGTGTAAAACGGCTGGCGCCGCAACCGCTTCCTGCAGGCCGAGGCCGATGCGAAGATTGTCCCGAAAGCCATGCGGGATTTTCGGAGCATTGAGGTGAGCACGACAGCGCGGCAAGCACATAGGCTTGCTGCATACCGGGACGACCTTACCGGCAACCGAACCGATCGACTGATTACCGCCGATTAATGACGGCAAAACACCAGTCCGGCCAGGGACCACACCGATGACCATGGCGGAAATCGAGACACCAAATTTGGGACGGGCGCGTTTCCCACGCCGTCTGGGCAATCGAGTTCGCCTGCGATCATCGAGCCCTGTCGCCATCGCCGAGAACAGACGTTACCGATACAAGGAAAATGACGGGCCAAGCCAGCCCCCAGGTTACTTACCAAGACCGTTCTTTGATATAATACATGGGTTCCGCCATTGAGGCCATATTCGTCGCTCACGTAAATTTAACGGCAGTGAGCTTTCCGAGAAGGCGAGGGCGCCATGCCGGGAAAATCGCGGTCACCCACAATCCAGGAAGATTGCGCCGGCGCCGCCCAGCGTTATGGCGGTCGCCACCACCCGCGAGATTGCCGGGTACCCACTTGTCCCGACAGCGCGTCGACAAGGCCTGCCAAGGCGTGATGCCGCCGTCTTCGCCTTGCGCCCGTCCGGGCCGTTCCCATACTTTCCTTCAAGCCGCGGAAGAAGCGTCGCAGGGGCCGCCGCCCAAACGGAAACATGAAGGAACAGTCCGGTTTCCCAGCAAAACGAACGCCAGCGGCCCCATTCGGAAGCGATGGCTTCGGCCGTTCCAAGCGCCCCCCCCAGGATGAACCGCTGACGTTTCCGGAATAAGGTTTTTACAAAATTTTCCATGGCCTCCCCTGGCCTCCTTCTAGGATTGAACTTGCCTCACCCGAGCCCGGTTTGCCCGTGTGTGAAGGCTTTGGTCCACAGGACGGAACCGTTCCCCGGCTGCGATTACAGGCGGAGGCGCACCAAGGTTTCTGGCAGGGGACAGGCGCTTTTTTCAGGCATTAAGCCCCGCGGATGAATTCAAACCGATACTTGGCGAAGCGCCAAGGCCTGTTTATCAAGACCTATGGCTGCCAGATGAACGTCTATGAATTCCGAACGGCAATGCGCGATGTGCTGCGCCCGCTGGCTTATGCGCCGGGGTGGGACGGGGCCCGAAGCTGGCTGAGCCTTGTCGTTGGCTTTCAATACCTGTCCACATCCGGAAAAGGCGACCGAAAAAAAAGTCTATTTCCGAAGCTTCGGGCCAGCTCAAGCGGGGATGAAAAGAAGCGTCCCGGCGGGCGCATTGACCAATCGCTGTTTGCCCGTTGCGGTCGCCCCCCAGGGCCGAAGGCGAGAAACTGATTCCGCCCGCCAAGGGGCCGCCGTTCGACCCCCTTGTGGCCTTGGCCCCGGGCAGCCCTATCCAAGGGGCTGGCCGGGCAAATGAATTTTTTGATTCCTTCTTTTCCCCCTTTTTGGTGG
>Ga0163217_1074750_pt1 | contig 10336 bp, 6 predicted proteins | sample SynspAceP_FD_185933 | JGI IMG/M metagenome (GOLD analysis project Ga0163217, IMG submission 185933) | Saline lake microbial communities from Ace Lake in Antarctica - Synechococcus sp. Ace-P (PacBio error correction) | ecosystem: Environmental > Aquatic > Non-marine Saline and Alkaline > Saline ... | reverse complement strand
TTAGGACAAAGAATGTGGATTGTTACACTTTGTAAAAACTTTTTCTCGTTCTTATTTACATCACTTGGATAGTGGTAAAGAAATGGTAGGGGCTCAATTAAATACCATTCATAAACTTACGTTTATTACAAACATCATGCGGGATTTGCGTCTGTCTAGATGAAGGGTAGATTTACGCCTTTTGTTGATGATTCTATTGCAAAGCGTGGCTTAGATGTGCCAGTTTTGAGTGAATAATAAACAATTTATGCAGATTCTTTAAATAAAAGGGATCGCCGCAAAATCTTTCTGATAATAACCGCATATGTGGCAGTTACTGCCTCAGAGATCTTCAATTGATCTCACAGAGTATGTGAAGGACGATGTAGCTGCAGATGTGATGTTCTCTCTCTAAGCTTGGTTTGTGTGCCTGTGGAGTCTCTCTCGTCAGTATCTCTCTCCCTCTGACTATGTGGCCTTTGTGTCGACCTCTACAAGCATGCACGTCGCGAGAGAGAGCCTACACAAATGGTTGTACTCGGATCTTATAGGCCTTCAAAGTTACATGCTAGTAGTAAACTACTGGCTCGGTGGGTGGCGTAATCTGCTTAAGTATCATGTATAATACACGCTCAAGAATAAGGTGACGATTAGGCTCAGGTATCTTGACATAGTGGGCCAATGAGAAGGCGATATAGAAAGTACAGCCTCTCTACAAGCGTCTTCTTAGTTTTGTCCTGAATAGGATAATCCTACTATAGAGTGGATCGCGATATACTAAAGTTTCTATTTTGATTTCTTATGATAATGCTCTTACATCTACGCCGCGCTTCTCTGCTTTATTTACCGTCGGCGACATCTCTCATTCAAAACCTCTTTATAGGCGCCATATAAGCGCTATCTCTCTCACATGATATAAACTTAGCATAGATAACGCCTTCGAATGTAGCAGGTATGCGTCTATATGAATTTTCTCTTGATCTCTTGAGCTTTCGCGGGATTAAACATCTTATTGGCACTTGCCTCATCACTGGCTTATATGGTCGCGCGAATAATCAGCTGTCTTACAAGTACTCTCCAGTTACATACGACTGCTTACTCGTGGTCGCGGTGTGCTCGTAGCACAGACATTGCTCGAGAGCGGCGCAAGATGTGTTACAGCTTTCACAAGGCCATAATTAATCACTCGAAAATTAATAAGCTTGATAGCTAGAAATTCATTAGCGTTCCTGTGGCGCTCGGTCACCTTGCGCCTGAAATAAGTGGCTGAGCGGCCCAGCAACTGCAATCGCAGCCTTGATAGTAGGCGGACAGCAATTGAGGTAGTAACTTAAATATCTGTCTCGTAATCTCGTGTGCATCTCGGCAACCCGTCGTTATCGGAGTCATAACCACCCGTGATCCTGTGGTCTGTATGCGTTCTCAGAGCGCTGAGGTCCTGCCCCCGATGAGGTGGGATATCATTCGCGGCCAAGGTGTGCTCAGCCAATATCTCATTGATAGCACGCGTGAAGGATACCCGTGGTCAAGAAGCACACATACAGGCATTGACGAGTGTTAGATGCGAGTGAAATAGTAGACAGTAGACGGGTAGGAATATTTGTCGCTTAAAGCGTGTGTACGTGTGGCGCTCGTTCATATTCGACATGTTCGAGTAATTATTATAGCGACGGAGATCGTGGTATATCGAGTTAGATTTCATGTCCAGATATGGGCTCGTAATAAAAACTCTTAGTCGTTGGCGGTGACAGGAAATCTAGTTTGACAGGATAGAATCGTGTATAATATCGACTATATGGTATCATGCGGTCAGATGGAAAGTCATAGTAATATCTCTTACATAGATCACAGAAAACACATGTCCTTCGGTGCTTACTGCATTGTCTGAAAGAAAAGAAAAGATCTGAATAATCCTCTAATAGCCTATATTTAATCGCAAGCAGAACATATAACAGGTACTATTATATAACCGCTACCAGACCGTGAAGTAATATTGTGAGAGACCATGTGAGGTGTGGCTGAGCATAATTTTGTGCGCAAGCTACAAGCGGGAGCTTTCAGCTACCATGAGAGTAGTGTAGTCTCGCTCGCACGTTTGGCCCGCACGGCGCACTAGAATAATTATACTACTATTCTCAAAGGCTGCCATTACGCCAAACATATTGCAATGAGATGCCAAATACTTACAACATACTTAACGATAACAACCAGGTACCGCAGCTTTAACGCAAATCTCTTAATACGACAAAGGTATGCTTCACCAGATACAGGATGATAGATACGACAAGCGTGCAAGAACGCTACTTGTCATTGGTGTGCTCGCATACAGCTCAGTTCTTATGAAGAGTGGTCTTTATAGCAAGTGAGGTCCTCTTGCAAATGGATAGTGTTGGTCAGCATAAGTATGAAAGAACTCTAGAACTTCTCGGATAGAGATAGATGATGTACTCTTGAGACCGCGATTTAGAAGAAGTGAAGACTACTTATTAGTTTCTCAACAGCGGTGACAGTGGTTTCGATTGCGAGTTTTCGTCTTTGATGAGATTACGGCACAGTGCCCTCTCGAGTCAACAGCTTGTGAACTCCGCAACAAGCTGTAAGCAGATCGAATAGTAAAACAAGAAGTAAACACGTTGCCGCAATGTTGGTGTGGCTCGATATGTCAGGTGGATTGATGATCTCTGATTAAGTCGAGCGGATTAACGCTCTCGTTACAGGCCTCGTCTTTGTTGAACATGAAAGAAGGCTAAAATGCGCAGGTAGCAGTCGAAGTCTACGTGTAATAGATGATATACTACTTAAGCGACGAATTCAACAACGTTGGACAGTCTATCAGATTACAGGTATATGAGAGAACGAGTCGCGATAAAGAAGTCCGATATATCTCAGTGCATAGCTCTGTTATGTGCTCGGGCGGATGACTGGCCGTCCTTGCTGCCGCCAATTAGTACTTTTGTCTGAAGGAACGTACCCATGGGTCCGAGTGTTCCGGGAGCCAGAACAAATATTCGCTATGGTGTGTTATGTCAATATGCTCAAATCGGACTTAAAGTTGCTGATGTTGGTATCTGACATAGTCGTATATACAAAGGTAGTTTGGCTATAATTGCCACATGTAGCTCGTTGGGCCCACTAAATATCGATCTTGTGACTGGACGTGTGATGTCGACATCGTATGTGGCCTGCCAGCGACACACCTGCACACATAGAAATGTCGGTGGTTATCCGTAATCACATGAACCAACCATGGGTGCTCGCGCGGTAAGACGCAAACGTGTTAAGATTTTTTCTCAGCTAAAAGAGCCGAGTTCGCAAGACGAATAGTTAGGCAAGCCGCAGCCAATAATTCTGTTTTAACCGCGACTATTCACGGACTATTTAGACTGCCTAACCTGATAGCAGAACCAAACGATGGTCTTGTTGCTTGAATAGCTTGTTAGGTCGGACGCGCGCTTCGTGATCGAATTTCAGCTCGGAGCTGTGGCCTTTTATATCTCCCTTACTTCGTGATGCTACGGCGATTCAGTCATGGACGCTGTGCGCGAGGTCGTAGAGTACTTGTGTAGGCTCTCGGCCGGCTTCAAATATAAGAAACTGTATATTTAGGAAGAGCGCCGTGAAAGTGACAAGCGTATCCATTATATTCGTCAAGGTGCAAAATACGTGGCTAATTTTTTCCACTCTCAACGCATTAACTCCCTCAAGATTCCCTCTATCGCACGATTTTAAGACGAATAACGACGTGAAGATTGCCAAATTCGAGAACTACATAGAGATGCGATACAGTGTCTCATGGTGGCAGCTGAGTTTGAGAGGATGACTTATGATTGAAGGCTCCGGCGGCTCTCACTAGACGGCTCGAATTAGTTCGTAGGCCGCTCTGTTGAGCAAAAATACGGAGTATCGGCGATGATGGTTGGACAGACAGGTTTGGATGGTCGGTCAACCGACGTTGTGGTGCGTTTGGTAATGAGAGCCTAAATCTTAATCTCGCAACACGGGTGCATAGACCGTGATCGTCTCGCTCACAATCAGACATTCAGCAAGCTGATGGGACCAATAAGGTTTTTGCTTGCTCTTAGCGATTTGTTTTGCTTAGTGTCGCTCAAAACGATGGAGGCTCGAAGAGTGGAGTTTACCGTTGAGCCGCGCGATGGCTTTTTGTAGTGTACTGTTCTGTCGGCTGGCTGATCGTACATGAAGGTATTACGTTGGAGTTGCTTAAGATTGTCCAGTTAAGTTTCTGCGTCTGCACTCCTGTCCAGCAGAGAGGCTGCTGTCGCTCTCTCGGCGATGATCAATTATCATCTCTTGTGGCTCCAATTTCTACGAGGTATCTCCTCTGAAGAGTGGAAGTTTTGATGCGGCGGCGGCTACCTCTAGGCTGGGCCATATATGTGGACTTCGCTTGTAAGGTATTACTCTGACCTCTAAACGAATATCTCACTGTCGATACGTGTGTGACCGTATTCTCTGGCGAAAATTATTCGTCATCAATGCGTGAGATACTGCAGTCCAGTCCTGTCGCATCCTCTCGATCATAAGAAACATACTCATATAAACCATGAAAACTGCTGGAGTTATCGTTTTATCGTGTTCTAATTGAACGTGCATAACACGACTCTCCTCATGGTGGGTTAGGGTATGATGTTAGTTTGTGGCTGGTGGTGAAGCAATACATTAACTTATCTTAAATGAGACTTCTCGTTGATAAGAGGAAATAAGCGTTGTGTTGGTTAACGTCGCCACAGTACTATCTCTTGTTTTTGTAGCGAATTCACAACTATATTACGTCTGCGGCGTTGGATGTACCTCGAGTGAGCCGTGAGAAGGATCTTGTTCCTAGCCTCCGCAAAGAAGAATGCTACGTCGCGCTAAGCCACCAACAGCCTGAGTGTTGTGATGCTCACTGTTGATGTAACTAAAAAAGCCCTGCCTATACATCATGAAGAGTTCTTATATATATATAGAGGATATATGTTGACGATTGTTTACATGTCATCTTTCCTGATGATTGATCTCCAAGAATTTGTGACGCTGCCTCTCTTGTAGGTGCTTTTCTGTGCTTCGCTAGGTTGGCACATCCTTTTACATTGAGGCTGTCCTATACTCGAGCAATATCACAACGCGATTGTGGCGGTAGCAAGCAAGTCTTTGGAGCGTCCCATATTATACTGCGCCGCCGTGATATTAATGAAAACTCTCTCGAGATGTGCTTTGACTCTCTAGTGGGCTGGATCGATCCCTAGCTCCGTACGGTTTTCTCTGAATGACGTGTGTTGTAACTAATGTCTCCGCCCATATAGTGGTTTCTACTGCTGGGCTACGCTTTATAGTCGATTAACAGCATACAGAGTATCTCACCGACCACTCTGTGCCGGCTGTGCTCGTGTCCGATCGGAAAAATACTCTCTAAGACGCCGTGGCTCTCTCGTTATAGCAAGACGCTGTGCAACTTTCGATATAGGCTGTCTCACTTATGTTTTCACTCGATATCAGCTTGCGCCTAGCTGTATTCGGAGTCCATTTTCCGCTCTCGAGTTTGTGCTCGATTCGAGTGCGTGCCATGTGTAACACGGTGCTCCAAATCTATTTGGACCGAGCCGTGTAGAAACATGGTGAAACTCCGATTGCGAAAGAGAGCCTCCAAGGAAATTGGCTTCACTTGCGGGTAGTGAGGAGCAAACGCCCGGATCAGAAGATTGACTGGTTTCAGTGCATTGTATGTGTGGCGCTTGGCTTGTATAAATTGCCGTGTTCTAATTTCACCAAGTTGGGCTGGACTTTGCACCGTCGGGCAGGGCAGGCAATTCGTTTTTTGGTTCGCACTATGGGCGCAGCTATGAAGAATGAGCCTTCGTGGTAATGAAAGTCGTTAAAGTTGCCGGTAAGCAAAGGCGTCGCTATTAACTGCTTCAGGGACATGTCTACTGGTATTTTTTTGATTAAATTGATTGATAAAGGTGTTTTACCAAGTATTTTCGCATTCCGCAATGCGGCCAATGTGGCGAGCAGTGTTTTTTGCGGAGTGATATGTTGCGCAAAGGCAAAAAGTGATCTTTAGTTCACGGGTATTTATCCTGAGTTATTGAATTTATGGGTTGCTGTGGCTGATTAAAGACAGCGATGTTTAAGATTTTTGTAATCTTTCTCATGAATTCTGGTGCGCGTGTTTCTAGCCAAAAATATTGCCATTTCATTTTTTTATGTCTGTGTTTGAGGCAAGGATTGAAGGGTGGTATTGGTGTCAATTATTTTGGTCAGCTGTATGTTGGTAAGTCTTTTTAAATATGTTGTCTGGCTTTTGTCCGGAATTAAGTGGTTTATTGCTGAGCGTTTTTTTGGATAGTTTTTCAAAACACGCTTGATGTGAGCTCCATAGATGGCTTTAATTATTTTCTTGTTATAGCCAGATTGAAACATCGGAGATACTTTGTATGTTTGAATGGCTAAAAAAATAATACTTGTGTGCGTTGTATGGGCTTTGCTTGATTGTTTTTTTCAGGGGCAAGGTTTGCCTTTGTTTGTGTCTATGTCGCCCTTTTTGCACTGAGCGCTTTTTTCAGTGCTTTGAAATAGGAGATAACGCGATTTTGTTTTTTGTCGTTTAGGTGGTTTTTACCAGTGAATAGGTTGGGATCAAGGAGTTGTTGTGCAAGAGTATTTTTCCACCGTTATTTGTACAAAAGTGCGGCTTCTCGGTGGCTTGCTAAATTGAGCGGTATGGAATGACCTCTCAAGGCGACGATGCAATGACTGTCGCGACGACACGGTTGAAAAAAGGCAGATTTTAGAAATCCCATTCGCATTCAAAACTGGCCTTCACTGAGGCAACCTTGTTTGCGCCAATAGAGGGAAGATGACGGGTTAGTTGGATATTAAAAATTGGTGAGTTCTTTTTGTCTCGGTAAAAACCTGGTAATTCGTTCTGGATGAGTGAGCCAAATGCGCTTAGGGCTGATTTCTTTTGCGTTAGGTATGTGTTTGGTATAGAAAGACTCATTGACTTTTTGTGGTGTGCCCCAGTGAGAGCAAAGGTGTTACTGTGAGCTCAATCAATGCGACCACCCTAAAGTACTTAGCTCTGCTTGGGCTGGCTGTTTGCGCCTTGTTGATTTTTGCCTAATGGAACCATCATGGTTAGGGTAGGCGTAAAACCACAACACCATCTTGCACATCACGAAAAGTTGTTATTCCAAAATATATCACATCTTTCATGGTTCTGGGATTAATTTTTCGATTGCCCAGTGTCTTGCTCTTGGTTGCTGCTTCGTAGCTGCGTTGTTATTTCGCTAAAAAGCGAGCGCTACAATGCAGGTATTTTTTGGTGTTGTTTTAATGTCGCTAGGGGGCGATCGGGGAAACAGCTTTGGCTATACCGTTATCATTCGACCAATGGCGGCAGCATCTGAAACGGTGTTTTTATTTCGTGTTTTTAATTCTGGAATGATACGCATTTGCTTCGTTAAAGGATGGCGGAAAGCCAATAGCGATCTGATGCTATGATTGGCTTGCATGGCCATTCAAGTGGTGTCTTCCGTTTCTTTTTATTTGGGTTTTCAGACGAGATTAAATTTGACGGATTTAACCGGAAAATTTTTTATTCTTAGGAAAAATGAAGCCATTCATTTACGGCCAGAAGTGACTTGTCTTTCATAGCTGGTTACATTAGTGACTCGGTTTGTTTATGAGGATCTATAAAGTGGGCTCTTATATTTTTTCTAATTTCTCATTAATCATTACTTGTATATTAGGTGAGGCATACTTTGTCAGTAATTAAGGAGAGAATATGTTTGCGTTAGCTGGCGTACCTGGTTGTTATCGTTTACGTGTTGATATCGGTGTTATTTGGCATTCTCATGGCAAGTATGTTGGGCGTTTATGCAGCCTTTTTGAAGTGATTATTATTTGTTGGCGCGGCCAATTGGTGTGCCTTCAGTGGATAGCGAGATCCGCTTATTGTTTCAGAAAAAGTATTCACTATGCTGCCTCAGGATTTTTTCTGGGAGCCGTCATAATAAGCGTTTTACCTTCAGTTATTTAGGTCTTGATGTACTTGTCTTTTTAAACAAGCCGCCAAGCATGGTTTTTTTGTCTATTGAGGAGGATATTGAGTCTTCCATTTTACCAGTGAGTTTGTTTAATCGTTTCCTGATGTGGTTGCGTTGATCATGGAGGTGTAGAGTTTTTAACTTAGACCAATTATCGGAATCTTTACGTTTAACAGGTCTGCCCGCTTATTGAAATAGACGCCTATGGACAATGAAATTGAGCAGATTCAGAAGAGCTTATTGCTTCATAGTCATGCATGGAATCGTTGTAGCGGAGGGCTGTTGCTGGGTTTGGTATTGTTGCTTGCGGTAACTTGGTATTTGTTCACTATGGGGGCGATTAGGTGGCCCTTAGAAGAGATTGGTTCACACGTTAGCGGCACGGCATATAGTCGGGACGTTTTTAGGTATCTTTTTTGGTTATGGGTTTGCTTGGCGGCGGCTGTCGCATTTGGAGAGGCTAGGGAGTCATGAGGTTAAAAGCGATTGTGTATTAAAGCGTTGTTTTAAATTCGATTGTTTCTGGTTAACGCACGCCTGAGGCACGTCGCAGACAGGGGCGTAAGTTGCTACCTCCGGATATGGTTCCAAGTTTTATCTGAATTGTCAGAATGATTCTTAAGCAATACGCTAGTTTTTATGGGCTGACAACAATATAGGCAAGGTTTGAGGGAGTGTTACTTTAGAGTGGCTTTAGGTTCTAATATGGCCTGGTTATTCGGCGGGTTAGAAAATCAAAAAAAAGTAGTGCACACATGGGGTGCATTGCGGAAATAGCCTTTGTGTAGCAGACTTATTTGCCTATTGGCTATGATGGACTCTTCATTTTTGAGTATTTATGGATATTAAAAGTGTCGCCACGGCCAGAAGAGTTTGGCCAGTATATGAGGGTATTTCAAGATTCCAATGGGACGGCCTCTGTGGCAAGGTTATAGTGGCCAAATCCTATCCAGATCTTGGTGGGAAGTCCAGCAAAAAGATACGGCAGCAAAAAAAATTCGGAATTTACAGCTTCCTGGATCTGGCAGATACTGATTGTCGAGTTTCACAGAGAATATTGCGTGCTGGAATGGCCTGATTCAGGCGCGGAATCGCAAAAACATTAACCGAGTATGGATGCAAAAAGAGATGGGGGAAGAATGATATTCTACTCTCTGAGCAGCAAATTTGCCGCCGTTATTTGGAAGTACACCTATTGGCGTTCGATCACGTTATTGGATGCATTTTCCTGATGAGGCTCCTATGTTTGAGGCGCGGTAGTGCCCAATTCGAATGCCGGGATATTGAACGAATACTTTGTTTACTTATGTTCTTCCATCTTTAACAAGGTTAGCCCAAATTGTCCTAATTGTGATTACGCCGGGGCACACAGATTCATCAAGGTTTTAGTGGTTCAGGAGTAGGTTGGATAATTTGGGATTTATCAGGCGTTACGATCGCGACGCTGCGCGTTCGTATTACTAGAGGAAGGTGGTTGTTGAAGATGGGCGTATGCTCAAGTAATAGGTTTATCAGCACCCCCCATACCCTTAACAACCGATTTGATACAGGTTATGTGCTGGAAAAAGCGAATCAGTATTACATTATATTGACAGGACGAAAGCTTATTTGTAGAAAAATTGCTGGATCAAAATCTCCTAATTTTGGAACCCTGCCCAGCAATCTGATTTTTACAATTGTTCCTGAAGCAATTTTTTAAAAGGCTTTAGATTTCGTTCCCGAATACAGACTGTTTAATTCTAAAGAAGCTTTTGGAAAAGCGGTAGCTTCTGTTTATTTCAACCTTTTATTCTTAATTGCATTTGGAAAGAAATTGCGCATTCCTGGTTCTTTTCGTGAGGGCACCAATCACGGAAAAATCGGCAAAAATAAGCCAATATGTGGTTGAAATCGATAAAAACATCAGAAAAGTTCTTCTAGGAGATATGCCATAAAACCCAAATTCATCGTATTCCCGGGAGAGCTCAATTAAGGATCTCCGCCTTTTTGGCATTGTGGGAATAGGGACGAAAGCTTGTGGTTTGTGGTGTTGTACGCCTTTTTTTCGTGTTGAGGGAGGGGGAGATTCCACCCATCGTTAATGTTCTAATTAATCGGAAAGTAATTCCGTGCCCAATTAAAGGAGAGATTTTTACCGACCACCCAGGATTTGATTTCCGGGGGAACACAAATAAACGCTGGATTTTTTTAATCTTTGCCATAAAAGGGAAAAAAACTTGTTTAAAAAAGGGCGGGATTCCCAATGGGGCCCCCCTTCCCTTTTTTTTTCTTGGGATGGGCTTGATGAATTTGATTTCTCTCTCTGG
>Ga0163217_1052136_pt1 | contig 10336 bp, 15 predicted proteins | sample SynspAceP_FD_185933 | JGI IMG/M metagenome (GOLD analysis project Ga0163217, IMG submission 185933) | Saline lake microbial communities from Ace Lake in Antarctica - Synechococcus sp. Ace-P (PacBio error correction) | ecosystem: Environmental > Aquatic > Non-marine Saline and Alkaline > Saline ... | reverse complement strand
GTAACGAAGAAACGAGTGACGGCCGGCTTTTTACACAGTAACTCTATGGTCGATTTGAGCTTGCAGGTTTTACAAGACGACATGGAATAGAAGCCTTCCAAGCGGGCGCATTTATTGAATCGCTTGGGCTTGATCCACAAAAATTCCACACCAAGAAAAACCTATAACGACCATCATGTATAGTCGTTGCTGCGCGTCAGCGGACCACGTCTTCTGCTGATACATCGCTAATGCCGCAAAAGCGGCCGAAACTGAACACGCATCCGTCAAGTGATAAACATGGCTTTGGTATGGGTCTGGATAACCGGTGATGTATTATGGCCGTGACTATACCCGACTTACTCGTGGCGAGCGCGCCAGCGGGCTAACACAACCTAATGAAGTGGGCCCTATAAACGCATTGCTCTCGAATCCCTCAACACATCCTCATCTCAGCAATGCTCCCGAACATGTACAAGCCAAAAACCACTCCTGTGCGCTCCATACTTTATTCACCGGCCGCGTTAATCTCCAAACGTATTTCAAGGCTATATGTTGACAAAGTGGCGGCAAACCACCCAAACCCATTTTGAATTCATCTACAAAAACGCCTTATGAGCGATCGATCCAAGAGTTAATCGACGCTTTTCCAGCATCGAGTAGAAGAAATTATGGAAGGGCAAGTTTGCAAACCGGCCGAAGAAACCTGATGAGTTCTTTTCAAGCGGCCGTCTTGTTGCTGGCGAAGTCGAGTTCATTCACCATCACGCCGAATTTGTTGATCCTCAAGACGATACGCAAGGTTTGTCTGATTTTGACCTTAAAACACGCGGTGGTGTTCGACAGGGCAACTTCTCATTCTTCCGTATTGGAAACCTCATGGCATAGTTCATGGTCATTCCCAGTAGTCACGACCATGGGCACTCCCACGATCATGGAACACGGACATCACACGGCGTTTACAAACCACATCGTGTCACCCAAAGGGGACAAAACCATTTATAGGTTGAAGTATCTGTTGTTGCTTCATGGACAGTTCACCGATGAAATTCTAGAAGAAGAAAAAGGGACAAGATAGACGGGGACTGCACTAAAACGGCTTTTGCTCTCAGGAAGTGAATTCTTTTTTGAATTGAAAAATGCCCAGGCCGATGCTGGCATTTTTGTGTTTATTTAATCATGGTATTCCTTATCGCGACATAGCGAATCCGCAAGGGCCATCTACCGAAACGCGCCTCGCCCTAACACAGTCATCACTCGCGACTACGTACCCACGCCAGACACCGGGTTTATCGCGCCGTAGTCAGTTAAACCAAGATTCCCCCACCTCCCGTTATGCCTATCCAACTTTCCTCACCAATCAGTCACGCACGCTACCTTCCCTCCGCTCCTCGCCCCGTCGCAACTCCACCCCACACAAACTCCCATAGCACCCCCTCAAAGAACACTACTCCTTCAGACGCACACTCCCCACTCCTCCCCTACACTCCACCATCATACAAGCACCATCACGCAGACACACGTAACACACTACACCCAATCTTTTTCAGTAGGATCGAATCCCAAGCTGATTCATAATATGCGCGCTTGGAAAGGCTTCTATCATGTCGTCTTGTAAACCAAGCTCACGGACAATAAGTAATGTGTAAACCGGCGTTATCTTTTCTTTCGTACGTCGTCAGTAAGAAGGAATGTACAGTTTTTCGCGTGTTGTCGCAAGCAAACAAACATGCACCACGGCACGAGCGAATAAAATTTCTTCAACACTTGCGACAAATAAGCTGTTTGAGTCCCATGTGAATATTCGGTGCGGAAAAACTCCAAAAAAACCGTTAATTTTTTCAAACCCCCCAAGGTAGATGTGGGAAAACGCTCTTTTAACCCTTTTGCGACTAAACCAAATTCATGCTCTGCGTTCTTTAATCACGGCTACGTGACCACAAATATAATGCCTTGTTTTTTGCTGGTTGTGTATGTCATTGTCTCTCTCTTTTGTATCGACTCTTGATTATCGTCCCATCGTTAACCTTGAATTATTTCAACAAACTTCCCTGCGCTCAAGCTCCCTGATGATAAATCACTACGTTGCTCTTTGTTGCTGAAATCTTAATCAAGGCAACAAAGACTGAAATTTTTTCTCTGTGGCCTTTCTGCGTTCTGCCACATACCACGTTGAATCGACTTCTAAAAGACGCTCGGCCCATTTCTTCTACAAGGCGTGAGGGATTATTATTTCGCGCATAAACACTTGGTTGTCTGGGTCAAGTAACCAAACGACGGTCACCTGTTCATATTGATAATCGCGACTAGTCCGTCGTCGCATCATGGCCGAAAAACAGATAATCAACTGTAGCGGGTGCATTTCAAACGCGCCTTGTGTAAAAACATGAGTTTGCATGGCTTCGAATCATTTAGGTTTCAATACTCGTGATCGAACGACACGAGTTTGAATTCTTTCTTTAAGTAGCGTACGAAATTTTCGGAGAAACTCGGATTTAGAATGATCACTATGATAAACACTCGGCGTTGCCCCACTAAACGCGTTACAGGCGTTAGTCATACCGCCTTGGAAACGATAATAGTCGTCGGGAATCCAGAATTATCGTGCTCGCGATGTCATTGATTTTGCACCACACATCAAGCTGAGGACAAACGATCAACGAAGTTCAAGATTTTTGCTTCTTACGCCGTCTTGTTTTCCTGATTGAGAGTTTGCCATCATAAGCGTTAAACCACCCCAGTTTACATACGGCTTCGGCTAAGTCCGCTTTCGTGTCCAACAACGCTCATCGATTAAACCTGATAAGCCTGCGCCTTACGCACCTGGTTTGCTGCCAAAACACTCGATAAGATGCTTGGCGGCTGGCCTGTTCTCGTCACTTCCTTGGCCAAGCAAGGTTTGTTTTCTAGCTTGAACATTGGCGCGCAATCGTAATTGCCATTTCCAGCTCTTCATACTCTCGATGGCTTTGCACCGCCGCGTCGTAAAGCCGCCATAACATTAGGCAAACTGCTCCGGAAAAAGCCGATACGCGAAAAGGTCACATCCACTCTGGACGCCCATTGTTGCATACAAGAAAGCATTTCAAAATCCGTTACGGATTTCTTGGAACCGGCGCCAAATGGGCAACAACGCCCATTGCTACGACGTACTCTGCCCGCAATATTCATCACGGTACGCACTTTTCGGTACGCCGTTGCCCCATACAGACAAACCGAGTGTCGTCGTCGGACATCACCATGCTCTTGTAAATGTCGCAAGTATCAACGCCTCGGCGGAATTTCTGACATACACGCCGCAGGCGATGGAATCGCTCGGTTGTCTACAAGAGAAAAAATTACGTCCTGTCGGCAAAGGCTATCTAATCGACCACGTAGTTGGCGCACGCTTGGCCCCAGGTGGAATAAAAGCCACCCGCTGAAACCAGTAATCAAGGCCTGAATTCATCGTTAGCGCTATTTTCCACGCAGCATCAAGGTTCTATTTTTAGATGAGACAAAAGCACCGCGGTTTGCGGGAAAAGGACGTTGCCAAATTCATCTGCTAGAATGACCTTGAATAAAATACTCTGCATTCTGTCTTTGGCGAATAATTTCAGGCCGCTCTTGGTGTCGCATGGGTTCAGCCAATCGCATTCACTCACTAAGAATAATGCGTCAGGTTTTATTACCCAGCCAAGGCATTCGTAGGCTTGCATAGGGTTCAAAAATCATGCTGCATCAAAGCACAGTTGATGGGCTCAAAGAAAAGTCTTTCATCAAGACATGCCAAAAAATAACCTTGGCTGGTTATCTCGTCTCCCGCGAGGTAACGCTCCTCAAACATAACGCCAAAGACGGTTACCACACCCTTGTCTTCTAACGGGTTAGCTCCCCAACACGAGCGATTGCAAAACCGTTGACGAATTTGTGCTTCTTTAATCTCACATAAAATAGGTATCCAAACCTTCCAAATACGGAGTCGTCGGTTACTGGCTTCGACACCTTATTTTCGACAATAGTAAGCTCTTCTAACAAATGGGATCTTGGACTTTTTTTTAGAATTTGTTCTCCGTAGCACGTTTCGCGGCGAACATCCATGCCCCATGGCTTGGCTTATTTCGCTCCCACTAGGTTTTCCAGATCAGCATGTCGCCGTAAGTTGTCAGCTCGCGTGCTCATCGGCGGCATTAAATGAATCAATAATCGTTGCTTGAGACCGGCGTTTGGCTGCGCGCCTCGCCCGGGATCATTGACGATAAACGGATAAAAATTCGGCTAGGGGCCAAGCGCAATATCTGTCAACAAGACTCAGATAAGGGCCGTGCCTTTGCCCGTTAACCATCGAGTTGCCATGTTTCCAACATGCACAAAAGCATCCACTTTGAATAAAACATGCGAGCCAGAAATAGAACGCCAAATAGCTGTGAGGGGGAACCAAATCTGGAATATGGTAATTTTGCAGCAAGAATTCAAGATTAAAGCCTCGCGCTGGCTGAATACCAACAAAAGGTTTCGCCAAAGACGGAATGCCCGCCACATTGATGCGCCGCTGGCCGGTTCTTGTTCTCGGCATTATATCGTCTTCGGTGGTTCCCAACGATCCCAAACCGCGTTCTGGCCACTGCTACGGGCAACTGATTAAAATGATGCAAATATTCTTCCAAGGACAAACTTTGCCAACACCTCGTTTCGTGTAAGGTGTTTGGATTGTTTGTCACGGCACCAATAACCATTTCGATTAAGCTCATTACGTGTGTTCGGAATGTCTGAAGATAACATGCACTACTCCAACGCGTTGAGTTAAATTCACCGTTGACGCAGCTGTGTTCTAAACCCAACCCATTCCAATGCGGCCATCTTTGGTGGTAATTTGCCAGCACAAAAGCAATGCGTTTTTCGGTGTTTGGGTTTGCTTGCCAAGGTGGCGTACGTGCGCCAGTGCGCGACCAAACGTGCCGTCTGGATGAAGTTTCGTAACGTACCAAATCGACTGGAGCGTTTCATTGTATGACTCAACGCTTTAAAGCTTGACGGCACGAGTAATAATTCGGCCGTCCATTTCAGGGCAAGGACGATTTGCATTGGCCACATCTCGCTGCGCAACCCTTGAGCTGCTGCTGCCAGTCATCTTGCGTACTTGCCGGATAGAAATCAATTGGCAAAACAGGAATGGGCGGAGCAAAAGGCGCGGTGTGAAAAATCTGTTTGGCTCAGAGGCCCAAATCTGGGCGCCAACTCGATTCGCGGCAAAGCCAATAACACGTGGTATTTTAAAATGACTTTTGCGTTGGTTTGCTTCAGCCAGTGTTTCGATTACCAAACGGATACATCGTCTTTTAAGGAGCTAACGGCAACAGCTAAAGGGATAAGAACCTTTTGTTCGATGATGTCTAACAATTCATCAAAAACTTGCGGTATTTCGCTGTTCAAGCCCATCGATAAACACATGTAGCACCACAGACTGGGCTCTTACTTTCATTCGAATAAGATAAAGCATCATGATGATGCGACGACCTTTCCATTCACCCTCAAGCTGAGTGCATTCACCTTGATCTCTCAACTTCTTACCTTGATTTGACCTATTACCTTAAAGTAAATAAGCGCACTGCGTAAAGGCGCAGGTTCTTGACCAATCAATATTTTTCTTGAAAAAAAATTGGCCGGCAAGACAATTGAAAAAAAATTGCTCCACTGTTTCGATTGACCGGCTTTCACGAAAATAGCGCCAACATCTGTGAGCGTCTTCCATATCGCAATTAGACGCGTCCATCAACGGGATCTGGATAGCTCTCATCGCCCCAAGGTACGACGATTTAGAGTACGGCCTTTTTGGCTTTCGACCAAGACTATGTAACTGCTGGAACCCGTAGGGCCAATAGTGCTTTCACCACCGAGTAAAGAAAACCACACCACTTTGGCGTGTTCTAGCACCTTATGTTCGTACAAATCGTAGGCGGCGGCAGTTTACCAACTTGCATCCAATTTCGCCAGGCGAATAACTCGGTAATCGGTCGCTATCGCTTACTTCCAGAGAAGCATCATGAGAACGACTGGAAGACTCAACTAAAACAACTGATCAAGGCCGGCTTACGTAGCGCCTCGCTACCTAACAGGAATCGACCTGCGGCCAAAATAACCAATCAGCGGGCGTTTGCTCACTCTCGGACAATCCCTTCATCGCTCAACAAATTCCACACCGGGTTTTGGCGCTAGTAAATGCACATTTCTCCACTTGATTGCTATCAATGCCACCTTTAATATAAGTCCACTTAGTACTAGAGCCATCGTGCACTGCTATAAAATGCCTTCAAATTTTTCTTTTTCGTAATGCTTTACCAATAAAGACCAACTGTGTTTTACGCACTTCTTCTGGTTGCCATAGGACGGGTCAAAATAACGATCTAAACGCGGTGCCGACAACTTGAAAACTGACGCATTGGCTTGCCATTGAAACCGCAGCAAAAAACCTTTCACACGAAAAATATTGTGCTCTTCAACCCAATGAGAAAGCGTTTCTTTGCTAGAAGATCGGACTGCCACTTCACCGTGCAGCTCAAAACGAATCAAAGTGATCATGGCATGATCATGAATGGCCGCCGTGTGCATGCCGGTGTGATGTTCGTGGGGGTTATGCTATGCGTCGAGTCTACGGCTTTCTGTTGGCGGCATCAATACGATAGAACATCAGAGCCGCTTCACCATTTCAATGTAGACCGTTTTAACGGTGTTAGGTTACCTTTATAGCGAGATGGCTTGTACACGAGCACGCGCCGCTTCGTCTAATAACGATCGTTTTTTCGTTACCACCACTAAGTCCGCGGCACTCAATTGTCATCAATAATTTCTTGTAAGACTTGGATCATGATCAAGCATTTTCATCAGCATTCCGCGCTTTGCGCTTGTACTTTGTCTTCATCATGGGCGAGAGGCACCTGCCCGTCAAACGTGCTTTCGCCATCAACGACAGTTAATCACGCATCCACCGGTGGCGTATCTTTAATACCCGGCCAGTTTAAAGGGCCTGCACTTAACGGCTTTGGCAACGCCAATCCCGCTGGTTTCAATTCAGATTCGATATCGCCACGGCGAGCCACCAGTCTCGCTTTCATCACAGTGTAAAATTTTCTTCCATTGTGCAAGCAAAATTCTACAACCGTTTTGCCAGCTCATAAAACCCCATCATTTCACTGCGCTGGCCGCCTTCTTGGCCATCTCCCGTACCTTCCTGGGCAATCGAAAGGACAAAGAACGCAATTGAAAATCAGAGAAATATCGTAAACTCACCAAAACTCGTTAACGATCACGGCGATTACGTTTGCCTCCAGCTGTTTTAAAACATTGGATAATAAATGTTGGTTTTCCCTGCCCAAAAAAGGCCAGTCACAATCTTTGTTGTTGAATTTTATTTAAGCTGCATGATGAATGCCTTCTTATTCTTAGGCTTAGTAATTTTAAAGTTATTATTTTTTAGACCCTTATTGTATCTTACGGAAGATTATGAGCCTGCCCTTTGTCGTATAAATTAAGAGTCGGCAAATCCTCTTGTGATCTTTATTACTTCCGACCAGTAAGCTCAAACAAGTACGAGTCGTGAATATATATTCTTCTCTTCTTACTATTGGCAACAATATTCGCTAAACGTTTCCCAACCACATCTTCTTGATCGGCCCAACTAGTACTCAAGACAGATAACACAACACAGCACCCAGGGACAAATTTCACCCCAATCCAACTCTGAGGTATTGAGTTCTTCGACAACTTTATTTGAATTCGAGTCAATAACCAAGGTGAAATCGCCAAGGTCGCCACCCACTCTGCGCCAATGCGGGGCCAAACGCTCTCTTTCTGGAAAGGTTTTTACTCGTAACGCGTCATGATGGCACGGTTTGCGAAACACCGGAAAGCGTCAGAAAAAAAAAACCCCCCTCGCCCCCAACCCCCCAATGATCGAGCATATCTTTAATCACTCGGCACGCGCTTGCTCGTCCTGCCACTAACACCGGAATCACTTCGTAATCGATTTACTAACGCTCGATGGCGACGTCATTTGCTCGCCATAGCACCGTTACAAAGCAGGATCGCCAACTGGTCTAACGCGCCACTGGGGGCTCCCTTATCTTAGCCCGCCTTTTCGATCACAGCAGTGGTTCATCTAAATTCATTTCGGCGGTGTCGTAAATCGCTTCGGCAGACTCTCGCACACTTCATAACACTTGATGTTGGAATCAAGGAACCAGGCTATAAAATAACGGGCAACGCGCCATTGTCTTACCGCTTTGATCGTGCATTCAATCTGGATCGCCAGGTTCCTGCGCCTATAAAGTAAACCGTCATACCGTTCTCTTAATAATTGTCATAAAGACCTTATTAACTTTTCGAGAGTAAGCCTACTGTGTCTATAAATCCCACGTGTTTCTCGCCATTTGTAACTGTGTTCTCTCTCGGAATTCCCCTTAAGCAGATGCACCTCACCCCATGTGTAAACCTGCATATCACGACGTCTTTGCGTCCTCAACTCAGCAAAGGGTGCCGTCAACACCGGTAATTTCCTTCTCTGGCGGCGTCAGCTTGACGGCCATATTATCACAGGTGTACTTGCCGGGCGGATATTGCAATAGGACATCACGAGCTTGATTAAGTTGCCAGTCACGCTTTTTGGAAACAGGATTATAAAAAGACACGACCAAAGTACGCCCGCGCACATGCATGAAGGACGCTTGTCGATGGTTTCCCAAGGGGTTAATAAATCTGAAGGGAGATAGTTACAGAAGTCGTGGGCCAAGCATAGGCCGGACTCGGGCTTGCCCGGGCTTGCATCGCAGAAATACCCCCCGAAGGGGATTACTTCGATATCCACGTTCAGCCATTCTGGGATTCTATTTTCTGCCTTGCAACTGCAAATCCAGCAGTTTTCAAAAGCGAGTGTCGCATTTCGCATAGATTCGGATGTCACCGCTGGAGATCAAGGCTGTATTTTTACCTGCCGCCAAACTCAACGCAAGACGAGCGCGGTCCGATTTCCTTCGCTAAAGCGAAAGATTATGAAAGGTTTTCCTTCGCTTAATTCACCCATTTAAAATCTAAATAATAACCCGTATGCAACCCAATCGCTGCAAATCGCCAATGGCTTTTGGTTGCATTCGGCGCCACCAAGCCTAAATCTCCAGGCCCCATGCATCACCCAAATAATTTACTTCACTGCCATCTCTACAATATAATCAAGCGCCATAGGACGCGAATGGCATCATTGTACACGGATTGCAAATCCGACGAGACTGAAAACACCATTATTAAAAGTGAGCGATGTTCAGTAAAAGGAACTAGGACTCGACACGAACAAGGCGGCAATGATGCTTTTTCCATGTCATTTAAACTCTAATTCAAGCGCTATCATCATGATCCAAAAAGACACGCTTCGCCAAGTAAAATTGCGCCAGGAGGCACTCACCGCATGGGTTAGTAGATAGGTTTTTCTTTCCAGGATAATTGGGCTTGTTCTGCATTGAAAATAAATATTTTAAAGGTTATACCGTTACAAGCATAGACAGCAGGAATTGGTTTGTTCGTGTTTCTATTCATAGAGTGTCATCGTACGCTGTTCTGGTCTTTATCTACTGAGCTTACAAGCAGCCAAGCCCAAACAGAGAAAAAACCAAAGGACACTTTGTGAAAAAACTTTGGATATTGCATTATATGAGGACTCCATCTAAAACTTTAAATGGTCCCAATTCACCCCATTTTCTGACCAATAGGGTCATTACAGTTAAACTCATCAGATATTATCAGTTCATAGTTTATATCGAGCCAGATAATAAAGCCTTCCACTGAGTAATATCAATTATTGGTTATTTTTTGGTTATTACGGCCTTTTAAGCGACTCTTAGCAGCTAAAATTTCACAAAATCCACCCACAATTTGAAAGACTAGGTACGCTTTATCAGGCCAATGATGAAAACGAGTATATTTCACCAGTCTGGATTTATCGACTTCGTTTCTCGGGGCGGGGTGAATTCCCTCACGGCGGAAGGAATTTATTTCTAAGCCCGCGAGCGCCTAATAGAAGCCTGTCTTTTTAGGGTCAGCAAAAGAATCTGGCTTGTAACTCAAGAGCCGACGGTTACAGCCGGATGATAGAGATCCGCGTCGACAAGACCTCTAATGGATGTCGTATTTTTCGGCGGCCTTATTTTAAGGTATGCCATGTTATTATGGTGTATTTTGCTGCCCGTTCGCCCTGATTTCACCCTTATTATTTATAGGATTTTATAATGAATCAAGAGCTCAACGGAATCACATTTGATTTCACACCCATCAACCCAACAAAAAGCATGCGATTCTCCACGCCACCTTGGCTATGAATAGACATTCCAGTACT
>Ga0163217_1000361_pt1 | contig 10336 bp, 12 predicted proteins | sample SynspAceP_FD_185933 | JGI IMG/M metagenome (GOLD analysis project Ga0163217, IMG submission 185933) | Saline lake microbial communities from Ace Lake in Antarctica - Synechococcus sp. Ace-P (PacBio error correction) | ecosystem: Environmental > Aquatic > Non-marine Saline and Alkaline > Saline ... | reverse complement strand
TAGGCTTATCCAGCCCATTCGTCGTACTTCGAACGGGGACGGTCGCTCGTACTTCGGGGCGTTGTATGCGCCCGGCCGGCGCCCCAAGGGGCGAAGAGTGCGGCCCAATATTTCGCGATGTGATCCGGGCAGAATCCGCAAAACATTGCGCCCAAACTTAAATCCTGCTTGCGTGCCGATAAGCCACTATGCACCCGGTAGTTCTGTGACCTGTGTGGACAGGCTCGGCCTGTGCGCTATGTCTTCGGTCCTGCCAAAAACCAGCCGTCACTGGCGGAGAACATCCTGCCATCTGAGGGCGTCAAACCGCAGGCGCGATACGCCCGCCATCCCCGGCAGAAGCAGCGCCGCTTTCAAAACCTTCTTCCTACGCAGCCCGGTCTGGTCAAAACCCCGCCGGTCTCGCGCGTGTCGCAGGTTCAGCCCCCAGGGGACGCGGACCACACGCCTACATCGTCACCAAATCCTCGAGGCTGGCCGCGGCAGAGCATGCTCTATGGAGAAGGGTCCTATTTCGCCCGGCCCAGGCCGAGAAACCACATCAACCTGGAAAGGCGCATTCTCGCCGCTGACGGACGGTCGTGCTCACAAAACAGCCAACGCCAATTCAGATTGCGCCTGAGCTTAATGCGGTGCCGCCTACATCTGGCTCTCGGTGGGACGCTGCGCGCCGGCCTGTCCAAAGCGTTCCCGTGGCGCCCGCGCCCAGCTTCGACACGCTGCGCCTGCGACCTCATCAAGCTCGCTGCCACCATCGTCGAGAGAAGACCCGCATCATCGTGACCCTGCCGGCCGTGCCTGTTCCCGGCAAAGGCTATTACGCTTTCCTCTTCAATGACGCTCGCGCCACCAGAACCCGCCTGACCGCCAAGCGCCCGCCAACCCTGAAATCTCAACCTACATGACACAAACAAGCAACGCCGGGCCCACAGCCCGCGACGCCAGATGCGAATGTAGCATGGACCTTCAATCCAATCCGAGAAATAGCCCCGCGCGGTCAAAATCCGAGATCTTGTGAATAATGGCGGCATAGTTTCTGCGCCCGCCACCTAACGGGCCAGACGCCGCTGGCTTCGCGCATCGCCCGCGATCTGGATTCAAGGCTTCGCCAGGAGGCCCGTGGCCACGCCGCAAAGGTCCTGCGCGGCCGCTATGATTGAACAGGTGGAACAAAAACCGGCACCAACGCTACAGGCGCGGTTGAAAACCCGACTTCCGCCGATCTGGGGGCGATTGTTTACCGCGATCTGCCAGCGACCCGGCGCTGGATGCGGCAGCTGACCGATCTGGCGCGCGATCTTGTGCAGATCCTACCGCCGGAGTTGCGAGCCTACTTGGCAGATGATAAGACGGCACTGCACGCCCAGTGCGCTGGCCCTTCTGGCGACGGGACGGCGCAGCTTTTTGCCCCGGCTGGACATGGCGAGCGCACTGATGCGGCTCGACGGCTGGACGACCCGCTATGGCCGCCTTATACCGATGCGCAGCTGGACTTTCCGGCCCGGGCGCGGGCGCGCCGATCTCACGTGATTTTTGGTTCGACACGAAGGCGTGGCAAATCCACCCTGTTCTGCGCCTGGCTGGCACCTTGCTTTACGGGGTCCCCCTGCGCACGCGCTATGACTTTCTGCACCCTGCGGACCAATGCAGATCCGGCGCCAAGCTGCCACGCGAGTGGCGTGCTGTGAGGTCGTTGAACGCTCACAGCCAACGGCCCCAGCCTGCAAAGACGGCACGCGTCAGGCCCTGCCCGAAAGCAGTAGATGCAGGGCGCACTGGCAGGGGCTGGGGCAGGGAGGTTATGCCGCGATGTTTGTGGCGCTTCGACCGAACGACAAGCATGGGAACAAGGTTGGAATTCCATCCTCGCCAGCGGGCGATCTGGGAGAATGCTGTTTGTCGAGGCAAACGCGCCGGAGCTTGGCGGGGGCTGCGGCCGCAACTGGAGGGCAGCCGCCGCGAACCTCGACGCGTTCCACAAGCGCGGGCGCGGGACGAAACTCGGTAACCTGAAAACAGCGAAAGACCCGGCTGCAAAGATCTGGGAATCGGCAGCGCCGTGTCTGGACCCACCACGGCAAGCCGCCTGCAGCAAAGCTGCAAACCGATGTGACGGCAGCCGAAAAGCGCTGAGGCACGGCGCGGGCCAGGTTGAAACCTCGCCGCATGCAAGGCACTCACAGGCGATTGCCAGCAGCACTTGCGGTTTATGCCGCAGCAGCCTCGGCCTGGCCGGTTGCAGGCCCGAGATTGCGCCGCTGACGATCTTGCCCGACGCGGCAGAAAGCGGACGAGTGGGATCTGCAAGGACAATCGAAACAGGCACGCTGCACGGGCTGACGGCCAACACGCACGCGGGCCGAAGTTGATAGGCCGAGTTGGAACGGCGCTTGGCGGACTTTTGCCGCGCGATCCGCCATCCTGCCTTTGGCCGAACAGATAGGCGAAGTGGCGGGCCTGCCACCCCTTGCGGGGGCATCTGGCCGCCCTCGCCGAACCTGCCCGGCCCCGCGACCGCTGGCCGATAGTTGACGGCCGATCTGGCCCGCCGGATGCAGGCGGTTGGCACTCTGCCGGCGCCCGCAGCCGACCATGCCCTTTGCGCCGTCCGCGTGTTAGGCCCGGCTGCGCGCCGCTGGGTGGCGCGGCGGATGTGGCAGTGCAGGCCGTGGCCTTGCGCAAGCGAAGGCTGACAAGGCGCGAAAACCCGGTGGCCGCCGCGCGGGAAGTCTGCGGCGATCCGGCCCCGACAGAGGATTTGCAAAAGCCTTGGCCAATCTGTGTCGCGCCGCTGCGTCAGACCGACCCCGAGGACGTCGCGGACACGCGCTTGCAGGATTGCGCCGCGCGGACGCCGAACTGGCCCAGCGCTCCCTTGCCATAGGCACCGAATGGCGCGGCACGGCAACCGACCTTTCGGCTTGTGGACGCGCCCGCCCCTTGGACAGATCGCGCGTGGGACGCCGCCGACCTGACCACAGCTCCGCGCGCTTGCGCAGAGGCGCAAGATGGCGCTGGAACGCCGCCGCGCCGAATTCTTGCCGCCGCGCGGCACGTCAGCTGCCGGACCCAACCGGCTCGGCCCGTCGCTGACCCGAGGCCGCACAGGCGCAGCGCCTGCGCCGAGGGCGGCTTGCGGCCACCACACGCTGGCCCGGCTATGCGCCCGTCCACTGCCACAAGCCTTTGAAAACGCCTGCGACTGGATGACCGGATCACCCTGGCAACTGGCCGAGGCGATTGGCTGCGGCCCGACGTGCCACCGAAAGCGCGTTTGAGGTGGCCGGATTTCACGCCAGAGCTGTCACAGCCGAAACCGCGTGGCAGGACCGGCAGTCCGACCGAAGCGGCATGGAACAGTCCGAGTATCTTGCCGGTTTGCCGTGGCGGCTTGGTCTTGCCGGGGCAAGGGGTGGCCGATCTGCGGGGCTGCGCTTGAGCCTGCGCGACAAGGGCGCTTGCCGCCCTTGCGGCCCGCGATCTGGCCCAAGGCGCGCTGGTTCGTGCCACAGGCCGCCGTTGCCGACGGCAGCGGGTTATCCTTGGCCACCGCGCTGAACTTTGTCCCAACCGGGGTTTCCCGACTGATGGCGACGCTGGCCGGGATTGAATAACGCGCACCAAAGCCGGCAGGCTGCTTCAACGGTTGGCCGAACTGCGGGCCGAGGGTGACCGACCGCAAGGCCAGCCTGACCGCAGCCGCGCACAGCGCTGGGCCGGATTGGCGCAGGGATTGGCAAGCCGGCCCAAACCGGCGCGGCCCTGCTGGGCGTGCCCGATGCGTGCGGGTCTTGCACCCTGCTGGACCCCGATGCTGGACCACCTCGACCGGCAGGAGTTGGAACGCGCGACTGGCCGGCACCGCATCGCCAAAGATGGAAGACAACAGCCGCGCCTTCACGCCGGCCGCCTCGAACGTGTTTGCGGCCTAGTCCCTGCCAGACGCCAGCCGCCTGTTCAAGGGCATCGGTGACCGGCTGACGCAACGGCGCAACAGGCCGAGCCGTGACCATGCCGGATCACCGCCGATCATTGCCCGCGACCTTGCGCACCAGGCGGCGGATATCAAGGCAAGGCCGATACGCAGACCGCGGCGCCGTTTCGGCCTTGGGTGGACACGGCTGGGCATGTGCCGGCGAAGGAGCGCTGCCGGGTTCATCTGGAGCCACCTCGCCTGCGCGCCAGCCGCTTGCCGCACGCGACATCGCCGAACTGCTGGCAGAGTTCTGCACCCACCCACTCCCACGCAAAGCGCCGAAACGCGCGATGTTGACCGGCCGCCTTGCAAGAATTTTTTTTTTGGGGGCCCCGGGGCAAAAAAAAAAAAAAAAACCCATTGCGCGGTCAGACCGGAGGGCGCGCTTTGCCGACCTGACCGACGGCGCGGCGCGCCCTCGCTGCCATCGGCGGCGACGATTGCCGTTGGGCACGGTGGCCGCCGAACGCGCCAACCTTTTGAACGGCTTCAAAACGATCAGGACCAGCGCGGCATCTCGGCACAGCCGATTTGACCTGATGGGGGCGGTTTTTTTCGAAACCAGGGGTTCTGCGGCGCTACCGCGACGGCCAACCGCCAGTGGCATGCTGGCCCCGCGCGTATCTGATGCTTTCCGCCACCTTGACTTGCGGCGAATTACACGGGCCTTTGCCGCCCAGCCTGAAAGGCACGGGACCGAAGTGCTGCGTGGCGCTCCCCGGGCAAGGGCGGATCAAAGGCTCGCGACGATCTGCGAAAGGTACCACAGTTCCAGCCTTTACCTCGCCCTGCGCATCGCCGATTACCATGAGCTTGCCAAATCCCGCCCTCCTGTGGCCCTTCATCGGCTGGACGACATCATGGAAACCTTCGACGAACGCCCGCGCCGCGCCGAGGCATATTGCCTCTGCCGGGCAGATGTCGCAGCAGGCGGGCAGGTGATTTATCTGACCAGCCATCAGCATCTTTGCAATCTTTCGGTGGCGACCTGTCCGGGCGCGCGGGTGGGTGCCATATGCGAGGATCTGTGATCAATGTAAGCGCTACGGCGTTCCCCCTATGCGGCGAGGCTTGACGGCTGATTTGAAGCACCAAGGCATCAGGTCTTGCGATGGACCCCCCCTTTTTGTTTTTTTGGCGGGGGGGTTTGGGGGGGGGGGGGGGGGCCCCGGGGGGGTTTTTTTTTCGGGGAGGGGGGGGGGGGGGGGGGAGTAGACGGACAGCGTGGCGGCCAATGTAGTCCACCGGGTTCACGTCGGCCATTTTGCAGGTGACGACCAGCGAGGCGAGCATCGCCCAGTTTTCGGCTCCGACCTCATGTTGCCCGCGGAAGAGTTGCCATTTTTTCTCGTAAGGGGCAATCGGCTGATCTGGTTCTCGACGGGTTGTAATCCATCTCGAGGGGTGCCGTCGTTGAGGAATCTGATCAGGCACGGCCAGTGCCCCAAGTGTAGCGGATGTCCTCGGCCAGCTGGATTTTTGCGGGGATGGCGAGAGCTGCGGCTTCCAGCCACGGCTTGAGCGCTGGCGATGATGGGCGCGATGAATGCTCGCGCCGGCCGCTTGGCGAACTGCGGGCGATCTATGCCGCGCATGCTTTTCGACCTGGATACAGCAGCGCGATCGGCGCGCATCGCTTGCGGCGATTGGGCGATCCCTTGCGTTCTCGACAGCGCTTCACGAAGCGGCGTCGGACGTGGGGCAGCAAGATAGACCAGTGCCACGGGCCGTTGTCGCGCGCGGATCTCTCGGTCAGCGCGTTGTAGGATTGATAGGATCGGCATTGCAGAAAGCGACCTGTATACCCGGGTGCGAGGAACTTCAGCGGAGCTCCTTGCCGCGGCCGGGGGACGTCATGTGGAACAGGAACGATGGCGGGCCGACACCGCCATGGACCGCGTCTATCAGCAACCACGGCCAAGAAGTAGCCGCTCTTGGTGGGCCTTCCGCCCCGCGGTCCAGCACCGGCGCGCGGGTCTCATTCCACGAAGATTGCGGTCCGCGCGGCGCCAGATGGGCGCGCATCTGTTGATCACCGGGCATCAGGTGGAAACAGGCGCGCGCAAAACCCAATTGCCAAGGGTGCCGCGATTTCCAGATCGTCCCCTTGCGTTTGAAGATCTCTGGCCATGACGGTAGAACGGCAGATGGTCGCCGAAACTTTGCGGACGATAATCCAGGCGAGATGAACAAACTCCGTGGGCAGGCCCGCCGGGACGACATGCTCGGGCGCATGCGCTTGCGCGGACAGCTGCGAGCAGCGGCGGCAGGCGTATTTCCGGTCGCCGCGTCACCAGCACCCGGAACTGGGGTGGGATCACATCGAGCCGCGTCGGACACGTCTTCACCGATCCGCGGCCATCTCGCCCAAGCCACCAGAAGAGCGCAATTGACGTGCTGGTGAGTGTTCGATCACCCTCATCCGGGGCAGGGTGCGGCGGCAGGGTGGCGCGATTTGGTCTGGGCTTACGGGGAGTATCGGAAACCTTTCCCCGCAGCGCAGGCCCTTCGGCCTTCTCCTTTTCATGCGCCGCCTCGAGCACGCCTGGGCCAGTTCGGCATCCTTCGAGTGGCAAGTTGAACTGGTCCGGCGACAGCTTTCTCGGAGCGTTGCCGAACTTCTCGCCGCTGCGCGGGTGCGCAGGAATTCTTCAGCGGCCGGTGGCCTCTTGCACTCGGCGAGCACCGCCTCGACCTGCGCCAGGCGGGCTTTCAGCAGGGCGTTTTCGTGGGCGAAGAGCGTCGGTATCCATGGGTCGAATGAATTCATGAAACCCCAGTTATGACCAAGTAAAAACGGGCACTTCCGTACTTTCAGCACTCACCCTGCCGCCAGCGGACACGCGCGCGTTCCGGCCGGACCAGCGCCAGTCCGAACCCCCTCGAGCAACGCGACATCTGCGCGCTGGAATCCTCATCACCCCGTCCTGCGAACTTGCGGCCAGACAAACTGCCCGTCCTCAGTCGCTTGTGAACCAGCACCATCCCGGTTTTGATCCCAACAGCGGTTTAATTCGGTCGCACGTTTCGACCGGAACACCAAAGACCCCCCGCAAAACGGATCGAAGTCCGAACATCTCCTGCACGCCAAGGCCAGGCCATCGATGCCCTGCGGAAATCAAAGCGCAGTCGCCAAGAAGACCTTCCACTGCCCACCTGGATAAACATACGATGTTGCCGCACCCGCGCCGCGCGGATGGGCCTGTCAACTGGCCTCATCGGAGGCCAGTTTCCTGCGGCGATCCGACATCTCCCCACGACCAATCCAATGCCGACAATTACCCACCCCACTCGCCAATACATTCCGGTTCCGCGATCCTCGATGGCAACACGTGAATGTTTATCCAGATGGATTGACCAGTTCGTGGCGAAGATCGGCAATGGGCCAGTGCATCGCCAGGAATTCAGCTCTCTTCTGGCGACGCCAGGGCCACCCCTCAGAGGTTCTCCGAATTTTTTGCGCCGTCTGAATGGTGCAGGTCCCAGTATCGGGTAAATCTCCTGGCGCCTTGGCAGACGTGTGTTGCTTCCATGGGCTATGCGCGCTATTCATGACGGCCTCGAATTTTTCTCACGCCCTCGTGGGGCATCGATGATTCCGCGCGCGATCCGCGCTTTGTGTTCGCCTCTCTCGTGCTCCGGACGAACGCATGCGGACCGCTCGGCCCTCCGAATCGATTTCACAATGTCAACGCCGGTGGGCTAAGGTCAGCAACAATCACACACCTGGTGAGCCGTTCCGATATGGACGTCGCGAGTTTGCGGTTGCTTCATCTCAAACATGCCTAAGACCCTCGCGCGGCCAATGAGCATATGTCTTGCGCCAAGCTCGCTCGGCAGTTTGCAGGACGGGTCAGCGGATCAACGAATGGCAGAGGTGGTCCGGATGAGGAGGTTCCAGCCGTGCGGCGCAGATTTCCGTGCGTGTACGAATATGTTCAAATTGATGGCGCAACGATATAGTGACGGTCTGGCGCGGTGGATCTGCATGCAGCCGACGCTGCTTACCCGCGGAGTGGACGGTACAGGAGGCCGGTGCTCACCGCTTGCGTCAGGCTACCTTCCGAGGTCGGCTTTCTCACCCCAACGTTGGGAGGGCGGGCGCTTGCGCAACGCTCGAGTCGGCCCTTACGTGCGGCTGAAAGTACGCGAGGACAGCCGTAAGTGAGCACCGCGTGCTGCCCCCAGACCGGTCGTTCTTGCGTGACCGCAACTTTATTGTGCCTCCCGGTTTTTTTACTGAGTCATAACGGGGGTTTTCGGAGTGGGAGGGTTGTCTCGACCCATGGCGATACCGACGCTTCTCGCCCACGGAAAACGCCCTGCTGGAAAGCCCGCCTTTGGCGCAGTCGAGGCGGGCTCGCGGAAGGTGGCAAGAGTCCAACTGTACGCGCGAGCTCTTAGCTTCAAGATTTGATCCGTGCGCCTCCAGCTCTCATGCTCACTCTGCGCTTCCGTCGGCTCTGAATAACGATCTCCTGGCAGATGACGGCACTCGAGCATTAGCAGGTTCGGCCGGTGCCTAGGGCACAGTCGTTAAAAGAACTTAGCACTCTCAACCATCGAAGAGCGATCATCAGAACCAGTGGATATCCTCTCCACTCGGGCCACGTGAGTACTTCTCTGATGCAGGTGCCAAGGTACATTCAGATTAAAGGCAAGTCCGCAGCGGGACCCACGAGCCGCGCGGTGGCGAGGCGGTTCACATACCCCGGTTAAACGTACTCTCATGTATGCGTCGCAATATGATCCTGAGCCTCGGGTTTTCGGCACACTCGACACGCACCTCTATCATTCTTGCCAGGCGTTATTCGGACGTTGGTTGGCTAAGTGGAGAAGAACCTCGGAAGCTAGACTCGCTATCCCTAAACGCATCACAGCTCATGCCATTTTTGTGATCCTGCTCGTGCCGAGATTTGTCACCTCGGCCTCCGGTGAAGAGCGTGTCCGGAGCGGCTTCGATTGTGTCGGAGTTCTAAGCCCATGGATTCTCGATCAGTTGTGCTGTGCATGCGTTCCGTGCGTGGCCGTGCCGCAGGGTTCGAGAGAGCCCCAGCTTTCCACCTACAGGACGCCTGATCAACAAGAATGACTGAGGTCTTGCGTAGTATCCGTCTCATAGACTCTGCAGGGTCTGGTGATCGATTCACGTCTTAATATAGCGATGTGCTCCGGATATCGGTGTTGACGAGGCTGTAGGCGCCAGCGCGTCATACGGCACGTGGACATCCAGGATCGATGCCCGCGGTGGACGGTATTCTTACCTGGGCCCCGGAAGGCTCTTGTATTTAACTCGCCTTGGCAATACTATTATCGTCCGCACAGTCCGCTTTCTTTGCCACTCCATGCTGTCCTATTGCGCGGTGTGCTACTGGACGGCTCGGAATGCTCCTCGTAACGGCAGGGTAGTAAGTCCGTACTTGCAATGATCTCTCTGTGTCGGACCCTCTTTCGCAGAGTTCGCTTTAGCTTCGCCGTCCTGTTTCCACGTTGATGCCGGTGATCAACCAGATTGCGCGCCCATCTGCGCCGCGCGGACCTCATCTTCGTGGATGAACCCGCGCGCCGGCTTGCTGGACCCGGGCGGAAGGCCACCAAGAGCGGCCTATCTGAGTGGCCGTGGTTTGCTGTGATGGATCAGTTGGTTCATGGGAAAGCGATTAGATTCGGTGCCCGATCCCACGTTCTTTCCCACTACGCCCCCGGCCGCGGCATGGAGCATTCCGCATGAAGTTCACTCAGTCAGTATTGGTATTGCAGACGTGGTTCAGCTTTCTACAGTTGCGATGCCGTATCAATCCACAACGCGCTCTGACCGAGATTCGCGCGCGGACACGGCCCGTGGCCTAGACTGTCATAAGTTGCGACCCACGTCCGAACGCGCTTCGCTGAAAGATCGACTTCGAAACGAGGTGATCGCCCCTCGCGCGAAGCGATGCTCGCCAGATCGCGCTGCTGTATCAGGTCGAAAGCAGGCGCGCGCTAAGACGCCGCAGTGTCGCCAGCGGCCAGGCGCGAGCATTCAGCGCTCCATCACGCAGCGCTCAAAGCGTGGCTGAAAGCCCAGCTTTCGCCATCCCCCAGAAATCCCAGCTGGCCGAGACATCGCTAACACCTTGGGCACTGGCGCGGCCTGATCGAGCCCTCACGCGGCCCCTCGAGATGGAACCGCAACCCGAGTCGAGAAACACAGATCAGCGATTGCCCATTACGAGAAAAAAAGATGCACTCTTCCCGCGGGCAATGATGGCGGAGCCGAAAACTGGCTGCTCGCCCTCTGCTGTTCGCCACCGCAAAATGGGCCGACGTGAACCCGGTGGACTACATTGCCGACCACGCTGTCCGCTATTCCTCGACGGC
>Ga0163217_1057865_pt1 | contig 10337 bp, 8 predicted proteins | sample SynspAceP_FD_185933 | JGI IMG/M metagenome (GOLD analysis project Ga0163217, IMG submission 185933) | Saline lake microbial communities from Ace Lake in Antarctica - Synechococcus sp. Ace-P (PacBio error correction) | ecosystem: Environmental > Aquatic > Non-marine Saline and Alkaline > Saline ... | reverse complement strand
GCTCCTGTTGACCTCGAAAATGCTACCAAAAATTAAAAGTTACCTATCAAATGGATTATGCCATCGCTTAGAAAGCGATTCGAGAAAACCGCAACTCGATAATGAGAAGGCCCGCGATATTGTCATGTAAAAACCAAGGTCTGTGTTATTTTGGAATATGTTCGAGATATTAAAAATTCAATTGTGACGTGGCCTTATTGCTGTGTATCAAAGTGTTAGTTGCGTAGTATGCGATGGTGAAAGCAGCCGCAGAAAAGGTGTTGGATTTACGATCATGATGCCGTTCATGTTTTGAACAAATTAATGGCCTATAAAAAGAGCTGGTGCTACTATTATTACGAGCTACTTTGCAAAGGATTGCGGTGAGGTTGATGTAGTAAAGCCCCCTAGCCCACTTCGGCTGTGCTCAGGCAACCCCGAAGGGGTAATATTAAAAAAAAAATCAATTAATTTGAAAAATGTGTTGATTTGAAGATTTAAAAATAGAAATATCCTAGCTCCTTTGATGCAAAAAAAGGCCGCAAGCACCACATTTAAAGTAAAAGAATACTCATGGAAAGTGAAATATAAAAAATGGATTGTGCTGGCTGTTAGTGTTGGTTGAGTTCTATATTTCCATTTTTGGGCGACTACGGCCTATGCCGCCGATTATTTGATGGTTTTCTCAATTTCAATGATTCCCATCGGGGGACATAAGGGAATAAGATAGCTACAGATTCCAAAAAAATAAAAATTTGGGAATTCAAAGTTCAAATAAAAGACATGTCAATACTCTATGTTGATTTGAAAAGTGTTTAAAAAAGGTAAATTTCACGAACCCCAATCATCAAACAATCATAAAATCTCACATTTCCATAAAAGAATGAAAAAATAGCTTCTTGTTTGAGTTTATTGGCCTGTTACGAGTTTCAATGCAACTTTCAAAACAATTCCATACTTTCTTACTCGCTTTCATCAGCAGAGCTTGGTTTAGATCCTCCGGCCTATTATTTATTCGAAGGTAGATTCTATTATAACGAATGGTTATAAAAAACAAAGGCTCCTTTCCTTCTGCGCAGGTTTTAGTACGCCAAAAGATTGCAAGATTATTTTTCATAAGGGCCTTACGGTTTCCACTACCACGATAGCATTTCAACCTGCTGCTTTAAACGATAGGGTATGATTTAGCCTTCGGTCACTAAAATATCGGACCATTGCAGCCATCATGAAATGGTAGAAGAAGAAGGGCAGGCCTAGATTTGGATGTACCCCTTTAGCAGCTACTGGATGGCCTTGGAAAAAAAAAGAAAGGATAAAAAAGGTGGATATTACGCTACGTGAAATTTAGCACATCAAGCGGCTTAAACCTTATATTCGTTTTTTTTAAATGATGTTTTAAAAAAGAACGGTTAAAATAAAATCGCGTTTTGTGTGAGCGCGCGGCCCGCTAAAAAATAGATTTTTCTCAACGCCATAGCGTCTCGGCGATCTATTTATAAAAGATCGATTTTAACGAAAAATGTTTCGAAAAAATAAATAGATCTAAGGTTTCAGCGGATAAAAAATACCTGTATTCAGGAACTTTTCATTTCTACTATTCCCAGAATTGATTACAAAACTAAACGGGCGCCGAAAATTTTCAAAGCTACCTTCCAAAGAAACTTCTATACCCCAGTTGGGTGCTACTACACTAACTTTTTTACCGCAAAACGAGGGAATATTGCTACTAAAATCGTCCCTGGATACGATAGAAATGGATTACGGCCATATAATTTAGACGATGACCTTACTCAAGGGTGGGTTACTGGACGAACAATGGCGGCGGTTATGGGTGATATCTAGGAAATTGCTTGGACTTTGTGAAGCTACGCACAGTTTGTGGTAAAGAATTGATGCTGTAATTGTACTTAATATAAACTATTCTGTTTACTTATGACGTGGAAAGACAGGTGATCCGACCCGAAGACAGCCGACTATAGAGTCAATTATAAAAGTTCAATATCCTGAAAATGATTAACGCGCGTGATTGGCGTTTGACAAACCCCTATTTGAAGTAATAAAGAACGTTCCTTTAAAAATTGCCTATCCTACACCTGAAGTAAAGTTCAAAAAAGTTTTGGCCCCATAGTGTTTTACAGGTACGTTTGTGTTGGCAGATTCCTGAAACACCAATTGTCTATATTTTCGTTGTCAAATAGAGTGTACCCTATGCAAGAAATCAACAAACATATATGCTTTTAAATAATACAGATCAGCGGTTCATTAGATGTATTTTATAAGGGTATTTCCAAGTCGATAGGGTAAGCATAGTCTGTTAATAAATTGGTATCCTTAGTTTTTATTTAAATGGATCATATATGGGTCTATCTTAATTTTTCTATGCAGTTATTTCTATCTTTTTTTCGTTCTGTTCTATTTTAGAAGCAGTGGCTATTAAGTGTTATCCCACATTTTATTCAACATAAAGGAAAAAGGAGAATAAAACATACCGGTTTTACCCTCCTAGAAGAGGTTAAAAAAAGCCGTTGATAAACCCGCTAATAGCCATTCTCACATAAATACTATAGCCACACACTGTTGGGGCTATTCTAGTTGTGGGTTGAGGCAAAAGTTGCCTACGCTGAACTATATGGAACCACCCAGCAGACCTTATTTAGGGCTTTTTCCTTTACGAAGATTCTTATGTGGGGATAGTAATCACGGTTATGACGATTTTTAATTTAGTGGCATCAGAAATTATTCCAAAAACCATAGGTGCCACCACTGGAGGCAATGGCGAATTTTTCCAGCAAGACTCTTAAAATTATGGTGATCGTTTTTAAAATATTACGGTCACTTTTAATTTGTGCTGCAATTTTTTTACAAAATTAGTAGGTGGTAAAAGCAGGGCATCATGGGAGCGTTTAAGTACCCGAGAAGCATTTTTTACGGCAATGACTGATTATTGCCCACGAAGAAGGTGTTTTTTCAAAAATCTGAAATCTACGATTTATTCAAAAACTTACTGCGTTTAATGAGGTTACTCGTAAAGGATTATTTGACTCCCAAGGGCCAGTGGTTAAAAATCGCTTCTGAAAGCAAAACGGTTCTAGAAATTTTTCCAAAGATCCAAAGTTGCGCTTTTCTCGAATCCCAAGTGTATAGTGGAAAGTAGATAATATTACGGGCTTTGTACTAAAAGATACTTTTTCTAGAAGAAAATTATTAATGAAAATGGAACACTTGGCTTGCGGTTGAAATTAAAAAGACCTTTGATTATTACCGAGACGCTGACACGCCCATTCAAAAAATATTTGATATTTGATTGCTAAAAGAGGAACACATTGCCTTAGTTGTTGATGAATACGGATCGGTAAGGTGGTTTGGTTTCCATGGAGGATGTTATTAGAAACTTATTAGACTTTGAAAATTTATGGACCGAAACTGATAATGTAGCTGATTTACAACTTTTGGCACGTAAGAATTGGGAAACAAGGGCAAAAAGAAAGTGGTGTTTTTGGAACGGAAATCCAGGAATAATCTTGAAAGAAAACAGCCTGTATATAAACACGACCATTGGTGTCGCTAAACTTTGAGGTTGATTGAAATTGGAATTTCTGAAATTTACGTTTAGAAATGTTGACCGAAGAAAAGTGACCATTCGGATTCCCGAAGTTCTTGAAGATGCTGTATATCAGCTGAGAGAGTATTTTGAAGGTACGCGACAAGAATTCAATTTTCGCTATTATAACCCCAGAAGGTACTGATTTCAAAAAAGAGTCGGGAAGCCATAGCTGATATTCCGTTTTGCTACGGAACGGTTTCTTAACCTTGGAACTCTCTTCGGAAAATTAGGAGATCCTAAAAGCCATTCGAGGCAGTGCCGCTGCGGAACGGTTTTAGAAATCCTATTTAGGATTGTGGTGCCTTGTCACAGAGTTATCGGTAGCGATGGCTCCTTAACAGGTTATTGCTTGGTGGATTACACCCGCAAGCAATGGCTCCTTTTAGGAACACGAAAGTCCCTCAAACAAGCTTTCTTATTTTTAAATTTGACAAACCACCTAGTTGGTATGGCTAAACTATTTTTATTAAACTCAAAGCTATTTATGTTCGTTGTCGATGTTTAACGGCGTTACAAAATAGTACGCTTTATGTAGTACTCCCTCAACAGTAAGCAAAAACAACTAGCTGGTTTGGTTTTACTTTTTTATTCGAAATTAAGGGTTATTAGTAATTTCACGGGGAAACAGGGGCGGCTTACTAAAGTGTTAAGGAGTTCGTAATTTTGATTACATTAACTAATTTAATTAGTATGGAATTTACCTTCTATATCTGAATTTCCATAAAAGCAAGTATGCGTTATTGGCCGCTTTCCCCTAACTTTCAATTTGCCGGTAATTTTGGGGCTCCTTTTATTGTGTTTTTTTTATTAGAAAATACCGAAAACGGACTTTTCCGATCATCATTTCATCTTTTAGTTTGGACTTTTAATATTAGGTATCAGTTGGTTTATAGGAATGCAAATTTTTTATTGAGCAACAGAAAAAACCAAAAGCCATGGCAAAGTTTAAAACTAGTGTTTTGGCCTTTCCTGATTGGCTTTCTTTTTTTATATGCCTGTTGAAAACATCATTACGATTACAAAATCCCCAAATATTTAATCGCTTTTTTTTTATTTTTAATTGCAGGTCATTTGTTTGTATTGATAGCTCCATTTATTTTAAAATGGGACAAGAATGTGTATTGGAATTATTCTTAAAAACTATAGCATTATTCAATTGTTGTAGTGCGTTTTTTTCTGGGATTCTTATCTTGAGTTTTGGCTTTTGGCACTAGCGGCTATAGAGGCTCTTTTTGACGTACACATATCAGGAAAAAAGATCGGACAACCTTTGTTTTTCTGCTTAGGCATTCGTAAAACAATTAGTGTAGCTTTCAGACTTTCCTAAAAAATATTACGAACAAAACACAAATTCATTTTTCAAAAAGCTTTAGAAGTTTTACGTGAAGTATATTTGATTCCATTGATCATTTTATACCTAATTATACTTTATGCTATAGTTTCCAAATTCTGATAGATTGGGAACTTCCTAAAGGTTGGGTATCTTTATTTAGTTATTGCATTATCGCTTTTAGGTTTTTTAATTTCAAGTGATTATTATCCTATTCAGAAAGATGATTAATATCCGTGGGCCATCAATAAATTTTATCCCTTTTTTTATATTTTACTAGTGCACCTTTTGCTAAATTTTGTTTGTTTTGTTGCTATTTTCAGAAGGGAATAACGGATTATGAATTACGAAAACGATTATTTTGTAAGTAAGCCATTGCCGTTTGGATTTGTGTGGAATTGCCCAATATACTTCTTGGTCAGTAAGCCAGAAGTCATTAAAAATACTACCCATTTAGCTTATTTTTTATTGCGATTTACTATCTTCTTTTGGTTTTTGGGGAGCCATAAATGTTTCTAATCAAAAGTCAGACGAATCAATTTAAGCAATTGGTATACCCAAAGCTTTACAAAGACAACCAGAGGGTCATTTCTCAAACTGATTACAATAGATTACAAAGCATTTTAGATTATTTAAACTAAAGAGAAGGTTCTACTTCTAAATTTAGACCAAATTATAGGTTTATCTATTAGAGAGTTTTAGAGATTTACTTTGAATAGTGCTCATCGCAATAAAGGGTGGTTTGAACTTACTTGCAAAAAATATGGGATACTTTTAAATTTTGAATAGTTTTGATCCACGACTTTTAACTGATAGTATGCTAACAACAAGTATTATAACCTATGAACATAAGACGGAAATACAAATTTGTACCGGAGTCTTATTGCGGCAATATGATTCCTTTAGGACGCTCAGCATTCAATTGCCTAATTTTTAGCATAGATATACAGAAAGTAAAAGAAAGTAAGATTTCTACATTAAATTTAACAATCAGGACATTTTCGAATTGAGTTTTTATGATGTTTTAAATGATTAGTTTAATACTGGGAGTTAAAATTTTAAAAAAGGAACTGCAAAGATTTCACTTTTTTTAGGGATTTTTGGAAAAACTTATATTAAGGTTCCCTTCAAGATAAAACTAGTGATAACTACAGACACGACTTCGTCTTTAGCCGTATAAAAATCATCATATTCACAATTATCTTTTTACTAAGGGAAATGATTCTTATTAAAATTTACAGTTTAAAAGTTTAACTTTCAAAAAAACAGTAGCCATGTTACAGAAAATAAACCCTGAGCAACCACTTCTTCTCTCTCTCGCAAACCTCTATATAGCACTAGTTTTAAAGATTTGGATGAAGATAAAAAGACAACTTTGACGCATAAATCGCGCCTGCCGAGAGATTGCAAGGGTACTGTGTATTCCTGGCTTTCTCGCTGCCTTGGAGCACAGCTTTGTAAGACTCGATTTTACGCTACCTCGAGGAGTTTACGACACGCGCAGGTATGTGGGCTGATGTTTGGTTACAAATTATTTGTATTTCTGTTGGGTATTTAAAAATAATGGAAGTAACAGACCTTGTAGAGCTCACTACTTTTTTATGGCCGATGAAAACTAAAATATTAACTGAATTTAAAAATTATTTGGAAGGTTCATTTTGAAGGGCCTAAATACCTTCTCTGCGGCCATAATGCCAACAGAATTTGATTTTCCTTACATTGCAAGGAGAATGCTCGATTAACGGAATTTGGATCTTTTCTACCTCTTAAATTAAATTTATTGGAAAAAAAACCGTGGGAAAATTCCTCATTTAGACACTATTGGAACTTTGAAGTTTGGCGATTATAAACACTTCTTATACTTCATTGAAACTAATGGCGAATGTACTTTGCGAATACCATCACCTAAAGGCGATATTGATGGATAGTATGGGTACGCGAGTGCCGGTATATTACGAAAATAAAGACCTAGTCGGTATTATTAACTAATTGTGCAATTAAGACGTTTGTTACAACGGCTCAAGTGTTTTAATACTTAGAAACGAGAGGCTTGTTACACCGACAATGAAGATTATCAGCCGCTGGTCTAATATATGCCACCAACGGGGGGAATGCTGGTGATCTTCATCACGCGACTAGGTGTTGTCCTCAATAATTTTTTATTAAATTTTCATAGATTGTGACTCACCCATCTTCAAAAATTGTTTAAACGTGAGTAAAAGCCAGAGCGCATAAATCTTCTGCATCAATAGAGTTGAAGGCCGCTTTCCTTTTTTCTGTTATAATTCGTTGCTAGAAAACAATACTGTAAAAGGCGCGATGACTTAATTGGGCCCTTAATGGTAATTTTTCTGTAGGTTGGGTTTGGGTATACTGAAAATTTAAGGTTTTCAACAAGCGATAGTTCTGGAGCTCTAATCAAACTTGCAGCTGTAGCAATTCATTTGAAAACTATATTTAGGCTTTTCTGAAAAAGCCAGAAAAAACAGATTGCAGTGCAATTTGGTGCGTACTTTAACTTCATAGTTTTCCATCCTAGGCGTTAAATCTTTGTTAGTTTAAGGCTGTTCTTGTCTGTTAAATAGTATTTTGCCCAATCTGGAATCATTTTCAGCTTTGTACTGTACTTCAAAAATAAGGATCGGTGATCGCATCCCAGGTAAATCAATACTAGAAGCGTTTCAGCATTGGCCGTTTTTAAAATTTTGAGGAGTTTTGGTCTTCGCATTGCTGTTGTACCTTAGCACCAGAAAACAATTAAGGAGAAAATTTTGACACCATTCGTTTATTTTTTCCTTTGTGACTAACCGTTTATTCGTATAGGTTCCCACTAGCCTTGTCGATTTTTTTTTCAAAAGGAATCAACGGTATTATCTCCTTGTTAGCCGGAGATGAAGGCTAATGTCTTGGGTTTAAGAGCAAGGGTAGTACCGTTTCGTTGTTTTTCGTTATCCTAATATCTAAATCATTAACTAAAGCAGGAGTTGCCTTCGTTTTAAATTCCTTTGTTGATTTTATAATTGCCAAACAGGATCGGTCCAGGAAATTGGAGGCTAGTAAACTTTCACCGGACTTTAGCATCAACAGTAAACGCTGTAAAGAACTTTCATTTCTTTTAAGCTCGCTCAATAATAAACGAAGGAGTAATCTGTCGTTGTGATTTAATCTCTGCAGCAGTTTTAGCATTGATCACGCCCCAACCCATTTTATAATCAGGGACTGGAACGCGACACATTCAGCACTATGTAGTTACTAAGCCTTTTAAGGTGGGCTGCTTTCATAGTGACGATTGTGAAGACGCAGATTATATTCTTGAATAACAGCATAGTACTTGTTACGCCTGGTGCTGCCATTGAAGTTCCTGAATAGGTATTTCATAAACTTGTGTTGGTTGCAGATTGTGGTAGAAACTATATTGCGCCACTACCAAGCATATGTCTGGTTTTATTCTGCCATCATCAGTAGGTCCGTGACTGCTATTAAATTGGCAACATAGGCTTTTTTAAGATTGCCTTTCAAATCTACCTCTGTTTCCACAGCGCGCCACATTAATTCCGTTTTTTGAGCGTCGAAAAACCCAAAGAAAGAAGATCAAAAACCATCTGTGTTATTTGGCAAAAATTTGGGCATTCATTAAAGTTAGCTTTTGCGCATTTCCTGCGTGCCTGTTTACCATGTAAATAATAAGGAGCATTATACATTATTTTTTCCCAGTTCTTTGAGATACTTTGAAGTAAAGCACCAATAATATATAACCAATCAGGAACAATCTGGACGAATGCCATATGAGTGATTTGATTAATAGCAATCCGGCTGCTGCTGCTGAGCGCACTTCTACTTTGTCCCAGCTTTCAATCATTGGTAGTAGCATTCGCATTAAAAGCAACTTCCTTTTGCTTTCGATTTTATACCTTTTGATATCATAGCCCCCTAAAAACCATTGTGGCTATGAGCACTTCAGCATCAGCCTCAATTCGGTACCATTACTCTCGAGGCATACTTATTGTGTTATTAAAATGCTTTTCCCAAAGCATCCCAAAGGGAACCCCCTTACACTCAACTTTTCCACTCCAAGCCTAAGTTAAGAGGGCCACCATCGTATAAGGTTATTGGGCTCTTTGATACTTCACTGCTATGGTCACTAAAAGTACTATAATACAATGGACTAAGAAGGTGGTACCCATCAGGGACCCTATATCTTACTTAAATTCAATTGGTTTCCATTAGCTAAGGTTTTCCGTTTTACATTTATCCGTTTACTTTAGCAAAGCGTTGGTATATTTTTTTCAGTGGCGAGTATTACGCTTAAAATCTTGACTAAGGCTTTCTAAGCTTGTTTGGCTTTTTGCGTTTCATCACTGCGTATTAATTTCAGCTTTAGTTTGGTGGTCTGAGAATAAAAGGCAAACCTCTCATGATTAGTGCAGCGGGTTTACGAACAAGGAAACCCGATTTGGGGAATAGGTTTTTGTAGCTTTCATGATTTTATTTTAGTTAAGATTTGGACTACAAATATATTATATCAATCATGTATTATTCGATTAAAAAACTCTTTTTTCGATGAAATGCACTATTGGACTTAAATTTTGCGTAGGTATTGTAGCCCCTTACATATTCAATTTTAATTGGAATATAAAACAGGAAAATGATCGTATTAGCCTCCCACATTACCTACTGCCTTACGTAGGTTTCTAAATGGACTCCCTTTGTACCTCCCTTAAATTTCTTTACGAAATCCAGGGTCAAAGATATTAGCTGCTTAGTATACTTATGGGCTTTTTTCTATAGTTCAAGAAAGTTCTGAGAAATTATAATTTGATCGAAAAGAAGGACAAATTAAACTTTAATTTGCACTACCTCTTTTTGCTGGTACATATTTTTTTCATTGGGATGAAAAAAACCCGCTGCGTTTGCCAGTAGGTTTTTCTATTACTTTCAAGCTTTTAGGGACCATCATTTAAAATCGCTCCATTATTGATATATTTGCGCTGGCGATGTTTTGCTTTCCAATAATTTCCATAACAACTGATTGATGGTCTCTGGCTGCTTTTTGATGCGGGCCTTATACCGCTGTTTCTAATTCCACCATCGCCGTCTGGGAAGGCCAATGAATTTTACAAAAGGACATTATTTCTTCTCCATTTAACGGTACCATGCACATAACACCAAATATCTCTAAGTTTTCATAATACTATGTTGGTCCCGGGTTCTTAAAAAATTTATAGACTACAAGGAGGAATAGTCTGAAGGGGCAATAATTTCCAAAAGTAAGCCCGCTTATCCATAAAAATAAAGAGCGGTATCCTTTATTTTAACCTCGCTCGTTTTTCAGGGGGAGAGGTTCGGTTAAATGAAAATAAAGGGGGGCCCCCCCCAAAAAAAAAAATTTTTTTTTTTTTTTTCCCTTTTTTTTCTTTCTCTTTC
>Ga0163217_1114178_pt1 | contig 10338 bp, 3 predicted proteins | sample SynspAceP_FD_185933 | JGI IMG/M metagenome (GOLD analysis project Ga0163217, IMG submission 185933) | Saline lake microbial communities from Ace Lake in Antarctica - Synechococcus sp. Ace-P (PacBio error correction) | ecosystem: Environmental > Aquatic > Non-marine Saline and Alkaline > Saline ... | reverse complement strand
TCGCAGTATCCATACCATTTCGCAAGGATTTTATCTACATCTGGTGAGTCCTTTTCATCGGATAAGCTAGTGATTCTAATGGCTAGACGGAGGCGGTCTGCGGTTATTTCCCAGTCACATAGTCGTCACTAGCATCCAAGCTAAAACTCTGCCTAACATTATACGCTGAGAAATCATCCATATAATCAGTAAAGGTCCAGCCAGGTAATTACCTCTAGGGAGTCAGATCCATATACACGTTTACTTATATTTCAGTCCGGACACCGTCGGGGAGTGACCCATTAATGTTATCGCTCGTAGGGATTTGTTCTTGTTTTTTATCGAGTTGCCAGTGGTCGAAGATCAACCCAAATTTGCCATCTAATTGGTTTCCGGAGTTATTCGTTGGACATGCCCAAATCCTTGCCCAAAAACATAGGCGTTCCAAAAGCGGGCGATTGATTATTTTGCGTATTTACTGCGCGAATAAGTAGTATTCTACTATTCCTTTAGTTCCCAGTTTTTAGCTCAAAATGTCAGGTTTTACTTCGGAGTTCGAAAAGCCCCTAGGATTCTTGAAAGGTTAAATCTGCCCCAGACAGTTTCACATAAGAGGGCTCCCCTCTGGCTTCTTAAGTGATGTGCCGGAAAGTGTAATGGAAAGGCCAAAAAGCTGCATTTCCAGTCAGCTGTGAACGCCCCCTGCATTTTATATTTTCCCCAAAGGAATAGGCAGCTCTCCAAAAATACTGTGTGGGTCCCAATGCTAGCTGATAGCTCGACCGATGCGTTCCTCGAAACGATAACCGGTAAAAGCTTTTGCCGAGTAACGCAGTGGGAAATTGAGCTGAAGAGGAAACAGAAAAGCTGAATAATTACTTTTTTCATTAAAAACTTTTTTTCCCCGATCACGGATATGCTTAAGCCTCGAAATGTACCCCTTATTTATTAATTTTTTCAAATCCAGAATCAGGTGCAAGGTCTCGCTGTGGGGAAGGGATTCTCAATACCTCTTTTTAAATATCCGAAAGATCTCATAATATAATGACTTTTTAAGGACTTAGCGTCGACTTGATGTTACTCGGAAAGTGTCCAAACTCGAAGCTGAAATAAGACTGACTATCTCGAATTCATCGACATAATACATTCAGCTGGGTAATTCAATACTCCGCTAATTATTCTTAGCGACCTCCAATAAGATCTTTTTTTATTTTTGAGGATCCTTCTTATTAGGAGACTCAACAGGGAAGTTGAATTTCTGAATATTTTCGGTGCGTTTGAGACCAATTGATCACTTGACTATACGATAAATTGACTATTTGGGTACAATTATACTGATTTGTCATTAGTTGACGATCATAGTTGAACGCTGGCCGAGATTTTTGATGACATCTCGAAACATCTCCAACTTCCTATTCGGGGTCACCTTCTTGTATTGGTTGCTCAAAAAGTATGATTAAACCACTAATTGAAGTGGTTGGTTGAGTTTTGGTAAACCATAAACCAATACCCCACACCGACTGCCACCAGCCAAAATTGCCAAATGCCGGGCTCAAATCAAGGCCATTGGTTTGGGAATAGAAAAAATAACTGCTAAGATTTAGGAACAGTATTTTGACCATTGTTCCAATGGATTTTCCGAGTGCCTACATTCCTAAATCCCGCACTACCGACGAGAATCTCGGTTAAAACCAATAAGTTTCCGAATCCACCTCAGCGCCCGACAAAAGTATTTACGAATGAAGAATCAAATGTAAAGTACCAACCCAATGGTCAATTTTGAATCGCCTAGATTGAATAGACCTCAAGTTCATTATGTTCCTTCAAGCCCAGTCGAGTACACCTTGGGCTTTTTTCTTTTGCCCTTACTTCGTTAATGTTTTGTTCCATTTATTTAATTTCACTTCTTTCCAATCCTAGCATGTTTATTTTTTTGAAAATATTTTCTTTAATTTCTAGACCGTAGAAAGTTAAACCAAAAATAAGCCAGGATGAATTTTTTTTGCCTTCTTATAACAAATTTCCTAAATAACCTTTATTTATTAGATAGTTTTGGCTAATTTTGTCTCATGAGTAAACACAGAGAAGAACTAGAGCACCGCTCAAACTTCGTAACATCAAGCTTTCGATTTACGATAATATTCGTGAAATAATTGATTTATCAATCTAAATCGAAATCAAGGTGCGAGCTTGGACCAAGGCAGAGTTAAAAAAACCAATTGAAAGCTTTTCCGAAGGCCAAATTTGATTTGAGGATAATGCGTATTAGTGGTAGCTGCCTGCCCCTTGAGCCGTATTGTAGATTATTTGCGCGATTTGGGAGGATTAATCATTACTTACGGATCAAATAACGGCTTGTGGCGTAAATTGATACCCCATGTGAGGATGGGAGATCGCCTTTATGGAACAGATGTTTTTGTCCATGGCAGATTACAGAGGAATGCCGAATTCGGCAGAAGACTGTATTGATGCACGAAAAAGAACTTTGCGTAAAACGCTTAAACCTCGTTCTATCATTGCCGGGGTCGAATCCAGGGTATCCAAATAGTGCAGACGACATGACTTCCTCGATAGTACATTTGACCCCTTGTCAAAAATAAAGAGGTTTTTCGATCCAGTGCTTTCTTTTCAGCTTGCCCCAATGAATTTCACTTTAGAAGGTTGATCACTAAATATTTGCATTCGGACCTTGATTCGCGCGCTTATTGCCACACTTTTGAGTGGATCAATATCTATATTTGGAAAGGATGAAAAGCTTGATCGGAAATTTAAAAAGGTCTATCGTGAGATTTGGGCTTTTAGTACAATGGAGATGCGTCGTCACCTTCCTAATTGTGGATGGACTTGGATGGCCAGCCAAGTTAGAATTTTTTTTCAGTGGATTTACTGGTATCGGGATACCAAATCAGACTTCTGCCTGCTTCCTGAGTTTGTTCAACGCCGCACTTTTGGCCCCGAGTTCAATTGATATTGGGAGCGTACGTCATAAGCTATTCGAAATTTTGGCAGACTACCACAGATGAATTGTCAGCCGTATGAAGTGATTCTGGCAGTTATCTATTTAATGTAATATTATTCGCAGGACTCACCTATGCACGAGATACGATGGTAAAAACTTCGGAATGTAAGCTTACCTCTGTCGAAGAGATGGTACTCAGGATAAACAATACAAATTACATATCCTCCTGATGAAAGCCTCCTATTGGGGTCTGCAGGGAGGAAATGGACGATAAATGTCTTTGAAAACTGACGCAGGCCAGAATAAGGTATTTTGAATCTGCGTATGATGTGGAATTTTCCGGGGAGCTGGAAAGATCTTAGCTTGAGCAGGAAATGGATATATTATTTTGTCCCATTTTGGACGGTTACCAAATGCCCTTCTTACGCTGGTAAATACATGTGCTAGATCTCGGGCTATCGAAACGAATGCTATGTGGCCGATTCACTGGCTCTGTCGGGAATCTTCCTAAAGTGGAGAATATGCGATATTTCAGTTTCTTCAACTTGCCCATTTTTCTCGCCATCTGATTATCTTCGTTTTCCTCAATTGATGCGGTGTTCATCGGTGTGGCTCAGCTTCCAGAAAATGGGAAGGAAAATGCTGATACTTACAGTGGCAAGAATATCTCAGTTGCATTGAGGAATCTTATATACTGAAGAAAATACGGAAGAGAAGCTGCGGTTTGATGTCAGAAACCTGTAGAAAACTTACAGAATATTTGTGGTGACCGTATTAACACATCTCGAGTGCCATGTTTGCCAAGCAAAGCTCCCGAAAAGGAACAAGTTACTGCCGTTCATGTATAGTTGTGCGGATCACAAATTGCAGAACTAGAAAAATTGCGCGAGATACATTTGGCCCAAAACAATAAAAAGCGGATATATCTCGCCCCAATGTCCCCCGCCTAGTGGAAATTCCTATCCTCTTTTTGAGCTGGGTTATAAACTGACCTTGGCCCAAAAAGACTCTTTGGCTTACTACAATATTCGTGGACCAATTCGGGACCCGGTGAGATCGTCGGAATTTTGATGAGATAGAATCATGCACGAGGTGGGTTCGCCGAAAGCGCAGGTCGAGTGAGCTATTCATTTTGGCTCAAGAGATAATATTTAGATGCAGAGTTAGGAGCCGGGGGAGCTTGATGGAGACAAATCTCATCATGTCGGTATAGCAAGAGTCGACTGGTTTGAATTTTGGCTACAATCCATTTATAGGCGGTAGAAAAATATAGGGCTTGAATGGTGGAGCGCCCACTACAGCCGGATTTTTTTAACGGGCAATTTGGGTAGAGAATCTCCCAGCTAAAGGGAATTGATGAATTTGCCTCTCTGGAAACCATGTGCCTCTTGAGAGAGCGGAAAGCCTCCGTTTAATCTGGATTCTTTCATTTACCAATTACTAGCGGGCCGCCGGACAATAATAAAACAATAGCTGTCGGATGTTGCTTTGAGATGAGTTCGATAAGGATAATGCAATGAGAGCTTACTCCCGAGAATGCACGTGTTGGTGCTGAGCACTCTGATTGAAGAAGGCCCAAGAAGTGATGTGGCTATATATCGGTAAGAATGGTTCTAGATTACTTTAGCTGAGTTCGTGGCTTCGCTTCGACTCCTATGAGAGAGCATAAGGAGGAGTTAGGAGGATCTCGACCTAAGCCTATTCATGTTCCCGTCTTCGAGTTTGGGTCATGTCGCAATCTAGAATTACTACATCTCCAAAAATCCTCTTATTAATTTGGAATTGGAACGAAAGAAATTCACACCTGAATGAATATGTTCCTACATGTTTAGTCTCCTCCCAGTATATTCTTGCGCGTAGGTGTCGAAACAAAACGGCGTATTCAGCGCAGAAATCAAAGGTCGAGTCCCTGTAGAGATTTTGATTTCTGCGATTTGATGCCTCAAGGGAATTACCCTTAGATTTAAGTGTTGACCCCTCGATCCATAGAGAATTAACTCGCCCAAATATGCATCAACTCGCTAAGACATCGATGATGAAGATGAACCGAACCGAAGTTAGAAAATCATATGTATATTACATTCCAAACTTTGCTAATTTCCCATAGTGAGAATTTTGGCCGGTAACCGAAAAGAGAGATCCGCAATTCCTTCAAGGATCAAAGGAATGTCCCCTCGAGTAAGGTGTTTTGAGTTTTTCATGCGGCCCTGCTGCGCTGCCCCTCATGCAGTGTAGAAAGTTTTTGATTATTTGTTTGGAAGGAATCGGCCCACTAAAAGAAGAGAAAGCCCGTAAGCATAAAACTCATTTGACCAGGTACGCCTGTGCCCGTGAGCCCAGCGAAGTAAGGGTTGCTTTTAGGTCCATGGAGCTTCCCTTTCAAGTGTCTTGCGCCATCTTGTCAAAAAAGCCAAGTGATATTCTTAGGGTAAACAATCTTAGCCGTCCCATTTACTGGGGGGGAGAAACCCTTTCATTGGTGACCCTCACGATTCAAAAGATGCAATATTCTGCTTCCAATGGAGTAAAAAATTCGCAATAAATCACTCCGAGGTGGCGCCAAACGAGTCCGGGTAAGGGCCTTTCCAGTGTCCCGCGATATATCAAAGAAGTATAGGCGATCGAAGATTGTGTGCCCACGTAAGACAGAATGGTATTCACAAGAAACGCTTCTCCTATTGCCTCTAATGAAAGGCTAAAAACACAGTCGTCACGGACCTTCCGGAGAAGATAATTTCGGAATGTCAAGTATTGGCTAGAGCAAAGGACTGGTCGGCTGCAATTGGAAGCGTGTCCTAAAGGATCTTCCCCCGAAGCATTTTCTTGGTTTAGATAGATAGCAAAACGCATTTACCCCTAAAGAGCCAGGCCAGGAGAAAAAATGACCGAGCTATTATCGGAAAGAACTCATCTAAGGCCCCGAAGTTAAAATTTAATTTATAACAAGGTCTACTGGGAGAGGTCCAAGTTATACATTCAGCAGCAGCCTGTGGTACGCTACATATACACATGCAGGGCATTTGATCTCACATTGTATGAGTGTGTCCCCAAGAGGTCCAAGAGATAGCCCGGATTTCAAATCCAGAAGAAAATTTGAGAATCGAGATGACGTGGATCTTTGATGCTAGCAGGGGATGATTCAGGGGCTTGTTCTCTTAAATGGGCCTATCATTAATTTAGTAGTAGATATGCGTGATTGCCATATTATTTGAGAACCAATTGCCCCAGGTGGTTTTGATATTACACCATTCTGCTTACAGCAGCCCTGAATGGGATAGGACCACCGTGGGAGAAGGTCTCTGTAAGCTATGGAGTGCAATCATGCTCACCGAGTTTCGGGGGCAGTTTGCTCCTTTCTTGGCCTCGAAGCGGCCGAGACCAGCTACGAAGGGGTTGATGGCCATTCTCATAATGTTTTGAGAATCACCAGCCTGCGATTGATAGTCATCATGTAAAACGCTCTCGGAAGCACCATCTTTTGCCCATTTGAGCTAAAGTAAGAAATATAGCGCCCCCAAATAATTTTTGGATTCGACACAACTGTCATAACGTGTGTAATTCGCGTGAGTGCGGGTGTGGAGCGTGTGCGAGAATGCGTCTATCTAGGAAATGTTAGATAACCAGAAAGACCGTCACCGCCATGGGAGCTGCACTCTAAAGGGTATAAAGTGATAAAGGAATTATTACATTAGTCTCCCCAATCCAAATAACAAAGTAAAATAAATCAATGCGCCCTCATTGCTGTGGTATATCCTTCTCTAAAATAAAATGTTATTCCGTAGGAATTGCCGGTATTCGAAAGAATGTGTAGGATGGAACCTGAGCCATAGTTCCTCTCTTGAATATTGCATCATTATATTACCTTGGATTCCAAATTAGGAGATCTCCCCGTCGCGTGGGACCACCTCTCCTTGCAAGAGTCAGTCAGTCAGCCCAAGACTTCAATGGCGAAGAAATTCTAGAAATCTTCGAGAGCAGCAGCCGAACATGCGTGCGGCTCAGTGACAAAGAGAATATACAAAGCTCATGACTCTACAAATTCATTTCAGCAAGAGGATTCCGAAGCGGGTTAATGAAAATATCAAGAACCACGGCGAATAATTTTTTATGTCCTCTGGAAAAACCTTTCGACAGGAAAATGTTTTATAAAGGAAGAGAAAACTGAAATGCAGAATGGCAGCTGGTGAGTTGATTAATGCTGAGAGATAACCAGCAATAATTGAAAATGGATGAAGAGTCTGGGGAACAAGATGATATGACAGGCCTTGTTGGGAATACTTAAACGAAATTTTAGCAAGCAGACTGTTAAATTATAAAAGGCAATAAAGGGTGGAGAAAATCTGCTAAAGATTCTTTCTCCCTTTTTTATATTAACTGAAGATTTAATCAATATTGTTCCTCCACCAGAATTTCTAAGATTTTACCGGGATGGTTCATCCCAATTTTTGTTAACCATTATCCCATTAAAATTTAATGCAAACTAGCAAATAAATAATTTGAGCTTGAGTTATAACTCTTGATATTTTATATAGTGAAAATTATGTCAAGGTAATGGTTTTTTTTATGTTCCAACTACTTCTTCCAAATCAAAATCTCAAAAAAAAAAGTAAAACTGCGCTCAGATTAAGAAATTGTAATATAGCCTTAGCAAGCCAAATCCGAAAAAAATGCATTCCGCGAAATGACTTTTGCTGTGCTGGCGGCATACTTCTTGTATCCCCTTGCTTGACGAAACACACTAAACGTTCCATTTAGAATGGCCATGAGTTTTGAACCGAACGACGAAGTTGTGGTCATTTCCGATCACCGTGGTCTGAGAGGAAAGCATTGTATCAGTTCAAAAAGGGCAATGATACCAAGAATTTGAGGCCAGAGGAAGTTTATCCGATACTGGGATAAGGCTGTCTGAAAGACCACCATGATTCATACTGGACCCCCCTTGAATGGAAAAGGCTGAAAGGAATTTCGAGTTCCTTGATGAATCCAGATAATCAGTTTAATGCAACGAGATTTTTTGGTGAGAGAGAAAAACGATCAACAAAATTCTTGAACGCAGCTTTATATCTCAAGCAACTTTTGAGGGAAAGATCGAAGAGTGATCTGCGTCAGTAAAGACATTAATTGCGACTGAAAAGCAAAGTCTTTGGCAGTATTCATTGCTGTGAAGACTTACGCAGACTGGAAGAATCAAAAAAATATTCGGCAGAGCTCGAAGGTAGGATACAGGCAAAGATATGTGATGGAATAAATGATAGATATCACAAGTATCAATAAGCTTGTATGATCAAGGTTTGCCGTGTATTTCTTTTATAGGCTAAAGCTCTCTATCACGGTGTCATATTTGTGTAGGGAATCCTAAATATAGGTCAGGTGAAAGAGGAACTGCCTTTATACATTCTTCGCTCGGACAAAAACTCAACGTTGTTATCTTATTTACAACTCTCAAGAAAATTGCATATCCCCCATTCGCTTGAGCGGCTCCATTTAAAAATCTGATTTTGGGAATTCACATCCCAAACTAAAAGGATAAGTGGAATAAGCGATTTGGCTATAAAACATCAAAAGCCAAAAAATGCGAGCAGGGCTTTTGCCTTCAACGCGATCAATGGATTCCGAAATCCAAACATCGTTTCGATTCAAGGTTGTGCAGGTACAGGCAAAAACTTTGCTGCGCACCTAGCGCGGTGCGTGGAGCTCGAAGAAAGATAGGTGTACCCCTTCATAGGATGTGTTCGTTAGCGAGACCCAGTAGCTGCCAACTTAGCAATAAAGATATCGGGTTAACCTCTGCCGGACGCGTAGCCATTTCTTACCAAATCCATTAGCTCAATCAAAACCGTATAGGGATGGCCACTTTGGCGAATAAAATTGAAAATTCATTCAGAACCAAACAATGAGCGACAAAGAGACGGGGTATAGAATATTCCCAGAGAGAAGAACTATTACTCAGAAAACAAATCACTAGCAAATCCGTTTATCCCGACTTCCGGCTCCCCTAATGTCACAAAAAAAGGGAGAAGTTAGTGTATCCAACCAACTGGCTACAGGATGATATATTAGAGGAAAGATCGCATTATCCAATATTGTATCGAATTTACGTGGATGAGGCTACGATAAACTTCTTGTAAACTCCGCCACTGCCTTGGGAGATATTGTGTGAGCCGTAAAACCGCCCGAAAAAATGTATATCTACCCTGAGAGCTTGGATGGAGATATCAAAATACGAGACCAAAATTGAAGATCATTATAGAATACCCCGATGATAACAGATTTTCCAGTATTGATACCCCTTACTTGATTCTCAATCCATACGGGAAGATTGTTCTAGTAAGTTTGCAATATCGATTTTTGATCTGTGCCTCACGGACAGTGCAGACCGAATAAAAAAGTTTATTCATGCGCGCTGGATATGGTCTGCAAATGCGGCATAGATCTAATTCAACCATCTTTATAGAGCATAGAAAAAGAAGCTTTACCGGACTCGACCCTGTGGCCTTGCGGATCAAATTCCCTTTTCAAAAAAATAATGAATGGAGTCGGATGGAGGCGGACCGCTCTCGGTGTCAGGAGAATTGTGACCGCCTCAAGCGCGTAATAGATAATCGTCGGTCCACCCATCAGGGATCTGGAATATGGGATGTTATGCATAATGTGCATTGCCCGGCGAGACACCTGTATATACAATTCCGAGTCACAAGCCATAAAGAAGTGCTCTCTTGTTGCCAAGGAGCCTTTTTTTGTTTATGAGATTAAATTTTTAAGGGCTCCTTCCAGAATACGGTCAAAACTGCGTGAAGTTTTATTACTAGATTTTAATATTTTTTGGCCAATTTTCAATTGGATTTTTTTGAGTATTGCATTAGAAACACTCCGCCTTCATTACTCTCAGCGAACCGAGATTGCATTGTATTCAGGCATATAACTGCAGCCTATCACAACCTTAAATTACCCAGACGACATTCGTACCCATTAGCTTCGGCAAGAAAGAGCTGATGAGTTATATCGTTTTTTAAGTCGCTTACTGGGAATATTCCCGGCCAATATATCCCGGTATCCCACTAAATGAAGAGTTTAACGTAGAATTTATTTTCGGCCCTTAACAGCAGATAATTTGGCGCCCGATGAAGGAGAAACCTTCAATACTTGTATTTTATTAAAAAACTGCTCCAATACTCAAAAAATATTTAATAAAAGAAATGGGACCACTTTTTATGGAAGTAGGACCCTGGAATAAGTGAATAGAAAGCTAACCACTTTACCAGCCATGACTACTCATCATTTTCCATTCACTCAGAGAAAGATATGGAAGCGTGTGTTAGTGGGAATCCAAACGATCAATTGGTCAGCCTAAGACAATTCGGCGCTCATATTGGTTCCCGGTAAAAGCTGGCTGGAATATT
>Ga0163217_1099779_pt1 | contig 10338 bp, 13 predicted proteins | sample SynspAceP_FD_185933 | JGI IMG/M metagenome (GOLD analysis project Ga0163217, IMG submission 185933) | Saline lake microbial communities from Ace Lake in Antarctica - Synechococcus sp. Ace-P (PacBio error correction) | ecosystem: Environmental > Aquatic > Non-marine Saline and Alkaline > Saline ... | reverse complement strand
TGCGCCAAAAATTTCGGTGGTCGGTGCCGGTGACGGGGTCTCGATCATGCCCACCAGACAGAACAGACAGCGAGTGATCAAGGCCGTGGGCCAGGATTGGCCATGGCCCCCTGCAGGGCTGAAGTTGGGTTGAGGCGCGGAGAATTGGCCTCCGCATTCAGCAGGCCCATATGGCCCAGGGAGCTGTGGCCACAGCGGCGCATGTCGGTTCTGCGGCAATGGCTTGAGGGCGCCGTACAGCGCCGACACCATGCGCAGCACGGCGATGGGCCGGGGCCAGGCGGCCCAGGTGTCGCACCATTCATCCGACGGGCAAACGCAGAAGCCAGTATGGCCCCGAGCTTGGAGACCACCCGTGTGTGTCGACCACGGGTTGGAGGCCTGAGCTGCTAGGCCAGCGGCTCCAGCCCGTGCAGGGGCAGAACCGCATCTTCAGGCCGAAGAGAGCCAGCAGCAGCAGGCCCATGATCAGCGCTGGAACCCGCGGGGGCTCACCTGGGCCAGATCGTCGGTAGGCAAAGCTGATAGCCGTTGCGTGTTAAGGCAGGCCCAGGGCGAGCAACCCGCGTAGCAGTCTACACCGGGAAACGGCCCTGACATCAGAAGATGAACGGATCGCGGCTGTGGCGCGGCGTCCTCCCCAAGATCGCCAGCAACAAGGTGGATGGGAGATCAAGGTGATCTCGAAGGCCACGCACGCAACAGCAGGGCGTTGCGGGCAGAAAGGCACGTGAGGCCGAAATCGGCGGCCAGGAAGCAGCCATACAATGTAGGCGGACCGCGGGGTTCTTCAGGGGAGCTTTCCGCCACCGACAGCACGGGGATCAGGGCTCGGCGGAAATGAGACCCCGGAACCAGCGCCTAGCTCTGAGGCCATCAAGGCCGAGATGAACCCAGACCAAAGCTGGGGCAACCAGGGAGTTGATGGCCGTAACTCCTCAACCGGCATGGAGCCAAGACCAAAGCGTGATCAGATTAGCTGTGGCGCCTACAGACCAGGGGCGAGCAAAGGCGCGCCGGGGCCCAGGGCTCGAAGCACGGGGCAGGAGCGGGGGGAAGGCGCAACGAGGGCGGCAGGGAGGTGAGCCTCAGGGAGCATCAGTAGTTCAATCATTAGTGGTGAGTCCCCTTCAGAGGTGGGCGACGGCGTGACGGTTGACGGGTGAGCGCACGCCAGAGGGGGCCATTCAACACACGCCGAACAAAAGCCGGTGAGTCGCGTAGGTCTGAACCCGGCCGGAAGGTGCTGAAGCTGAGGCGATCGTGCCGACCTGCCAGCGAGAAGCAGGTCGGCTGCGGCTGCTAAAAGCCCATCCACCCCGCCAGCGCTCGAACCAGATTGCTGGCGCCGCCGTAGCAAACTCCACCCAGGCCCACCAACCGTGGCGCCGGTAGGAAGGTCTTTCGGTAGTGGCACCGATCCAAAGAGGGCCATGTTCCATCTCCTGGAGGCTGAGAGGGAAAGCGGGCAGCAACGGGCTGGCCGATCTGTTATCGGTCTGCGCGCCTCATGGGCGAAGCGCGGGTGGAGGGCACGAGGTAAGAGAAGCCCGGCCACACCGATACCCGCCCGGGTCGAGGCGCAACAAGAGGAACAGCGCCATCGGATTTCCATACCGCTGGCCACTCCTGCTCTTGGCATCAGGATTGGCAGGGGCTGCAGCCGAGAGCCCGCACAGACAAAGGTGGGACTAACACCACTTCAACCAGAGAACTTGCGGCGAGCGCTGGAGTGACTACAGAGGCCGCGGCCCGCCCAGAATCAGGCCGAAGATCCGCACCAGGGCCGTGCGTGCATCAAACCATTAGGTTGAAATACAGCACGAATGCTCGCCTCAGCAACCGCAATGTGCTGACTGCCACCAAGTGAATGTTCCCACCATGGGTGGCCAGCGCACCAAAAGCCACCCGTACACGGCCGCGCAGGGCACCAGACCGGCGGCACCGGTGAGGGAAGGCCAGGCCATCAGCGGCGCTGCTCCAGAGCCGCCCCAGTGGGTTGAGGTCTGGGTGGACGTTGCTGACAAGTCACGGTGCCACAGCCAAAGGCAGGATCAAGGCCATCGGCAGCGCATTAGACTCAAGCAGCATGCGCAGGCGGCAGTCGGAAAAGCTCCGCTGCCGACGGCCGAGGAAGAGAAGGCCGAGCAGCTGCCTCACCAGAAAAGAGAGATGGCCGCTGCATGTCGATCTGGGCCAGCGCGATCAGGGGCGCCACCAGAGCTTGTTGGTGCCTCCCACGATCACCAGCACCCCCCATCACGATCGGGCTCACCGGCCAGCAGCGGTTCCGATCGCAAGCAGCAGCCAGGCACCCCCCACCACCACCACGATTACGCAGACAGAGGAGGGAATCGGCCCTTCCATCGCCTCATCGAGCCAGAGTTGAGAGGGGAGATCTCGGCGCACTTGCCATCGGGCGGCTCAATGATTCGCCAGGCCAGATCAAGCTGGAGTGGCCGTCACGACTTTCTCTTCTCGTCGGTGGGTTGACTATCCAACTGTTCAGGCTGTGATTGAGCTGTGGGCCCGTGGCAGTGGCAGCCCAGGCGTTTCGGTATTGGATGTTCCAGCTGCCAGCCAATGGCAGCAGGGGCGATCATCCAAGCCAGATGATCAGGTCGCCCACCACGCTTGGTTAGGAAGCACGCGTGCCCCTTTCACTCACCAGCGACTGGTTGAACCAAGTGCCCACAGATCAGATAGGTTGCGAGGGTGAGAAGTTACCTAGCACCACATAGGCCGAAGAAACGACGCGAATCGTGACAGCCAAGGCACATCAGACCAGCTCAAACCACACTCAAACAGCCGAAGAATCGGGCCCAAGCCCCAGTCCATCTCAGATAGCCGATGATGGAATAGATCTGGCCAACACATGCACGCCACAGATGATCGTCATGGCGATCAGGCGGGGCTGTTGATTCGTGCCGTCGAAAAAACCCAATCGTCGAGCCCGGCGGTGGAGAGCCAAGGTCAGTGTGGTCAGGGGGGTTGCCGTCGAAGGCAATCCAGGCCAGCAGGCGTGTGAAGGCCACCAGTGATTGAACGCCAGGTTTGAAATACCCGGAGGCCTTGGACCGGCGCCAGATCAGTGCCTTGGCGCCCAGAACAACGAGAACGTGGCCCCAGGGGTCGGGTTAAAGCGGGAATCCCCGGCCGGTTGGCTACGAAGCTGGCGGACAGGAAGCCGTTTGAGCGGCATACGACGGTCATCGGGGTTGAAGAGACGGGGGGGTCGTGAGATTCGGGGGAAAACAATCGCGGAGGAACTTCAGGCTGGGCTGCATTGATCTGCAGCGCAGATCCAGGTGACTGGGAAATCACGAAGTTCTGCAATGGTTGGCAAACGTTAGTGCCGTAATGGACTTTGGAAGACTTGGCGGGCTGGTGTGAAGTTGCGTTGCGATATCACGTTAACGTAACCTGTGGTATCGTCGGCTGGTGCTTGCCACCTCAGAGCTTTCAACGCAACCGGAGGGACCGGCCGCCTGCAGCTAGCAGCGCAACCGTGTGGGCAGGTCTGGTTGCGCAGCGAGCCGCTCGGAAAACTGATCGCCACCCCTTTGCTGGCGGCGATGCCGGCGGCTACCCAGGTTGCCGAGGCTGCCGTCAGGTGGCATTGCCGCGAGGGTCCCTCCCAGGCATCAGGGCTGCAAACTCAGAGGGATGGCGGTGCGCGGGAACCCCTGCTGCTCGCATGTTTCCAGCAGGCAGGGGCGTCAGGGCCGCCCAGCGGCGGATGTGGGGGGACCACCGCAGAGAGGAGCAGTGGCCTGTCTCTTTTTGGCAACGAGACAGCAAAAAAGCTTGCGCAAGGAACAGATCCTTGTCCCCACCTCACGCCATCGGTCCCAACCCAGGCCCGCGTGGCCGAACAGCAACGGTGCGACTCCAGGGATTCCGAATTCACACGAACCCGGCCATAGAAGTAGATCAGACGCGACCAGTTCAAGTTCTTGCCAACAGGGCGCTCCACCGGCGCAGCCGGGTTCGACGCGCTAGTTCGATCGTGAGGAGACTGACCGCGAACGCTCATCTTCGCCCCAAACCAGCGAACCACCACATCGGGGGTTAGAGGGGGCAGACCAGCAGCAGCGTTCGCCGCGATGAACAGTGCCGCAGTGCGATCTGCAAGGGACAGGGCGAGCTATCAGGCAGCAGCCAGCCAGGGTGGGGCGATGGTGCAATGCGGCGGGAGGTGCTGTGTGGGGGGAAAAAGCGTGGCGCCAGATGTCGCATACACCAAGGAAGAGTCGGCAGGATTGCTGCCAGACCAGCGCCCTGCATCCGCGCAATTCCGCAACCAGCAGTCATCCTGGTAAGGCGTGCGACCAACTCGCGATGCCTCGTTGGCTACCGTTAATAGTAACCCGCTCGCGCCGCGGTCCACCGAGTCACCACGTCAGCAATCCGCTGCTGTTGGCCGTGTGTGAGCACCAGGCAGGTATTACAGCAATAAGGCCTGGGGTTCGAGCCGCAGCTTCTGACTGGGCGAGCGGCGGCAGCGAGGGAGCCGGAGCAGCAGCTACCGTGGATCGTCCCTGGTGGCTTTGGGTAACCAGGCTCCGATCAGAAGGTGGCGAGTCGCCCAACGCGAAGGCGCCCAGCAGCAGGCGATACGAACCGTTCTTTTCCCGCGCGTCAAGGCACCAAGCAGGCGATGGGCCCAAGGCACGTGCGAAGATCACCGTGCTCTCCGGGGAGCCCTGCCTCCACCACATCTTCACTATCCGACGGCTTAGCTCGAAGCGCGTCGCCCTAGTCGACGCCCATCCGAAACGCTAGCCACCGTCCGTGCGCTCATGGGTTCAACCACAGCCCGTGACGCACAACCACGGCGGCACCGCGCGCAGAGCAGAGGCCGCGTGCTTGTTGAGCGATGGGTCAGGCCAAAGCAAACCTCGCGGCGCAACGGAAAGTCGATCCGAGACAATCGGCGATGCGACGCTGGCAGCAGGGCATTGGCTCTGTCTAATCAGGACCTCTAGGGTAACGGGTAGGCAGCGCTGGTGCAGGATTTCTAAGCCTCAGCTGCGCCTAAGCAATACGAGACCCGGCAGTCGACGAGATTCGGCCATCGAATCGGGCGCAGCGGCAGGCAATCAACATTCTCGCAGGCCCAGCGGGCCGTGCGAGAAGTTTGTTTTCATTCCAGGAGCGCCGGGCTAAACAGATTACTGGTGTGAGCGCATATCTAACGCCTGACCCCTCAGCTAGCACGCGGGGCCGGGAACCGACGGTATCGCCTGTCCAACCGCGCATGTGCGCCAGCACACGGCTGAGCACGTCCCACGCCACTAGGTGTGAGTGGGGCCACCATTGTAGATCACTGGTGAGGAACCAGCTTGAACGGCATGGGTGGCGTCGGTCAGAGATCGGGTCGCCGATGGGCCTTGCGCACCGGGAAGAAGACGCTGCAAGACAAATTCCCCCAGGGCTTGAACAAGGACAACCATGCGGCTAGCCCGCGCCGGAGTCAGCCTGGGGGGTCAGCAGCGCGCTCGGTGCTGGCGCTGAGCTACGGTGGGAGGTGTTGATACATCAGGCGCCTGTTGGGCTTGGTGGCTCAAGCCAAAGTTAACGGGAATGCGTCAGCGATGCTGCACCATAGATTGACGCAGGAGCACACTGCAGAGCTCGCTGACGCAGGCAGCTCAAGGCCCGGCACGGCCGCCAGCGTCACATCAGGTCGTGATCGATTTCCGGGCGACCGCCGGTTGACGGGCAGACATAAGCCAGCCTGACGGTCTTGCGCATGAGTTGTCAGTACACACAACGGGGGCCCTGTCACGGCTGCATTACGATCGCGAGGCGAAATCGTCATCGGTGGAGGGCAACATGTCAGCGGCTGCCGGCCACGCGGTGCCACCGTGACCTCGATGGCGATGCCTCGATGCGCTCCGGCCATGGCGCGTGGGCCGGGGTGCGGTGATTGACGCGTCGCGTCATGGCCACCCTACTGGCGCCATGGGCCCGCAGGGCGTCGCCAGCGCAGTTCCAGTTTCTGGGTGGGGCCACCGGGCAAACACATCGGTGTGCGTCTCGGCGAGGCTGGGGCCAGGGCTCTCCGGGGGTCATGGCTCCACGTCTTGCCTTCCTACTCCCACACCGCTGAGTCACCCTGGCCGCGGAGAAAGGCCGATCTGGCGGGAGCGATGCCAGTGGCTCGTGTTCCATTCGTAGGTCGCCCGCGTTGTGATCATCTTCACGGTGATCCCCGCCTTGATGACCAGGCGCGCCGCACTGCCGCCCGCTGTTGCCTCAGGGACGGGGCGGATCGAGCATGTGCCCTGCCAGCCCGCGCTGAGCGAAGATCGAGCCCTCCGCGACGTTGGGTGTGATTGATCCACCGGCCCCCTGGTCTGCTCGGCCGTGGCGGCTGCCCCATGGCGAAGGCAGGACCTCTAGGACCTCCCGCCCGCCTGGGCGCGGTGACGGCCACCTCCACGCGGCACAATCGATGTTGGGGGATCGCCACGCCGGGGCGCGCAGCATGGCGCCGCGCGCAGCGTGGCAAAACACCGCCTCCAGCGACATTGGACAAGTGGATGCGCCAGTGCTGCGTGTAGCTGTTTGGTCCATGTAGCTGGAGTGCTCGGGGGTCGGATAGCGGATCTGCGTCTTGGCAGGAGGCGCTTTTCAAGCCCTTGTCCGAGCCCGCGTGTAGGCTGACGTGCATGGTCGCTCTCGGTCGTCCGCGGCGCACTTCGGCGCCACAAGTCAGGCGGCTTCGGTGGTGGATCGGCCACCTCAGTCGCCTCCGGGTCTCGAGCGGGCGTGTCGTTGCATACAGCAGGCCCGTGACGCAGTTGGTTCTCAGCAAGGGCGCCTCGTTGTTCGATTGGGAAGGGTCAAGTGACCGCTCCGTAGACGGGGTGAGGGCCAGAGATCCTCAGGGACCCCACTCAGGCTGCCTCCGTGCATAGATCTTCGCGCACGTCATACCTCTTCTGGGTGAGGGGTGACCGGTTCGTTGTCGGGAGCAGATTTTCTCAAGCGTGGTGCTGCCCAGAGGCCTCAACGGCGGGAAAGTGACGGCATGGATCGCGTTGCGCCGGGCCCATGCGGCCCACGCCGATCGCCAGAATGAGAGTTGATGGTCTCACGATCGCCGGACAGCCTCTCATTGGTGTATGGCCTCCACAAGTCCCGAGGGGCGCCACGGCCCGTACCAAACATCTCGGCTCGCCCCGCCGCGCCCCGGATCAAAACACAAACAGCAACACGAGTGATTTGCTGGCCGCAGCACAGGGATAGATCGTCCGTTCAAGCAGCAAGCGTATCAGGCTGTAACTCGCCCCGGATCGAGTTGCGCGCGTGAGCGGAATGTGGTTCAGCCAGCAAGGAGGGCTGCGCAGCAGGGCGGAGATCTGACCCACCTTCAGGTGTATCGTTTCTGCCACTGGCACGAAAACCCGCGGTCCAGACGCCGCCGCGCCGTTGAAGAAACTGCCCGCAAAGGCCATTGTTTCAGCTGCCGCTCAGCCCACGGCTACTGCCTGGGCCCACAGGTGCTCAAACTCGCCCTTCTCACGGGGATATTCGCCGGTGAGATCTTACTCGATGGACCTGCAGGCTGTTCGCGTGCAAGTCACCGAACCCTCAGATCGCCGGGATTTCCTGGCGCCTTGCGCCTCCAGGGGGACGAGATCACTCACACCAGGTCACTGGAGGAATCAGGGCGCTGCTGGCCCTGCGGCGGACACGCGGCGCTTGTCGGTGCGCACCGAGCGGCGCATGGGTTCGCAGCGATGGCGGTCTCGGCTTTGTTTTCCTGCACGAAAGCGAATCGAGCGGTTGATTCAGGGGGCACACTCCGGATCACAGCGACTTCGCAGTGAGCGTAATGATCAGGGCCTTGATGGGGCGCGGTGCCTCCAGCAGAGTGCCCATAGAGGAGGCGGGTCAATTGTAAGCCTCGCCCGCAGAAACGCACCACAGGCGAGATAGGCTCCCCGTCGCCGCCGCCATGACTCTAGTTGGGGCGAAGACGCTCAGTCGCTCAGAGCAATGACTGTCGGCTCTGCTCTTCAACTGGGTCCCGTGTCGCATGAAACTTGGACAGGCGAGATGGCAGGGACGAGCACAGACTCCATAAGCCTCCCGCAGGCGATTGGGTCCGCCGCGACGAGTGCAGCAGATAGCTCGGTCATAGGGTCCCATTCGGGTCTTCACCAATATCGGCCATGGCGACAGAGGATCGCAGGACGACCATGCTTTTGTGCTTTGCATGTCGTCCGGCAAGCCGATTACCGCCACTCAGTGCCGGCCTTGGCCACGGCCTCGATTGAGGGCAACGAGTCGGCGGAGAGAGGTCACCCTCGGTCTCAGGGTGGCGAATGATCTCGAACATGCGCGAAGTTTTTGCGAGGAAGCTCCTGCGAAGGTGGTGCCCGTGGCAGCCCACCACATAACGGGCGCAGGGCCTTCTCAGACCGCTTCTCCCACGCCGCTCGTTCTCGATGCAGAGACCAGGGCCGCCGTGACATCCCAGGTGAGGGTCATACAGACGTGACGGTCTCAAAGTGATCGAAATCGCAGCCTGGTGTGGATATATATATATATAGTGAGAGTCGCCTTGGGCCACCGCTCCAGGAAAATCACTGGGCTTCCAGTTGAGCTGAACAGGCAAGCAAACCTTTTGGCCCTCTTTCGACCTGTTGATCCTAGCAGCCGCTTTTCTGCACCGATAGATCGGTATCGCCACTCCTATGTGTGTGATCCGCCTTCTCACCCGCCTGCGATTTCCAGTGTATATGAGATCAAGGGGCATCACTCGAGGCGTAGTCACGATAGCCACTCAGTATCACCGCCTCATCGTCGCGCTCTCTAGTGACATCTCAATAAGTGAGGTGACCCTCGCACACTCTCACACACACCTATAATGCTATCTCATAGTGCGTCGCTGTACAGCGTGATGGCCCTGCTTGAGGAAAGCCCCAGTCGATGATGTCGGATAACCCTCACCCTTGAGGGGATTGCGGGCGGAGCACGGCCATCGCCGAATGCGAGGAGGCCAGCCCGAGGCCCCAGGATCACCACCATCAACACGACGGCCCGCGGTCAGGCGGAGAGGCCGTTGCGACCGCCGGGCCTGAATGTTCACGACCGTGCCCATTCGCTTCGGCACCGGCTCTGGCGATGCATTTTCTCAGGCCGGAAGACCACAAATGTCCAAGGTCCCTGCCCAGATAGCTGTTTGTTGATAATTTGTGTCGGTGCTGGGTGAGGTCGTCGGCACCCACGGAGGTGAGCGAGGGCATTCAATGGAGCCAGCTCCCCAGCACCGCGCATTAGGGAAAAAGCATGCGCTGGATTTCGCCGGCATGAAGGTGGGAGCTGGAGAGGCGGGAGACGGAGGGAATCAGCACGATTTGCGGCGGATGTCCTCACACCGGAAGATCAGCAACAGAGATCACCGTCCCGCCACGCCAAGTGCACAACTGGGGGGGCTACCAGTTGCTTTGAACGGGAGGGCGTGAACCAGATGGATCGCCACCGTGAGCAGCGCCAGAAAGGTTCGATCGGCTGCGGTCTGGCCCAGACATTCAGGGATCGCCCGCAGGGTCCCCATCACACCGCCGGGGGAACTGGCCTGGCCAGGAACGGACCCGATCTGAAGAATGATCAGGATGATGCCGATCCCGCATGAAAGCCCGAGATCACGGTGTTAGGCGATTCATCGTGATTAACGAACCCAGGCTTCAGCAGTCCGAAGAGAATCTGGAAGGCGCCGGCCAGCATCACCCACCGTGTAAGGCCATGGCCATGGCGTTCTCCGGATTCGCGGCAGTGAGGCCAGCGATCACCGTCTCATCACCACGGTCATGGAACGGTGGGGTCGAGATCAAGGTGGAGTGCCTCCGAACAGGGCGGCAAAAGAATTCCCACCAGCCACCCGCCCCCCACAGACCGGAAGCGGGCCCAGCCCCGGACGCGACACAAAGGGCCAACGCCATCGGCAGGGCATCCACCGCAGCGGGGACACCCGCCGACAGATCACCTTGAGATGATTGGAAGTTGATGCGATGGTGGATCATCAACGAGTGGCTGGAGTGCGGCGCGGAGCAACCTTAGAAACTGACCGATGCCACTCCATTGCTTTTGCCTGGATCTGGTTGGCAACACGCTGCAGGGCCGCAGCGGAAACGAAGGAGGCAGGACATCAGTCCCATTGACCCGTCAGACTCCCCACCTGCCTCTCGCCGTCTGCCGTGCTCAAGCCCTGACCGTGCTTCAGCGTCGTGGAGATCGTCGTCTGGAATCCTGCTGCTGTTCGGAGGCGGCGAGCTTTCGTTCAGGCGGCTGTCCATTGGCCTGGGCCCTGAGCTATGTTGG
>Ga0163217_1080150_pt1 | contig 10338 bp, 9 predicted proteins | sample SynspAceP_FD_185933 | JGI IMG/M metagenome (GOLD analysis project Ga0163217, IMG submission 185933) | Saline lake microbial communities from Ace Lake in Antarctica - Synechococcus sp. Ace-P (PacBio error correction) | ecosystem: Environmental > Aquatic > Non-marine Saline and Alkaline > Saline ... | reverse complement strand
GGCAAATGTACCAATGCTATCGTGATCAAATCCTTCATATCGAACGGTCAGCAGCTTCAGCGAATTTCTTGCCGGGTTCCAACCGTGACATGGATCGCTCCATGCCCCAAATGCTGATAAAACGCGCATTACCCGCCGCGCAATTTGGCGTTAAGCATCGGCATAAAATTCTATCATTTTCGTCAAAACCGCTTATTTCTGTGATGCTGAAGGATGTAACGATATCCAGCGGATTGCGACAGATTAAATGACCGCTGTAATCGCTTCTTTCGGATATAATGGTTCACCAGCCGGCCGCATATTTAAACGCCATCGTGGTTTTTAAACGCAAATTCGAGCCCGCGGGGCTCTGCTCGCTTTAATCTTCCTGATGAAATATCGTTCGGTTATGCGCGTTATCGTCTTTCCGAGCGTCGTTATCGCCTGAAATGCACAAAAGCCCCATTAGTTTCATCAAATACAGGATGTCCGCGTCATATGGATGGAGCTTGCCCAATCAGCCGGTTGATGCTGGTCGGCACCAGCATCATTCTGCAGATAGTTGCTGAGCAGAGTCACCTGACAACGCTGATTGCCGGATTGTGGAATTAGGAGCCAGGGCAACAGATATCGGAAGTGCGGTCAAATGATTCTGACCCGTAATTAGCCGCCTGTCGTTGCCATGCCCCGTTTGTCCCGCCCAAGGCCCAGATGTTTCTGCTGATCACTTCAATCCAGTTCATCGGGAGAAACGGTGATTCGCGGGCCTGAGAGATCTATGAATCACTTGATCGGAACTTCACCAGCGTCATGACCGATTCAAAAATATAACTGGCCCAAACCCTGGCTGTGACTAGTGAAACTTTTTCGGAATGGGTAGAGCGACAAAGTCTGGAACGGTCCGCAGCCGCGCCAGTGCTGAATTTCAATAGTCGGCGATCTTATTGCGTGTTGAAAGGCCAAATATTCTGCTCTGGCTGCGGTCCTCACAAAATCTATCGCGCCGGAACAAGACTATTTTATCCAGTTCCTGGCGCACTCTCTGATCTTGGATGCTTTTGCCTCGCCCAGCTTTTCCATGAATCACCCAAAGCCGCGTCGTCGGGAAATAGCAAGAATGATCGATTGGCCTCCCCGTCATTTCAATCGCCGAAAGCATCGTCAGACACATTGCATAGCGCGTTGTTGCCCATGGCGAGGACAAGTTGATTGGCCGGCACGGATCGCCCCATGATAATCGGCAACCATCTGCGTGGTTTCTAAACCGCGCCACTGCCGTGGAGTGTAAGGCAAGCCGCGCTGCTGCAGCAGGGCTGTTCAGGCCGCGACCGTTGAAAAAGGCGCGATCACCTCTTGATCCGTCGCACCGGAGCATTTTTCGATCAGGATCCTGGTTGCCGCCGGTTACAAGATATTTTGCAATATTAACCGTCGAGCAGAAAATGGCTTCCGGACGCTTCCAGGCTCGATATTTGCGTGACTCCTCCCGTACGATGCGCTCAGCTTGCTGCTACTGGACCAAAAAGAAGCTGACCACATCTCGGCGTGACCAAAGTCGCACGCCTGCCATTCCGGTAACTGGAAAATCCGGAAACTATATTGAGGCCATATGGCGCTCTATTGCGTCTAGCTTTTGACATTAGCTCATCTCGCAGACGCCGACAAGTTCAACGAACAATCGAAATCTCGAAGATCAAATGGATGCGATCATTCACTCGCCTATGGTTTTTCGCGCACATGTCGACTAGCGATTATTATTCCTATAGCACTTGACCAACTTCCAAATGACGTGTTGACTCACTGACCGTAAACAACATGGCTTGAGCGTTGCCTTGTGCGTGAATTTGTAGGGCTATATGCGATCGATCCTCGCGACCCCGTCGCTATGGCTCTCTAATATGCTCCTCCCGCGGGCCAGCCGCCTGCGAGCATCACCTTGGAGTAAACAAACCTCTCGCGGATGCCCATTTATGATTTCGGTACGCGATCCGATCACCGGAACAAGCCTCTTGTTGTTGCAGATATCCCAGTCCGGTTGGCGTAAAATTTCTGGGTCTGATTCTCCGGAATGAAACAACACCCAATATTGCTCGTCTGCCGAACACCGAAAACCCATTTTCCTTGATCCGTTCTCTTTTGCCCAAACCGCTCGGGAAAGCTCAGGACACCCCCCCCCCCCAGATTCCGTAACCCGGCGATATCGACACGAGCCAAGATCAAGATAGGGTTCCGGCTTGTTGACCGCTTCAATTCCTACCCAGACAGCGGCATTCTCGTCAGGGCTAGCAGCGGCCTAATCAAGATTGATAAAAGCCATTCCTCTCACCATTGGGGCTACTCGGCAAAGCTGGTTGAGCGGTCCTACGTTGCGAATTGATCTTTGCGTGCCCAAGCACGTCTTTGTTGTCGGCTAGAAGCATTCGCTCTTTTTACATTATTCATTCAATTGAAACAACGCCTCGTTATAGTCATTTTATTGAAATCTATCCTAAGCTAATTACCATATCACGGCTGGATAGTCGCTAATAGTTGCGTTGACTTCGCAGTGTTGGAAAACTAGTAAACCATTCTGGTTGAATTTTCAGGCAGACTATTGCCAGCGCTCGGCGGATTTTCGTGAACTGAGGTGATACTGCATCCTGGCTCCATTCACTACAACCTCTCCGAACATGCATTAGGAGCACGGTGCTGATGCAGGATTGGTGGCATTCGCAGCGGGAATAGTCAGCAATGGTACTCACGGACAATCTTGTCGTATAAAATAGTTCTGTTCAGTCGTCATTGGCCCATTGGGCGGAACTATGGCTTGCTAACTAAGCAGGAAATCTAAATTTGAAAGAGGATTGGCATATTTGGTAGCGCCTCATTATTGCTCCTGAATCGGGATAAAAGAATAGCTTAAGTTATATCTTGCCGCGGCATTAGGAACGATTGTCATTTTTGCTGACAATACGGGAATTTCCTCTTGCCCTCGCCGCGCCACAAAACACAAGGGGTGATTCATGCCCCCTACATGCGGGCTTGCGGCGCGATGCTTTGGACATGGCGATTTACATTCTGGCTTGGTCCGAGTTATCCTTGCGCTGAATGAAAAACCATTGATGTGCGTAGGATACCGCCGCTCTCGGCTCGCTCTTTTGAGTGATTATTTTCGACATTTTGGGTCTGTAAGCTCGCGAAGTCGGTGCAATTCGTGCTTAATTAACCGGCAACTGGATCGTGCACTAACATTTCTAAGGAGGATATGACTCTTGCTGCGGGTTGTCTTTGCGCTCTCGCTGCCATTAACATTTCTCCTCGGTTTCAAGACGCGATCTTTGAACAATGGATTTACGAACTGCGCAATTGGGCGCGTCCTGATCGGGGCGCCGCTCGGAGTCTGACGGTAGCCATTTGCGGCGGCCGATTGCCCTTGCATGATATGGGCAGAATGCGGCAGTTGAAACGACCCTGTCTGCGCTGTCGCAATCACCGACGCTCCAATTATAATCGTGGTCCCACAATGGAGTTTTCTCATTGCTTCCCTCTCATATCGCATTGACAAGCTTTGCTTGCTGTACTTCATGGTTCTGATCGTTTGTCCCCTGCTGGCGCTATGTGCTGGTGAGAAACCTCTCCTCTCGTCTTTAATTTCCTCCGCTCGTCTTCCTCGCGATGTGTGTGGTGTGGTGTGTGTGGCTTTACGTCATTCTATTCTCGTGTGAACTCTATGGAGGGCGCTGGCTTATTGTGTAGCTAAGCGTAGGCAGCTTTCTGTATATTCGAGATAGATAGGTATATCTGTATGATTGAACGCTGTATAGATCGATTATATTCTCACTGGTCACTCTGCACTTATGCGTGTGATATAGTCCTATCCGTACTTATGCTCAGTTCTGATACCCGATAGAGCTCGTCCCTATGTTGTGTGTGATGATATTTCGATCAAGCGAGAAGATACGTGCTGAGCGTGTGTGACTTCGTCGACGTTCGTGAATCCATTACTTCGAGCCAGCGCCTATACGCCTCTACACTCTCTAGGTGGGTGCGACTATACATCAATCAGCGCTTGCCTCCCTCTGCACATCACACATGTATAACTGTCCTGTCCCAGATATATACCACATCCCACTGGCATGTGACCAACTCGTCATACCTGCTGTCATACCTCCGTGCATCAGATTAAATATTGCAGCGGCGCAAAACAACACGCAAAGGTCATCCCCTTGATGTGGTGAATGATCCAGTTGCCGTCATGGCCAACGATTGCCCACCATTGCGAGCATCAGGGAAAATGTCGAACTAATAGTCAAAAGCGAGGCCGCGGCGCGGTACGTATCTCCGGCCATCATGGACTTTTTCAATCAGGCCAGGACGTATCGCGAGGCCAGCCAGAATGTAATCCCCAGTCCAAGCATCGCGGCCAGCGCAATGAGGGGATAATCACCCTTGTTTTTGCGCCGAGGCAAGAGGAAATTCCGTATTGCTCAGAAAGACATATCGTCTAATGCCGGCAAGATATAAATTAGCTGATCTTTTTATGCCCGACCTTCAGGAGCAATAATGAGCGCGTACCACAAATTGCCATATCCTCTTTCAAATTTAGAAATTCTGCTTAGTTAGCAAGCATAGTCCGCCAATGGCCAATGACGACTGAACAGAATTTTATCGTCGATTTCCGGTGACTGCTGACATTTCCCGCTGCGATGCCCCAATCCGATCAAGCACCGTCTACCTGAATGTCAATGGTTTCGGAGAGTTTTTTGGAATGGCCAGGTCGCGATGCTCACCTCAGTTCCACGATAAATCCGCCAGCAGCGCTGGCAATAGTCTGCCTGAAAATTCCAACCAAGAATGGTGATATTTTCACACTGGAATGCAACGCCAACTAGTTGACGCTTCAGCCGTGTATGTAATTTAGCCTAGGATAGATTTCAATAAATGGACTCATAACAGGGGCGTGTTTCCATGAGAATGATCAAATGTAATAAGAGCGATCGCATCTACCGACACAAAACCGTGCTTGGGCAAAAACCAACGATCAATGTCCACGGTGGCCTGGTAAACCGACCGCGCTACATTCCAATTTTGCCGTACCAATGGTAGAGGATGGCCTTTTATCAATCTTGATTAGGCGCTGGCTAGCCTGACGAGATGCGCTGTCCTGGGATGGAATGAAGCCCCCTCACCTCCCCCCCCACACCCGACTTCCCTTCCTGCGCAGCTTACCTCCCAACCCCCCGCCTCCCGAATTTGGTCACACAGCCGGAAAACCTATCTCTGACTTCTTTGCTCGGTCTATACTTCGGCCGGGTTACGGATATCTTGTCCTGAGCCTTTCGAGCGCGGTTTGGGCAAAAGAGAACGCGGATCAAGGGAAAAGGGTTTTTCGGTGTTACGGCAAGAACGGAGCCGATATTGTGTTTTCGTTTTCTATTCGGAGACAGATCAAGACGCCCAGAAAATATTTTAACGCCACCGGATCTGGGTGACTATCTTGGGGCACACAACAGCTGTGCCGGTGATGGGATCTGCGTAGCCGAAATATCGCAGAGCATTCGCGTAGGCGCGTCTGTTATCGAACCTGTTGGTGATTGCCACGTCCGTCACTCGGCCATACCTCTCCTCGCGTCGGGTACAGCTAATTAGCGGCAGGCATTAGCGCGACGGTCGGCGGATCGCATTCCAATACACAATTCACGCGTGCCTTTCGTCGGGTAAGCAACGCATCAAGCCAATTGTTTCGGTCAATGGTTCAACGTCATTGGGGAGTTGGTTCATCAGCTCTATGAGGTCTAATATCCGCGCCTGACATGTGCCGAGCCAAACCAGAAGGCGATGAAGATCGCATCCCATTGATGTCTTCGAGCCTTTCGATCTGTTCCAGTTGGATACATCTTTGTCGCGTTGCTCGCGGCTGCGAGATGACTAATGTCATCAAATCTACATCGCCATTTAAGGCCATTGAACTGGGCGCTCGTATAGTACTTAGTATTTCGGAATCCATCGTTCGATGTAACCGACGAATTGGCGGCGCGATTCACTTTCGCGGTCACGCGATGTTGCGCTCGTCTCTTTCTTGTCCAGTAAGCACGCAAGCCGAATGCGCATCGGAAAGGACGAGTCACCCAAATACGACTGCGGGAATCGTTCGGGCTTTTCTGCTTCGAACATGCGATTCCCTCAACAGATATTGCAAAGAATATCTGTAAACCGGCGGACAACAGCGGTATCGCTGCCTAGTCGTAACGAATAGATGCTCTCGAGTCTTCGCGACGATTCCAGCGTATGGTGAATGGGCCATTTTTCAACGGTCTGGCGCTGAATAGCCTGCTGGCACAGCGCGCTTTGCTTACACCTTCCACGCCCCACCGCTCGGTATTAAAACTGCCGCCAGTGCCGCAACTTATTCATGGGCGATCCTCCGGCATAATCACACCTGTGCCTCGCATGCAAACAACGGCGGGCTATGCAATGTTTCTGAGCGATGCGTTCGCGTATTGAACTTTGTACGGGGGGCCAATTTCCGATCATCTTGCCAGTCTTTCTCCCGACGACGCCGGCTTTGGGTGAGTTCCATGGTAAGAAGCTGGCGAGCAAAAAGCATACAATCAGAAGTTGCGCGCCGTAACTGTAATAATCTTGTTCCGGCGGATAATTTTGTGAGGAAACCGCACCGGTGAGCAGAATATTTTCCTCACCACGCATAGCATCGCCCGACTATGAGCAACTTCAGCAGACTGGCCGCATTGCGGACCGTTTCCAGACTTTGGTCGCTCTACACATTCCGAAAAATTCTCTTACACAGGCCAGGTTTGGGCAGTTATATTTTGAATCGGTCATGAAGCTGGGTGAAATTCCATTTCAAGTGATTCAGGAATTCTAGGCCGGAATCCGTTTCTGCTCGATGAACTGGTTGAAGTTGATCAACAGAACAATCTGGGCTTGGGCGGGACAAAAACGGTCATGGCAACGACAGGCGATAGCGCGCGTGTGTGTGTGGCATTCCGATACTCTGGGCTGGGCTCTCTTAGTCCCAGAAATCGGCGCCAATACTTGGGTGCGGCCGTTCCTTCCGCTCAGCAAAACTATCCTGCAACAGACTATCTGATAGCTGTCCCTCGACAGGCACTTTCAACCTCGGCTGATGTGCTCACTGTGATACGGACCGCACATCGTGTTTGATGAATCATACTTTATGGGTGCTCTCTGCTTTCCTCGGCATGGACTAATGTACGCCTGGAGGATCTTGCAGATAGTCTGGCATAACGCCGCGACTATTCATCAGGTAATATATATGCTCGAAGCTCGAAGCTCCCCGGCGCCTGAAGACTTTTGTCTATACAACCCACGATTTGCGTTTAATTGCCCGGTTACTGAGCCCGTGGTCAAACCCGTACTTAATTGTATCGCCGCATAGATAGCGCGACGATGTTCAGCGGGTTCGATCTTATCTGGTTCGCAATCCGCTGCAGATATCGTTTAATCTTCAGCCATCCTCGAAATAAGACGGTTGGACGAAAATGATAGATTTATAGGCCCGATGCCAAGACGCCAAATTTGCGCGGGCGGGTTTAATGGCGCGTTTTGAATCAGCATCTGTGGGGGCATGTAGCGATCATGTCACCGTTTGGACCGGCAAAATCGCTGAAGCTGTGACCGTTCCGAATATGAAGATCTTGATCTGACGGATACCATTGTTACTATAATTGGCCTCTAAGATCATTCCGGTTTAGCGGATTGGTACTTATTGATCACGATCAAGCCGTTTGCACGGCGGTATGGAATTGCGAAATTTCGAGACGCTGCAGCTCAGCAGATCGAGGCAGAAGAAGGGTTTTGATGAAAAGACAGGCGACGCGAGTCCTTTCCCGATTCTGGCCAGGCTGGCGAGGGACGCAAAAATTTAAGCGACGGACAGGTTGCCAAAATCGCTCTGAAATGTCATCGAGATTGCATGGCCGTTTGCTATATTTGATGCATGGACGGGACGCCGTGCTTGCAATCTGATGCCGATTGGGCCCCTTATTATGGAGAGTCGACATGCAAAAGTTGGATTGCTTAACATGCAAAGTTTGTCATCGATTGAGGCTGTTATTTTTACGGACCTTGACGACAAAATCGTGATGAGAATGTCGAAAAGGCGCTATTATATTTTGATGACATCGTTCTGCATCTGCGGGAAAGCTAGAAAGCCAATTCCCTGGTGAGATTATGTTGCACGCGCTTGCGAGAATATTGGAATGTCGATGAAGGAGCTGCCTGGCTCGACTTCCTTTAGTTTTCTGGCAAATGAACTGGCGGCACGAAATCTGATCACATCTTTTGATCCTTTCGCTCCATTTTTTTGCGATATTGCGCGGGCTCATATTTGTAGGGATTGAAACCATGGGCGCATTGGGCTGCGTGTTTTTCCAGAGATCGCTGTTTGTCTTCTCATAGCGAGGCCATTACTGAAGATTGCGGGTATGCTTTCTTGTTGTGCGAGCGGCTTTAGGCCACAAGCGAAATCTGGCCCGACGATTCGCGAATCTCCTGATTCCTAAATTATTGGGCCCCGCTGATTTTTGGGCACCAATTTTATCTGAACAGAAGAGCAGGCGGCAGTCCCCAAGTATTTGCGCGGAGACTCCCCCTATTTTGACTCGAGAAGTAGATGACTTGGAGTGTGTTTGCCGATGCGAAGATCGACTGGTGCGTTCACGAACTTATCCACCAGCTGAGAATTCCCGCAGCGGTTTTGACAGAGCTGGATGAATCGGCGCATCCTGATCCTGGAGAAGCCATCGCAAATGCGGGAGAAAGCTTTTGTCGCTTTCATATTTCCTTATAGGGCGATTGATGCCTCTTGCGCCAACTGTATGGTAAGTGCCGACAGAAGCAGCTATTATCTGCTGGCCCGCGATCATATCGGCGCTCGGAGACCGTTCTTTGCGTCAGCACTGCAGCAAATCGACTTCACTATCGGAAGCGGAACATCCGGGCTATATGCCGCCAGTGATATAACATGTGGCATTGATGCAAGACTATCGTTGCCCTGACAAAGCCACGCTTGTGCGCCACACTCTCATTTCGCAAAGAACGCACTTATTACGAAAGTGTGTAGAAAAATTAGCGCCGCGGCCATAGTTTCTCGCGACGGGAGCGATGGACGATCAATATTAACAATTTGGCATCCGGAGAAGGTCGCCCCCGGTTGCGCTTACGCCAAATGACTTGCAGACTATGCAGAGGCTCCCCTGCGAGAGATTCCTACTGGCAAAAAGCCCATATCTGACTCGGGATTAGAACGTGATCGCAAATGGCGGTGCATATGCTGCCGGATCCCTCCCGGGTCCGTCTTCATTCTCCGGACACCTCCTGGACCCCCCTTCATCATCCACGTTTCTATGTTTGCGCCCATCTGCAATATCGATCACTTTGCTTAACGGCAACTGAGACTCCTCTGGACGAATGCCCCTTATCGCCTTGTCCTGGCTAGCCACCCTCGGCAAGCGACACGGAAGATAGCCTACCGCGACATAGCGGATAAAAGCAATAAGCGGATATCATAAGCAATATCGAAGTGCATCAAGCTAGTCGTTGCCCGATGCAGAAGGGTCTCTTATTCGCTGTATGTATCACGCGATCGCACTTGTGAACCCTGCTCGGTCGCCAAGAGTCAGACGCAGACACGCTGCGCTAACGAGGATTGCCGGCTTCAACGCGCATGCGGTCAAAATATCTGTAGGTGTCTCTGTTCCGGTGATACACCATGGTGGGCGACAGCTAATTTCCAACGGTGACGAAGGCTATTTTCACCTCCATGCATTATTTATGCACCGGCGCTGGATAAAGCTTTCTCCAGGAATTGCGGCATCTGGTGCGCACTCGGTTTAGGGGCTCTTTGGACATTGGCCAGTGATTGCCTACCATCTCTCCCGCCCCTTTCGTCGTATTATAATGCCGACTGGAAATTGGGTAAGCCAGTTCGCCTGAGAAAAAGCGCCCGGACATTTCAGTCTCCATCAGGTCGCCTTGATTCGCTCCGCGACGGATGACGTCCATCCGACTGGATAGCCTTCGATTGATCACTTTCCATAAGTGTCAAAAAGAGCCCCCAGATTGAGCAATTGGAAGGCTAGGCGCTCACCAGACCGTCTGATGGCGTGGGTTGACCAGATGCGCGTTCCCGCACGGATCGAGTATCGATATCTTCCGTTGCTTCGACCGCGGCAATCGTAGAATTCGCATTGCTTATTCCCGGCGAATCATTCAGGCGCGGAAATGGAGGGCCGGGGTGGATCTGTTTCCGCACACTCACCGATGCGCGATATCTTGCCCGCCGGAAGTGGTGCTGGGACTAAAACCAAGTCGGAAAACCCGTCGAGTATTGATGCA
>Ga0163217_1051454_pt1 | contig 10338 bp, 13 predicted proteins | sample SynspAceP_FD_185933 | JGI IMG/M metagenome (GOLD analysis project Ga0163217, IMG submission 185933) | Saline lake microbial communities from Ace Lake in Antarctica - Synechococcus sp. Ace-P (PacBio error correction) | ecosystem: Environmental > Aquatic > Non-marine Saline and Alkaline > Saline ... | reverse complement strand
CACAAAAGTCAGCCACAGCTTTTGCCCCGCAGGAATCAGGGCCGAACCGGTCAATTCACGATTGGCCAGCAATATCAGACAGCTGGACGGCGGCGAAGCGCAGGAAGACACCTGCCCAGCGCCACGATTGCCCCGCGCAGTTTGGCATTTCGCATCCCCCACAGGGCCGGATGAGCAAAGCCAAGCATCATACGGCAATACGGTCATCGGTTTATCGGGGGCAGCATGGCGAGCCTTGTTGTGGATCTGGATACGCAGTCCGGGCAAGCCTGACACGGCAAGCACGAGAGTGGCGCGTTTGCGCTGCATTTGCAAACAATACCCCGCGTGCACCAATCATGCCGGTGCCGACCGGATCAGCCCCACACCAGGGTCGCGCCCGCCGTGTTTCGCGCTGTCAGTGCTTTGATCCGACGGTCGAATCAAAGGGCGGCGAGAGCCTGTGCGCTTGCTATGTTGCCCAAAGGCGGGCTGTCTTCGCTGCCGCGAGGCCACAGCCCGATGCTAGATGGTGTATGGATCGGCTGCACCGCTTGCGGGGATGTATAAGGCTGGCTGCGATAGGCGCGGCCAAAATACGCTTGGCCTCTGGCCGCTTCGTCCTCGGTTATCGGGCAGCACAAGTAAGAATTCTCCCCTCCGATGCGGCCAGCGACACATCAGGCGGGCGGAGACATATTTCAGCCGGCGCGGCTGTTTCGACCAGCACCGCTGTACGCGGATGCATGGCCGAAAGCATCGTATAACCCGTTTGAAGCTGGTCTATATCCACAGCATTCACCGCCAGCGGCCATCTTTGCTGGCGCATGCGCACGCAAGGACGTGCCCACTTCGGAGAGGGCATGGCGGCGGTTGTACATATGCCTGTAGCGGATCAAACACCAGCCTCGCGCAGGCGGCATTTCCAACGTCGCGCCGGATCGGGTCCCTTGTTGTTTGGCGCTTCAATAAGCCTTCAAGCCGGGAGGAACCAGTTCTGTCTGTGTCAAGCCGTGCTGCATCAGGTCATCTGCCCCAAGATCCAGCGCAGCGCCGCGCAACGGGTTGGGTGCTGTGTAGGAACAAGTTATGCCCGCAGTGCGCGCCCGGTTGCTTCGCCCGCAGCTGTAGAGATCACACGGCACTGCTCTTCGCCGTCTCGTCCCGGGCCGGTCAGGGTCAGAATAAACACATTCGGGCAGTTATTTGCCTGAGGCAGGCAAGCGCGTCGCGGGGCCGTCGAGTTGATGTCACGGTTGCGCCCATCGTTCGCAGCTGCGAAAGGAGCAGGCTGGCTTGCGGCGCTGCCACTGCGACAATCTGGAAATTGCCCGGCAAGCGCAAAGCACCGGCAGTTCCGCCAGTCCGGCGCGGGGGAGAGAGCCTTCGTGCATATAAAACGGGGCGGGCCTTATTTCGTGCGCGTATGATGCTGCGCACCCGCCTAGGGAAAAGAAGTCGCCAAATCGGTATTTACATCGCCTTCCTGTGCCCATGGAGTTAATAAATGAATTACAGATCGCCGGATCACCCCCGTCAGCAAGCGCAAAACCGGCATGCTGATGTAAGCGGGGGCGACCGCAGAGCGCACCGCACAGCTGTTGCTGCATCTTGGCCGCCTGTGCGGTGTGCAGCGATAATGACATCTGGTTCATATTGCTGCGCTATTCAACGGCCTGCGATACTGGTTTCGCCATCGCGTACCTCGTTAAGGAGGCACAGTTCGTGAGTTTGGTTTCCCAATTGCGATGCGGCTTGGCTGGCAACAGTATCGACGATAAGGGACTTACCGGCACTTGTCTTCATCTCCCGCTCGCGTGTAATTGCTGGGGAATGCCTCATTTGTTCCTGACCATGGTTAAACAAAAGTGGGTTTTCGATTTATGAAGCCGCGAGGAATTTAATATGATGAGCAAGATTTCGCGCCGAAACAGTCGCCTTGCAGGCGCTGGGTGTGGGTTGGCCGCAACGAGGACCTCATGCCGACATTTCATGGGGTGCCACCGCGCGTCGGCCGAAGATCTGCGCACGCAAAGCTGTGACCCGGTGTTATCTGCGCTGTGGCTTGATTTCAATCATGAGTGGATGGACGCATGGGTGACGGGGCTATGCGACACGATTATGTGCCCTCCGACCGTATCATGCAGGCGCGGCAGTCTTTGACCGGCGGCGCGCAGATGAATTGGACCTGAGAATGCATCAAAGCCCTGCTGTTCGATAAAGACGGGAACCCTATTCGATTTCGCCGCAAACATGGGAGCATGGGCCAATTCCTTCCTCACGCGGCGCTTGCAAGGGAATGCGGATCGGTTCGCCCTGTATGGGACAAAAAATCGCGGTTTGGACTTGCGACGCAAACGTTCTCTGCGCGACAGTATTGCCATCTGCCGGCACCCCGGGGAGCGGTGAGGGCGCTTGCCCCCTCAGGGTCAGCGATATGCAAGCGGTATTTGTTGCAGCTGTTGAATTACGAGGCAGAAAACGCACCCCAGGCAGAGCCGTGACCTCTCATTGCATTGCTCAAGAGTTCAAGGCGCCGCGAGTTGCGCTTTGTGTTGCGACGAATGACGCCGAAGCCCCGCGCGGAGCGCATCTGGCGAGGCGGGTGGACTGCGGCACTTTGATTTTATCGCGGGTTTTCGACAGCGGCCTACGGTGCCAAAACCCACATCAGGCAATTGCTGGCCTTTGCAAGGCTTGTGATTGGCCCCATCCGTAAGTGCGATGATCGGTGGACAGTCTGCAGTGACTATGGTAGCGGGTTCGTTTGCAGCGGGTATGGCGTTGTGTTGCGGTGCTGACTGGGAATGTCGCCACACGAGCAGGCGATCTTGAGGCCGCAGCGGAGTTTGGTGCTGCCTGACCAGTGAGCCACCTTGCCGCGTGGCTTTGACAGTCGGTCACATAGGCGCCGCTGTCGGAGTTTGCCTTCGAATGATATTAATTTGCATCGCTATCGACCCTCGGGCTGTTTCGTTTCGCTTATATTAACGGTCTTTCGTCATCTCCCCCCTGAATGCGGCAGAAGGGGTGCGATGCCATCGGGCTGATCCAAACCATACGATCCAAACGTTCTGCTGGACAGTTTTTGGGGGGGGCGGTATGGGACGCCAAGATTCGCCCTGCGCGCCGATCGTACTGTGGCGCAATGGGGTCGAAGCGACTTTGAACGATGCTGACCTATGATGACGCCATCACGCCACGAGTCGTTAAGCGCCTGGTCTGCGGGTGGTTGGACCGCCGATACCGGGACCTGCTTGAGGATTTATGCCGTTGGTTTGGTGTCTAACCCGGCACGCGACGGGGTGCGCCGTCTGCTGGCGGGGTTCGGGGCGGCGATCGATTTCGGAATGAGTTGCTCCACTCTCTCAATGATCTTCTGAACGTGTTACCCCGCGATAGCAGAGAATTCGTACTGCCCTCCATGGAGTTCACGCAGCTGACGACTGGCGTTTCTCGCTACGTGTCGCGGGGCGTTATCGGGCTTTGGTATCGTGATGATGGGCCATTAATGCGGGTGCATCGCGGATGATTATGGCCACATGGCCCTATTGACGGCAAAAGGTCACCGACGGGGAGCCGAGATAATCAAGCGTCACCATCATCGACCGGAACTAGCGCAGACGTAGCTTTGAGTTGGGCGAAGCGTATGGACACGGGCTTGCTGGCCTTATGAGCGGCGGTGAGTAGTTGCTTTGCCCGATGCATTCTTATCGTTGCGGCCCTGTGGACGTATTCGCATGTGGGGGCCCACGGTTCAGAAGCTGTGCCATCGCGTACATTTGGGTTGGCAAAGGCAACTTCTTTGATCAATTCGTCATACGCGCCGATATGGCTGCAGCATTGCGCAAATCCGCCCCTTGCAGGCGCAAGCTGCATCTAGCGCTACGTGACAGCCGGAGCTGTATTTTGAAGAGTATTGGTACCCGCTGCCTGATCGCAGCGGGGGGCGGGATGCAACGTCGCGGAAGATGACTGCGTGATCAACCTGTCCTTTGGTAATCTCCAAGTTCTGAACGGGGGTACGTGCTTATCCGGCTGAGCAAATGCAGATTTCGGCACTGGATCTAGCCGTGAAAATTGTCTATCTCATCGACGGCGAAATCGGCGGCGATGGGCCGCCTCGGACGTGCGGTGAACCAGAAGCTAGAGGTCGCCAAGATCGCGGCGAAGAGCGAGCCTTTTACTGAACCACGCTGACGGGTCTCAAAAACCGCGTGCGATGGACCATGTGCTGGCACGTTCTGATTGCGGGAAAAAAGGGGTTCGCGGTTGAGCAGATCGGATCTTGATTACTCAGGCGGTGAATACAGCATGGGTCATCGGCGGGCGATCATGTGCTACAGCCGCCGCGCGGTGATGAATCGGACACCCACACGAGAGATCGATTACCATTGCCGCGTCGGCGCGTGACGAATTTACGGACTTCTTACCGGGTATTCACAGGACGTGCCCATCTCAACCGAAGTTGCAAATCGGATCAGTAGCGCAGCTGGAGCGGCCAATTGATTTTTGACGGCGCGGCCTGCAGGATTCTGCCAGGATTTGGTAGCAATTCGGGTTGCCAAGGGCAGGATGCCGTCGCGGTAGGATGTCTGTCGGACCGATTGCGGCGCTCTACGCTCCAAGCACGCTGGCCGTGCGCAGCATACGCTGCACGTCTAAGCGCAAAGCCAACAATGCGACCGAAACCCTATTGGAAGAGGGTGAGTAAAGAGAATCGGCGAAGCTATCGCGGCAAAATAGCATGCGATATAATACAGCTAGAGGGTGACGCAGGCCAGGAATAGGAGGCATCCCTAGAATGGAAAGATTGCGGACCAGGAAGGGCTAAAGCGCCAAAGCTACCCTCGGTGGCAGAAGGTGTCTTCACCCCCTAGGGCCCGATTTTTAAGTCGGAAAAGCCAAACTGAATAATACCAATGTCGCGCTGGCGAGGTGGGATTTCAATCTTGCCGGCGAAACCGCTTTGATCTTCGGGGTGAAAAGCCCCGTCGATCATCTTCGCACCCCGAGGCGCATGTTATTGAAGTGAGGCAAGCTGTCGGACCAGACTGTTTTGGGCGCCTAGCCTCTCTTGAAATATCTGGCCGTTGCAGGGCTGATCTCCCGTCCTCGGTCCGTAAAATGCCCGTCGATTGGGCGTTGCCCTGTTAATCGGGACGGGTTGTTCCTGACCTTCTGGGTTTAGTGCATGAGGGCGGGGGGCGCGGCATGCTGCTCGTTCGCGCGCGCTTGGCTGCGCTAGGGTTTTGGAAATGGCACTTAATACAAGGCAATAGATCATGACGCGACAGCCGCGCCGTTCTCTCGGCATTCGGCTTAGTGCATTGCTGGGGCGAAATCTTACCCTGAAACTGAGATGCGACATTTTAGCCAGCATGGTATTTGGACGCCTTTTGGCCCGGATAGCACAACCCGACGCAAGAGGGGCCGTGTGGCGGCCAATACGCTGGTCGGAACAGGATGCGCTGTTGGATTACATTTTTATGGCCAAATTCGGATTGTAGATGGTCCGCATAAGCCGCTGGATTCTACTGAACGATTTCCTGCACGCTATCTACGCGGAACTCTTGAATAGCGTGCATATTCTGCCGTTCTTTCCCCTATACTCTGACGACGGCTTTTGCGGTGTCCGATTTCCGCGCGGTGAACCGGCAACTGCGGCGACTGGCCTACATAATCGCATCGCCGCGATTTCACGCTTGATGGTCGATCTGGTGCTTGAACCACGTCTCAAGTCAGGCAATTGTCAAACCGCTTACCGTCAGGGGTCAGCCCCTTTTGACACGTCTTTTTTCGAAGCCTCGCCAGCAGAATGATCTGCGCGATGTGGTGCGCCCGCGCACGAGCCGCTTGCTACAAGAGGTGGGAAACACCAACGGCCCCGTCACGTAGTGGATTGCCCTTTTAGCCACGATCAGATCGACTCGATTTCAAACGCAACCCCGAGTGCTGTTGGAGTTTTCTGCGGATCATTCGCCTGGCATGTGGACAATGGCGTGCAGATCATTCGCTGGATGCGGTGCGTTTCTATGGAAGCAGGATCGTGACAAATCCGTCGATCCATCTGCCGCCAGACCCATGCGATCATCAGGTGATGCGGTTGCTGTGTGATTATGCGCCCGCAAAAGATTCATTTGCTGACCGGAAACCAATGTTGACCCAAGGCCGAAAAACCTTAGCTATTCAGGCGCGGGGACGAGGCGGCATGCGATCTATAACTTTCGGCTGCCGCCGCTGATTTTGCACCGATGATGTCGCGGAAAGGGGCGCATTCTGCGGCCGGGCTGGCAGGCACCATGCCGCCCGCGGCCGATGGGCTGGCGCGACGTATCTGAATTTTACCGCCAGCCACGACGGGATCGGGATGCGCCCTGCGAAGGGTGTTGCCCGAAGATTGAAAAGCAACAGGTTTATTGAACGGTTTGCTGCAGGTCGGGCGCGGCTGTGTCGATGCGCAAAGGCCTGCGCCGACGGCGGCAAAGCCCCGTACGAGCTTGAACACGGACTTTTACGATGCGCTATCTCGGACCTTTCAAGGGCGAAGACGACCATCACACACGCGCTTATCTGTTCGCATGACCATCGTCATGTCGCTGGAGGGATACCTGCCTTTTATATTTTCACGCGATCTTGCGACGCCCAATGATCAGCGCAGGTCGAACACCGGCGGGATGAGGCCGCGGCGATTAACCGCCCATCGGTGGGGACTATCCGACGTTGCGCGAACCGGCTGGCCGATGGGGCCAGCGCGCATCGCGGGTTTTGGCGATTGTCGGCGCGCTTTGAAGATGGCCGGCAGAAGCAAAAGGCGTTTCACCCCAATTTGGGGGGGGGGCCACACAGTTTACCGTGAATCTAGCAAGAGAACCGCGATAGTTTGGCGTTGTGCGGGCAAGGGTCATGGATCGCAAGCAGTCGATCTTTGCGTTGCATAACGTCAGTGATGTCTAGTTTGCGATCTTCTGCTGCGGCACTGAACCTGATCGGGACCAGCCGGTGGCATGGAACTATCGCGGTGAAATGATTGACGGCCGGCGGATCCTATCACTGCTGGAGCCTTATTCAATGCATGTGATCACCAATCGCTTCTTGACTGGGCGAAAGACACTGCCGTGATTAGGTGTATTCGGCACATCGCCGCGCGCTTCGCGTTCAGTTTCGCAGAAAATCCCGGTTTGCCGCTGAATGAACGCGGTTCCACGTGGAATAAAGGGCGTTCTCTTGGCGGATTGCTTCCAAAAAAAAGTGCCCCGCCCGCATTGACTGTATTTCGGTGAAACAGTTTCAATCGCGCGGCTCTTCTTGGTGCGGTCGATGGCTGAGGCCGTTCTCTTGGCATCATTGTACTAGCATCCAGCAGGTCGAGCGCGCAGCGATAGTAGGGTCGCTTTTAGGGTGCTGAACACGTTGGTGTGAACACCGCTGCGGATTTGCCGCTGCCGCTTGCGAAAGGATCGCTTGCAATGTCGGTGGAATTGCGGTTTAGGCCGGTCAGGCATCCCTTCGCTCCAGGTCCTTGGTGCTTGTGTTCAGTAGTCGTCCGCGATTTCGACCTGACAGACTGGATTTCGGGGCAGGGTTGCGCCATGCCTCTGACAGAAAACGCCAATCTCTAGCCCCCAGTCTGACGGGATGCGCAGTCGAAGATATTGGTTACGCCAGTGGCAAATTCGCCCGACAGCGGATAGCGGAAGGCGCGCAAGGTAAATCGATATAGTCACGATCCCCCACGAACCTTTTTTTTAACGCGATGAGCAGCGGCTGACAAGCCAAGGCGCGATGACCCGCCCGTTCAGCTGTCCGCTGCCCACCCGCGTCCGTAATAGCCCTTGGCCACCTGATAGGGAAATTTGCTTGCGACCCGGATAGAGTCAGGGGCCGAGCAGGTCGTGGTATACGGATGGACCAATGTCCCGCAAGCGGCGATCGCCATCACGGCGCGTCCTGGCAGGCGATCAGAAATACCCAAGGAGGACCAGACGTTTTTTTGCCTGTTGCCCTTCTCGGCAGGGGGCGAAGCCCCATAATTCTTGTGCTGAGCCTCAAGCCGCTTGCTATGCGCTGGGCTGTCGTTCCAGGATCACAAAATATGATTCTGGTTCAAGCCTTTATAAAAAAATCTTTGGCGTGGCGGAAACTGTGCGCTCGTCGGCGCGAGGTCCAGAACCGATGATTGATGCGGTGGCAATACGGTGACCTTGGACAGCTCATCCGAATGCGGAGGCATCGCTTCGGTTTCCAAGCTCGGGAATAGAGGCACGGCAGATCAGCGTCATTTTATGCGGCTGGGCGAAGGTTTCAAAGCTCGTAGGTCAATTTCGGCCATGCGAGCGGCGTGCGCGATGTTAGCAGTTCGCGATGTATCACGTTCATGAAATGAAAATCAAGCATGCTTGTCTTTCCTTTGTTCAGGATAAGGCCGCGCAGCATCAGATCAAGCACGCGGGTTCCACCTGCGCCGCAAGGGGTGCGGGTGATCCGGCCCGTGCCTTCGCCGGGCATCGGGGCAGGGGGTTACGGTGCGGGTTTGGCAACGATGACGCCAAAATCTTGCCGCTTGCAGCATCTCGGAGTCGTTGGGGGGCGTCCCCTGGGCAAGTATGACGGGGCCCCAAAAACCATTCGGTCAGCGCGGCCATCTATCGGGCCTTTGGTGGCGCCGTATTGACAGTGTGAGAAAAACCTGCCCGCTTCGCGTGGGCATGCGATGGCCGTGGTGTTGCAAGCGTTCGTAAATGTGGTGCGCAGTTTGGCGCTGCCGACAGATGGCCGGGTTCGGGAAAACGCGCGCTCTTTGCTGCTTAGAGCGCCGCTGGGCGAACAGCCCGTGATGTGCGCACTGCTTCACGTCATATTCGCCGAACCCGCAAAAACGGGTCGCGCAGGTCGGGCGGGCAAAAACTATCCAGCACGCGCGCAAAGCCGGAATAAGATCCGTGTTGGGTGTGCGTGCTCTCGGGGGCAGAATGCCTGCGCGTTTTCATGATCGCGGGGCAATTGGTCCAGCCCCAACTGGGCGCGAATCTCTTATTGATCTCTTGGGGCGATTTTGGAGCTGCGATCACCAGCGCCGCGCCGATATCGCGCAGTGTGATCCAGCGCCTGTGGGCCGCGTCCACGAAGGAGGTATGCGACAGCAAACGTGCCATCAAGGTCGGTAAACACAGCAGCGTGGGCATATTCATCTGTTTAGCCGTTGTGTCGCGGGGCTGATTGTCTGCACACGGGGGCAGACGGGGCCGATGGCGCCGGTTCCGCGTCGCTTTTTCTAGCTTTTTGCCTTAAAAAATGTGCACTCATCGGGACTGAGGGGAGTGTGCCCACGTATAAATGGAAACGGTCCTGTGCCACGGTTGCGCGATCCGTGTCGGGTTTCAACCGCAAGGTGCCGTCGCGCAACTGCATGTTTTCACTCTGACAATAATTTTTATATTGACGGTAAACAAAGTTGGCCGACAGTCTGGCGCCAAGATTACGCCAAAAAGCGTGCTTTCGGGGGATTATTTTCAACAAACAGCGATTACAGGCGGCAAACGCTTTCGCGCCACCGGAATGGATTGGGCGACCGCATGCGGATGGCACGTCATCGTTTATGGCGACTGAACATTGCAGCAGCTGTCCGCCGCGTCCGGTGATTCGGGTCGGCTATCTGAGCCAGGCTGGAAACGTTCCCAATGCGACGCCGACCCTTGCACGGCTCAGCCAGATCGACCCGCCGCGCTTGAGGTAAATACAGATTTCCTTTTGTTCGCACCCCGCGTACGTCGGACCAGTCTGCGACCCCGGTCCGGACGCCCCCGTTTTGCGGTGGCAAGGATCGTCGATTGAAATATGAAACAGATCGGTGCGAACGCGCGGGCCACGAGATTGACATCCTATTGGATGAATGTCCCGCCCGGCTTACGAATCCGGAAACAGTGACCCATGTTGGCGAAAGAGATCATCTATAATCCTCGAGGGAGAGATCTCGCAGATGGTGGCGAACGGGAGTATCTGATGACCGCGGGCGGACACGGTCTCGGGAGTGGTGTGAGTGTTGCTGGGTTACCACGGCCGCGATTGCTGTTCGCAACAAGACAGGATCGCAGGCCGACATACTTATGGGTCGGTCGGCATTGAAATACGGATAAGTCCGGGGAAATCGGACAGAATGAGGCCGCGCCAGCAGAGAGCTCGCAGCGAAAATTGTTACCCCTCCAGGCGTAAACCCATATCGCCCCTCATCGCCCAAAACGAGGGCCGTGGGGACATTAACCCACTTTACCAACCAGGAGAGTTTAAAATCGGAATGGTCCTTTTTAAGAAAATCATGGCCCACTGGCCTTTGCTTGCTGAGCACCGCTTGGGCGTTGC
>Ga0163217_1023606_pt1 | contig 10338 bp, 9 predicted proteins | sample SynspAceP_FD_185933 | JGI IMG/M metagenome (GOLD analysis project Ga0163217, IMG submission 185933) | Saline lake microbial communities from Ace Lake in Antarctica - Synechococcus sp. Ace-P (PacBio error correction) | ecosystem: Environmental > Aquatic > Non-marine Saline and Alkaline > Saline ... | reverse complement strand
CGGATCGAGGCCAAAGGCCGCCGGATGCGTTCGCCCACCACCTTGAGATCAGCCACCGCCTGACTCAGGAGCGAGTCGGCAGGTAGGAAAAGAAGTCCAGTGGTGGGTTTTCGCCCGGCGGCGGCCGTAGATCGGGGGATGGTGGCCGGCCATGATGGCTAGTGGGCGGCGGTGTGATGCGGCTGCTGGCCGCTGGGCGGGAACAACCTTCCAGTGAGCCGGGCCACCGCAAGCGCGCCGCTGTTGATCAGATCGGCCAGGGCACCTGCCGGGCGCCCACCGAGGAGCTGATCCACATTCACACCAGCAGAAGCCGCCTCTGGGATGGGAGGGCGTCCAGCAGGTAGAGGCCATCAAACGGCACATCCCCCATCGAGGTCTCATCCACCACCAGCAGAATCGCACTCCGCGGCAGCTCGGCATTGCGTTGAAGCCATAAAGCCGCCGGGTCGAAACTCCAGCAAACCGGTTGGATGATGTTTGGCCTCAAGCCGGGGTTTCCCGCATCCGCTTGAGCGGCCCCGGATCTGGGCCAGCGGGCACCAGCCAGGGACAGCCGCAGCGCCTCGCCCGCTGGCAAAGGCTGGCCCGCAAACGGGCTGAAGACCAGCACGCGGGCGTTGTCGCGCTGGGCCTCAGGGCCGGGAAACGGGCCACCGCCGTGCTGATCTGCCACACCTGGCGACCGCCCGCGGGGCCTGTAACGATCGACAGGGGCCGCACAGAGATGCGAAAACCGGGCTTGGTCGGCTGCCACTTCCAACTCCAGCCGGGGGGCGCCCCTGCAGAGTCAAAAGCCCGCGTTTCAAAAGTTCCCGCTGCTGAAGGCAGGGCCACATCGCGCGGCGGGTCCAGATCGGCGCGCTCGGAGCAGGTCCGGCATTCGAGGCCCAGGTGTCCGCCATGGCCTGGCACGGGGCGCCAAGGCGTCATGACCAGCCAAATGTGTGCCGCCCGCCGCTCCCCTCTCCCCGCCGCAACAGGCGCCCTTCATTCGCCAGTGCGAATGCAGGCGCAACCCTGCACTGCCCAGGCGCCAGGGCGGCACAACACCCTCGGGATTGCAATGTGTTCAGAACGCTGGGCCCAGCCGTCGGCGGTGTCCAGGATGGCAAAAACGCTCACCGGGCCAACGGGTGTGCGGCGGCCGATCGCGCAGGTGGTGCGTCGAACCAAGGCCAGCTGCAAGCGATCGAGGCCGCCGTTCCCAATCAAGGAGTGGGCTCCAGTCCCCGATCCGCAGCAGGGGGTCCACCGCCGGCGCGGGAGGCTGCGGTCCTGTCTAGAATCGAAAAAATCCCTTTCGAGCTGGGCATCCCCCACGCAGCCCCCGCAGCAACAGCATCGGTTGACGCAACAAGTGGCGTCTCGGAGGGGTCATGCACGGTCCAACCGTCAGCATGGGCGGGATCGAGGCGGAACCAGATCCAAGGCCCCATGCCGCCCCTGGGTGCGTTTGCCCTCCAGCCCCAGAGGCCGAGGCCGTCCTCAAGGGAAGGCGCCGCTCGCAGGCTGTGGCGGATCGTGCCATGCCATCTTCCTCACCCGCGGCGGCGCCACGGTACGGGCCGTCAGTCTGCAGGCCTAGGCCAGGGCCCCAAGCGCCCAACGATGGGCGCCGCCGGTCGCTGGCCGCAGTGGCAGCCGTCATCGAGGCCAGCCATCCGCCGGGACCAGGCAATCGGGCCGGATCGTTGTGGTCGTCACACAGGTAGCTGGTGAGCCTTTGGAGAAAGAAGCCATAGCAGCCAAGTCGGCCAAATTGGATCACAGGCAGGCTGCCCGGGCCCAGGCCAGGGCGTTGGCCCCATCGCCTGCCTCCTGGCGAAAACCGGCAAAGCTGCCGTCCGAGTGCTCCACGCCCGCGCACGTCCTGCAACGGGCAACCAGGATAGGCCTGACTGGTCATACCAGTGCGTGGTGTGGCGCTGTCACCGTTGAGGCGACTCGCCCAAACCCCGGTGGGTACGGGCTGCCGCACCCGCAGCCACCGGCCCAAAGGCCGCCCCACCGGCCGGCTTCCAGAGGCGGGTGGCCACGCTTCCACCCATCGGGGCAGGGCATCAGGCATCGAACGACTCCACCGAAAGGGGGAGCAGCTCTGCCGAACGTCGGGAATCACCCGGCAGTGCAAGGCGCCAACCACGCGTAGGTTTGTTTGGACTAATGTTCAGCGTCGGAGGGGCTGATGCCCTGACGGCGGGCCACCATGCGATCGCTCTGGGGGGAGGGGAGGAACGCACCCCCCTGGCTGTTGAGCTTTTGCGAAAATTCGGCGCAGAGACTTTTGCTACCTGTGGATTCTTGCTTGACGGACTCCGCAAGGCAGAGGCCGCGATCGGCCGAGCTGCCGCTGAACGCCGTGGCGAGGGCCAAGAACAACGGGGCCAGGGCCGAGGCGGAGCGATCGCAGAGAGGAAAAAAGTGCGAGAGGAACACAGACGATCCACCGCAAAGGGGATCACATCCATTTCAGCGTTACCCCAGCTTTACGCCCCCGGTTCGGTCAGTTTTGCCGAGCGACCGCGTGCTTGCGCCGGGCCGAACACTGATCCACTGGCGCACCTGGTCGTTGCGCTGACATTCGCAGGGTGGTGCCGGGTCAAGGAGCGTTGCAGCCGGCCGCAGTTGGCACCACCAATTGTTGGTGGGGAGGCCTGGGGCCAGCCGCCATCGGCAATGGCGCCATCCCCGTAGAGCAACACGCGGGTGGGCCGCATCCGGCGGCGCCAGGCCCGAATTCGCCACGATCCAGCTGTGGCTCTGGCTCGCGCAGCTTGATCAAAAGCCGCTGCTCTAGAGCGCCATTGCGGCCCAACCGACGCAGTCTCAGCGTCGCGTGCAGCTGGGCCAGCGGGACTGCCAACCAAGATGGCTAGCCAGTTCAAGCTGGCCGTTGCTCAGCTAGAAGTGAACCGCCGGCCAGCTGTGAGCCGATGGCGGGTGGGCCGCTCAAGGCAAGTCAGCAGGGCCACCTCGCGCCCGGTTGTTGCGGGTCCTTCGGCCAAGCGATCATCTCTCGGCCGCGTGAAGACCTCCGGCGCCACGGATTCACACCCCGGCGCAGGCACGCACATGCACCAGGACCATCGGGGCTGGAGCGGCCATTGCCGCGGCGAGGTTCAGGCAGTTGTTTGGCCGTGGGAGGACAAAAGCCTCGGCGGGCAGATCGCCGCAGCGGGTGCTACCACCAGGTTGGTGCCGTTGTCGAAACGATCGGTGCCGTGACCGCCCCCTCACCAGCACCGGGGTTGTAGCTGATCGCGGAAGGCCAGGACAAGACAGCGACAACCAGGGCGGTGGAAGCTGGTGATGCCCACCAGCGCGAAAGCGGATTTCCCCCAGCAGAGACAAATCCCGCGGACCATCAACAGCGCCAGCACAACCGCTGGCGGCACCCAGCCAATTTGCGACGGTCAGCAATCAGGGGATCAACCGGGCATGGGGGCTGGGCGGCAATGAAATCACCTTATAGATTGCGAAACCTCAAAGCGGTAAACCACAACGTTCGATGGGGTTGCCGAAGCTGAATTGGCGCCCACTCCCTCGTTGTTGGCGGGCCGGGTTGCTCGGTCGGGAACCGCGGTCGGCATCTGGTTCGGCGCCGACTATTTCTTGGCATTGCTCTATACGCCACCTGCGCCCGGACCTGGACGCCAGATTCGGCAAGGGGCTGGGCCATCCGCTGCCCAACTGGGCCCCTATCAGGGTTTTGCGGACCCTGGGGGACTGGCCATCGGCCGAGGCCGGGTTGAGGCCGGGTCCCGCCGATAACTCCCACGGCCGACAGCCCAGGGCCTTGGGTAGCGATCGCCCCCTGGGCCAGCCTTGTTCAGGGGTTGCCCGTGGTCCAGCTGGCCGTTGCAGGGCGGGCAGCCTTGAGTGGACCCAACCGCCAGGGCCCAGTTCTGGGTGTTCAGCGGCTCAAGGACAAACCCCCCCCGGCTGGCCCTGCGGGGCGGCTCGTCCGATCCTGCGCAGCGTCGCGGTCAAGCCCGGCTCAACCTGAAGCTGCGGTGGAACGGTGGCCTCAGCGTCGGCCCTCCACCGCAGGCGCGATCACCTGGTCGGGAGCAGCCCTTGTGCCGCCCGAAGGCCGCTTTGCGCTGCAAGGTGACGCCAAACTGGGACACAGGGCAATTGTCCGCCTCAACCTTCGGGGGGATGTGTCAAGGCGCCAGCCGAGTTGGCGCGGTCTGGTCTCCTTGCTGACTAACCAACAGGGGCACCAGCGCCTGGCGGTTGGCTGGAGTGGCCGCCCTGCGGCCTGAGCCGCAGCGACAGGTCGCAACAGCTGGCAATTGGCGCCCCCTGAACCCCCTCAACGGCCTTGGGGCTGGAAGACGAACTCCTGCCAAGGCCCATATGAAGATCGAACGCCTCGCGCCTGCGCTGCTCCGGATGGACGCCCTCAATTGAGCAGGACCCCCCTGAGCAGAATTGGCGAAACTGGGCAGGGGGTTCCTTCAACGCAGGCTGGAGCTGGAGCGTTAGGTTTGACTTTCGCCGTCACCGCCGAGGACCCCAAAACGCGGGGACCAACTCGCGTTCGAACCTGCGCGGCCCCCCTGGCGCCGAGGCCCCGGCTGGAGATCGCCGGGCAAATTTCCGCGCCGGGCGCGGAACCCCGACCAGCCCGGAGCCCTTGCGGTTTCCGCGGCCAGGTTCTGCCGGACTGGCGCCAGTCGCGACGCGCGTGCGCTGAGCTTCAAGCCAAACTCGGGACGCTCGGAACTTGCTCCTCGCTGGACCGTTGTGGCCCCGCCTTCCAAAACCCGATAGCCGGGGCCTTGGGCGTACATCCCTTCGCTGTGGGAGTCGGCGCCATGGCTGAATCCTGCTCGGCGCAGGAAGCAATGCTGAGCGGCCGTCTCAGTCTCAAGCGGGCAGCCTGGTGTGAGCGCGCCCGTTGAGCGGACTGGATCGCGTCAGTTGCGTGCTGGCCCAGAGGGCCGGTGCGGCCCCTGCTGCGGGTCCGGACGATGCGCCGCTCATGCGGTATTGCCAAGCGAGGCCCGCCGCACGCGTCCCGCCGGGCTCCAGGGCCGCTGGCACGATCAGCGCCCAGCTGCGGGCTCCAAAATGGCTGAGCCGTGAAACCAGACCGGACCGTTGCTCGGCCCGGCCCGGCCAAGCCTGGCCTGGAGAGGCACCTGTTTCGCGTCTCACGGAGCTTTCAGAGCCCGAGCTGAGCGGCCAGGCGGGTCCCTTGCGCCTTGCTGCTGGCAGAAGCGGCGAGGGCTGGTGCAGGCCAACCTGGACCTTGGCCTTCGCGGCGCCGCCGTTTGCGCTGCAGCGGACTCAGCCCCCTGCTCGGGGTTAGCTCGAAGGCGATCTCGCCGCCAAGCGGCAGGCTTGCGTGGGTTTCCGCTGCGCAGACCTTGCGTCCTGATGTGTCCAGCTCACGTTGCGCCAATCCCGAGGGTGGCGGTCCGCTCTCGTCTCAAGGAAACCTGGTCGGGGCGGTCGCTCACGGCAACGTCGGCGCCCCGGGAAGCAGCGCCTCGGCGCATTGCGAGCCCAGGGACCCGGCACCGCCAGGCGAGCTTGCGATGGCGTGCCCGGCCTCTCACAGCGAACTGGTTGCCGCAAACAGGTGTGCTGGAGCGACGCGAAAGGGGCAGGTTGCGAGCTGGTCGGCAGCCCCCCAGCGCTACCAAATGGGTGGCGGAGGCAGGTTTCCCTTCGACGGACTCGCGGGTGGAGGGTCGGGCCCAGGGCGACGCCCCACACCGATCGGCGGACGGGCGAGTGGCCAGGGCAGCCTCCGATTTTCCTAATCCTAGCTGCCGCCGAGCCGCCAGCGGGCTACGCTCACGGTTGAGCGTCCCATGTGCTGGAGCTGCTGGGCAAGGGAACTCACGGCCAGCGGCCGGATCGCGAGGCGGTTGTTCCAGCTCAAGGGTCGCTTTGAAGCCGCTGGAGGGAGGTTTTTGGTGACCTACAACCACCAGTGGACAGGACCAATGGCTCTTGCCGCGCCCAGCTTGGAGGGTCGCGGCCTGCCACTGGGAGATGTTCAGCCCAAACTGGTGGGGGCTGGCCGTTGACCCAGGGGGCGAGTCCGCCTGCCCAGGGGCCGGGCCGAGGAGTCTGGGGCCACGGTGCTGAGTGGAAACGGTTCGGGGATCGATCGACACCCAGCTCAGGGGCCCTGGCCAACGCTCGGACACCCAAAGACCGCGCCTTTGCCCGCCTTCCAGGTGACCCAGAGGAATCGGCCCCGATTGCGTCGTTGCAGGAATCTTGGCGCGGCCCTGCTCCGATTTGCCGATCTCACGCTGGCCCGTGCGTCCAACGGATCGGGGCAGCTTCGCCGCCTCGAATCTGCCGCCAAGGGGCATACTTCTGGCAGTGAGGTGCGGCGCGACGAAAGAATAAGGCGGCTGGGGACTTGATCGCCTACTGGGTGGTCCGGCTCGCCATGCAGGGGGCCCCTCAGCGTGGTGGTCAGGGTTCCTTGTGGGGCTTCGGATGGCCTGTCGCTCAGTCCACTGACTGGCCTCCTCTTTCACCCCCGTGCCGGCCAGCTTGCGCGGCGATTCTCTCATTGATGGGTCGGCAGTTACAGTCCGGAATGTATGAGGGAGCCAGCTCTCCTCGACGCCACGCATCCGCCAGCTGGCGCGAGGGCTTCTGGAATGCACCACCCCCCCGCTGAACCTGCGAAACAGGCGGAATTGTCGCTGGCGGGCAACAGAACCTGAATGTCCAGGGTGCCTGCGCGGTGGGCGGCGTGAAAACAGCGTCGATCTGATCTGCTGGGTTGCCCCTGGATTCGGGAGGGCCGAGGCCCTTGCGCTTGCGGCTATCGAGTCGGGGCGATGGCCTGCGCTTTCTCAAGTGTGGACGCTGGACCGCGGCAGACGAGTCTGGCAGAAAGGCAGGCGCTGACCTGGAAGTGCATTCCGTGCGTCGGCAGCCTCAAAGCCAGCCAGTGGCCAACGGCTTCCTGCGCTTTCCGCGAGCGGCCAGAGCTGCGCTCTGGGCGGCCAGGAGGTTGCGACAGCTCGAAAGCAACGATTTCCTGTTCTTTCGCAACAAGCTCCGCTTAGTCCAGGAGTTAGGCGCTTCGCGTGGGGTGGAAGGGCGACGATCAAGGCTGCGGCGGGTTTGGGCCTCACGAGGTCACAGCTCAAGCGCAAATCCCCTGGTTTGTGGAGATCAGCCCAGTCCCGGCCATCCGTGCCCCCGCTCGATGCCGACATCGATGGCGAGCTGGGAATCCGGCGGCAGCCTGTCAAGCCCTTGGCGGCGGCGACTGCAGGTCAGCAAGGGAGCATCAATGGCTCAGCCTGGTGGCCTGGCCGCAGCGATGCCAATGGCAGTGGTCGAGCCGGCCGCGCTGGCGGCGATCGTCCAGCAGCTTGGTGGAGGAAGAAGGTGGGACTTTCCGAAACAGCCCTTGGTGTTGTTCGGCGTCCGAGCGTGGAAACAACGACCGGCCTGGCGTTGCGGCAGGCGATTCCAATTTCTTCCTTATGCTTGCGCCTGAACGACCTCGGGCTCAAGCTTCGGGCCCCATCTGTGTTGGAGTGTGCTCCACCGTGGCCACCTTCAAACGGGCGGATTGCTCTACCCTCAACGGCCCTCAACTCAGAGCAGCCAGGAACCCTCTCGGGCCTATGGGCGGAGTGGTGACGGCCTTGACGAGCGGGAAGACTGAGTTTCTTCACCCACCAATTTCACCCGCGATCCCGGACGCGCCGACGTGGCGGTGTTCACCCCGTCCCAGGGCTGGTGCCCCTTCCTGGACATCGCTCTGCGCACCCGCTTCTCCAACACCTTGACACTGGCAGTTGATCGGCAGCGCGCTCACGGATCTCTCGCCTCCGCGGTGAATTTCACCCCGCCTGTGACCAGCTCAACTTGGTTCCGCGTCGTTGCTCAGGTGAGCCGGCCCGGCCGATCGGATCGGGCGAGGTCGTTCGAGCTGCCGCAAGCAACCCGCCCATCTCCGAGCAAGCGACTGGTGGCCCTGATTCGGTGGCAAATACACCGTGGCGGGGGCTAGCGGCCCAGGCGGCAAGCCGGTGGCGCCCTGCGGTGGTTGCCAGACGCTGCTCTCGCCGTGCATTGAGCAGTGCCTACCGATGGCCCTCGGTCAGCGGATCCAGCTTCGCCGACATCTATCCGACCTTCTCGCGTCACCCCGTTCGTGTCACGAGATCTGAGGGACAACACGACTCAGTCTGTCTCCGAACCGCACAGGTTGGTGCTGGCCACTGAGAGAGCGGGTTCTGACCTCAAGGCGACCGCTTCAACTCATCGGTGCTGGCCGCCCCCGAACCGCAGCGACATTCCCCCCCGAGCTCACCCTCCGCTACCGGCCACCGACAACATCCGCCTCCCAGGGACACGTTCGGACACCGCAAGGCCGCGTGGCAGACCCGGCTGTGCAACTGTTCTTCTGCTTTCTGAGTGGACTCACCCCCGCCCCAGCGATCGGGGTGTCGAACATCGGGCCGCACGGCGATCAAGCTGGCCCCGCTCTTAGCTCGCGAGGCGGCCACCTTGCCTGGCGGAGCTGCATTGGCCAGCCAACCTCAGCGGCCGTGCCTGGGGCCTGACCACGGCCCTGGTGGATGGCGATCCAGCGTCACTTCGACCCGCACGGCCAGGCGGCGCTTGTGGGCGTGGGCTGCCCGGCGCCGAATTGGATCGCGCCAGCCGGGTGCCCGGCTTGCATCAACCTGCCGGGCTGGGCGTGAGCGTCTTGCCTCCCTGGACCTGGAGCCCCTGCTGAAAACGGCGAGTCAACCGCTGTTGTCAACGACGGGCAACGGCCCCGCCACCGTCCCGGGCGAAGCCTAGGCCGCCGCCGCCACTGGGTGGGGTTACGCAACGTCGTGCTGCTCACCCTGGGTACTGGGAGTGGTGAGCGGTGCGGCTGCTTGGACTGGCGGCGAGGCTTGCTTCACCGGCCATGGTGGCGGCGCGCGCTGCGAAAAACCGGGCCTGGATCGGCGGGATCGGCTGGGCCTCCCTGCAACAGCGGCAATTCGGGAGAGCTCCCTGGAGCAGTACTGCAGCATCAGCCGGCCTCGGCCGGCCTCAAGCCCGCTGGAGTCCCGCCGAAACTTCTGCCCGCCGCGCCGATGCGGGGGGCGAAGGCCCTCCATCTGGGCGAATATGGGCGCCTGCTGGGAGTGGGGATCAAGTTTCCCGATCTACGTGCTCACCCGGAACTGGTTCTCTGCTCGGCCGTCGGCCTCAGCGGCGGCCAGCCCCACCACTTGCTGCCCCGGGCCCTCTGGCGTGAAGGTGGGAGGAGCGGGTGCTGCCTGAAAGCCGCCAGGGGCGGCCTCCCGATCCGGCGACTGTGGCCCTGGCGCAATGGGGCCGGGACTGCGGCTGCGAGCGGCGAACACTCGCCCTCGATCGGCTGGGATTGATGGTGGCCCTTCTGTTCCTGAAATCCATTTCCGATTCGCGTCCCAGGGGATCCGCCCGAAACCGAGCCGCGCGGATGACGATCTGCTGCAACGGGCCAGCTCCCGTGCGCCAAAGCAAGCGACTGGGCCCTGGCCCAGACAGTGACAGCCAACGGGCAAGCAGGCGCTGGAGGCCATGGCTGCCGCCCTGGAGGAAGGACGGCCGAGGGCCATCGCCAGTGGGCCGGCCAACCGGGCTGATCTTGAGGCCGCGGAGCGTACGACCATGGCTGGCGGCGACGGTTTGCTGGCGGCGGCTGAAGCTGGCATACGAGGCGAAAACTCTCGGCGGGCCATCGCTGGGCTGCGCCAGGTTGGCGGCCCCTGGCCGATCCGCTCGTGCTGCTCGCAACTGCATCACGAACTCGATTGGACGGGCCTGGTCCGTCCCCGAGCGGACTGTCACGCGCTGTCGCGCTATCGGGGGTGGTGGGCCCGGTTGAATCTTTGAGGCGGGCCGCCCCGATTGCGGTGTCCAGATCGCCGCCCTTGGCCGATCCGCCGCAACGGCGCCATCCGCAATGGAGGGCCGCGAGGCCAGCCGCAGTTGCCAGGCTTGATTCCTCAGGTAGGAAGGCGGCTCTCATCAGGGCGCTGGCCTAGGCACGGCGGTGGCGAGCCAAAGGCTGGCCTAGTCGTTGCTCGACATCGCCACGCGAAGAAAAGGCCTCGGCCTGCTCAGGCCTCCGATGGCCTGCTGGAGTCTGGACATTCCGCCGCGGCTCGAACGACCTGGTTGCAGTTCATCCAGGGACACCACCCCTCCCGTCGCTCGGCTTGGCGATGGGAGTCTGGCCATCTATACGCTCGACCGCAGGCGTGAACCTCCATCAGGCCGACTGCCCGCATTTGCGCCCCATCGAACAGCAAGACCCCAGTACCCGGGCAAGCCTGCAAGCGCCGA
>Ga0163217_1019836_pt1 | contig 10338 bp, 13 predicted proteins | sample SynspAceP_FD_185933 | JGI IMG/M metagenome (GOLD analysis project Ga0163217, IMG submission 185933) | Saline lake microbial communities from Ace Lake in Antarctica - Synechococcus sp. Ace-P (PacBio error correction) | ecosystem: Environmental > Aquatic > Non-marine Saline and Alkaline > Saline ... | reverse complement strand
ATAGCGGGCCGAGCCATAGCCAGACAGGGCGGCATTGCTGTGGCGCCTGCCGTCGCGCGGGGTCGCCGCCATTTATGCGTCGGGCGTTTGGTGCCCCGCGATGTGATCCCGCGACAGGGGGCTGAGATCGCGCCCGTCCTACGCAGTTTGTAAGCGGGCTTGCGCGCTCCATCGAAGTGCGGATATGGGCCGTGCCGCGTTGGCAAAGAGGGACGGGCCCGCTAGTTTCACCGACGTAACATTCGGGGAGATTACCATGGCCGATGCTATATTATTGACGCTGTTCGCACACCGCGCGGCATTGGGCAAGGTCGGAAAAGGTGCGGCTCGCCCATCTCCATCCCGCAACATTCTCTCGCGCACCGTCCTGAGAGCCATCGCCGCGACGCAACGCGCTCGACACCGGCAGTCGATGATGTGTCTCGCGGCGCCAGGCACGCAGGTCGGCAAAGCAGGGCACAAGATATGGGGCGGATGGCGGCGCTTTGATGGCCGGCTATGACGTCCGACGCGTCAGGCATTGACGTCTCAGACCGGTTTTTGCGGCTCGGGCATTACTCGTCAGCCTCGCCGCCTCACAGATCTCGCTCCGGCATGGAAGATTGCGGTGATTGCGGAGCGGCGAAATGATGAGCTACACAACGTCATCGCTGATCCCAAAGTTTGCCGCCCATGTGGATGCGCAGAAACTTATCTCACTTGCGAAACATCGCAGACACACAGGTTGTGCGGCAGATGCGATTTGCGAAGCTGAGTGTGTGCGGGACGCGCATGACTGATCTGGCTTTGACCAGTCAGGGCACCGTGCCGCCAAGGCTATTGCCGGCAGGCCGGTTCGACGGCTCGCTCATCCGGTTCACATGAAGACGGCTCGCCTCGCTGCTTGACCGCAATCCCACGCCGCAAGACCACAAAAAGAGGGACCGCCAGCTCAAGACAGTGTTTTCATGTGAAAGGGACAATTACTGGTTGTATGAGCCAAGGCACAACTTACGGGCCAGCTTGTATGAACAACGCGTATCCCGAATGAAAGGCGCGTGGGGACCATGTCCATCATGTGCGGGCAATAGTCTCTGGTGGGTTGACGGCGCGGCAGCTTCTGCTGACCTCCAAAGGACTCTCTCGAAGAACGGGTTTGAAACGCCCGCGCCCCCTGCATCGTCACCCGCCGTCAATATGGGCTCGATGATCAGACTTGATGTTGAGCCGCCGGTTCCGGCGGCTAAAAAAAGCCTTAGCCTCGCGCTGCGACTGACCCAGGGATTGATATTGATGTTTGGGAGGAATCAATGAGGCGTTTGCCGTTGGTGCGAAAAGTTCATCGCGACCCGATCTCACCGCGGCCAAGGTTGACATTAATGCGGCGCGAATGGCGCTGGGCCATGTCGGATTTGGTGCGGACAGGGTCCTATCATGATTGGTACTGATTGGGATGAGTTTGGAACGGTTCGGGCGGGTCGTTACCGCTTCTCGTGACGATGTGCGCGGCAAGGCGGCATGGCACCGGGCGATTTATCATTTGAGCGGCGTATGAGGTCGCCATCGACAATTGGATTGTCACGAGGGAACGTTAACAAAACCACGGGCGCGCGATGCGCGCTCACCCTCCGGGCCAACAAAAAACTCCACTATTCGGGAACTACATTTGTGCGTAAGTGACGGCCCCGGCAAAGTCCGTGGCGGCCTTAAAATTCCTCGTGACCTCCAATTTGAAGGTGGGCACGGAATTAACGGACCACGTCCGAACAGAGCAGTTTCCCTAAGGATACGTAAAGGTCCGGTGGATTAGTGCCATTCACGCAACCGCAGAAACGTCCAGGGACTATGTGGGGCTTCATCTGTTTCTGCGCAAGCGCGAATGTAGGTCTGAGGGATGCACATGGCAGCGAGTTTGGCATTTAGGAATCAAGCCTTGACGACCGTCGGCAGCCGTCGATTGCGTTGGGCGGCGCTCATCAGGTTTTTCGACTGGCCTCAACTTCTCGAAGGTACGGTCCGCGCTCAGCGTCGCAGCCTCAGCTCTCTCCGCTTTCGAAGCGTTTTGGAGACGTTTCTTATATATAAACGGAACTGGCTGGGTCTTCATTTCGTCGTGCAAGGTAATCCCGCGCGCCATTGACCAGGTAAGGCGCAGATCGCGATTGCCCAAACTGATATAGGCCATTTGGGCGCGCGCGTTCGTCGAGGTCTTCTGGCCGGCCGCATCAGCGCTCTTACCTCAACCGTTTCGCAAACAGACCGGTAAGGACGGCCAATTAATGTTTCAGCTAACCTTACCATCGCGGTCCTCTGCCAGTGCATTCTTGTGACGCGTGAATGGTTCCATGTCCTCTGCACGGTTTGTCTCTGACAGGGCTTCGAATTCGGCTTCGCGAACGCGGCGATTTTCGTCACGCTTCCGTCTAGCTCTCCGGCCAGCCGAGCCCTCGGTCTCAGAAACCCTTCCGCCTCGCGCGTTTTGGTCTCTACAGAGCCAAATCGGCCAGGGCATTGGGTCGAGCGTATTTCTCAGCGCAGAGAGAGGCGCTTTGCAGAGCGTTTGCGGCATCCTTGAGGCTCGCTTGTTCTTGGTCAGCGCTGTCATTCATCGGCTTGTGGTTAAAGTCCTAATTATTCCCTGAATGCGTAAGCAATTGCCCGTTCGCAAAGGGCGTTATTTATATGGCGGTTTATTTTATTGTGCTTGCGGGGAATGATCGCGTAACCCTTTCGCGCCATTCACAGGGACGTTTTTCCGCTCACCATTCGATCAGGTAGTCTGTCCGTCGCCTAGTGAAAATTCAGCGAAAACCTTCCTTCTCTGAATGACTCTTAACATCGCCATTAACGGCTTTGGACGGATCGGCCGTCTAGGTTGCGCGCGCCCTGCAACGAATATCTTGATGATGTCGAGCTGGTTCTGATCAACTCGCCCGGTGACATTGAACACGTCGGACGCATTTACTGCGTTACGACTCTGTCCTGGCCGCATTTTAGCGCCAAGTTGTCGAAGAGGGCGACGGGATGATTGATTTCCGGTCGCGGCCCTGTTGCGCATGACGCATGAACGCGACCGCCGCCAATGTCGCTATGGGTGAGGCCGACCTAGTGATGGAATGTACGAGAGATATGTTCAGGTCGCTGGGGAGCGGTATGCCAACCGCTTTGACGCACCTGTGCCAAAGCGTTTGATTGCCCGCGTCCCTCGGAGTGAGATATGTGATTTGACAAAACTCATCGTCTTTGGCTAATGTTGAACACGATAAACTCCGGCTCCGATAGATCGGCTAGGATCTATGTGTGCGTCTTGGCACTGACCAACTGCCTCGCACCGATTCGCGTAATTCCTCTGACCGTGTTGGCATCACGCCGGGTTTCATACTCGTACCGGCTTTCATAGCCTTAACCTTCAAGACTCAGTCGGATTCTGATCCAACTCGCATAGGATCTCTACCGGCCGCGCGCCGTGGCAGTATATATAGAAACATGATACCCCTCCCATCGTACTCCTCCGCCACTGACCTGCACCCGCGGGAGCCGCAGGCCTTGTGGGCGTCGAGTTGTATCTCTTCCGTGAACTCCGTGTCGGCGTTGGCCCGTTGGGTCCGCCGTTGCGTGTGACCGACGGCGGGAACTGTGTCCATTGATCCGATTCGGCGTTCCCAGCCCGAGATGGAAAACGACATGCGTGAAGATCTCCAACTCGACGCGATAGCATAGCGCGCTCAAGGTCGGTCTAAGGCCTGTGAATATGAGGGCATCATCTGCTATTCTGAGCAATGCTACTGTTGTTGCCGCCTCAAGGGATCCTAAAACATGATCGCCAGCGCGATCTCAAGTCGCTGGACCAATCGGATGGATGGCCTTATCTCCGGTAAAAGTCATCGCTTCCGATACATAAACATTGAGGTAGGTTGGTTTTGCGAACCGATGATCGATGTCGCCCGGGTAATGGGGCCTACACCGTTTGGAGCTGACTTAATATAGGAATATCGCACTCTGTTCTCGACAGAGGCCGACCAGCCTCCGGAGGTTTCCGCGCATGGCTCCAAAACTTTTGCACTTGCGCGGTCGTTATCAATCCTTCCGCGCACGAGGACGTATCGGGTACTCCAATTTATCTGATTGGTAACACGCTACGGTCTGCCTTGCGTACGAGATATACCCTCGTCGCAACGACCACGAGTCGCAGTGCTCTAGCTCTACTTTCTGTCTCCATGTCGCATTTACGCGTCCGACCTACGCAGGGGAATAACTGAGTCTGGATTCGCGTTGTGGCATGGGCGCGTTATTGTCGCGGCGGCGCGGGTTCTCTGAAGGCGATTGAGGCGCGCAGTCCGAGTTTCTTAGAACTCTACGCTCTCGCAATATTCAATGTGTGTGGATGATCTTTGGGCCTCGTCGTGAGCGGTGTTGAATCATGAAAATACGCCGTCTTTCTTGAAAGGCATAGAGTGATGTAACGATCTCCTGATTGTTGCAAAAGATGCTGCGCCGCTCTGGAGTCTTGGATGCCCCTGTTCGTAATGGACCGCAGTTCTAGCACCTGCAACCGCGCTCCGCAACAGCTAGTTCCCGCTAGAGCCATTGCCGACCATCGTACAAACTTTCTGGCCGGGCTCCGCATTGGGCGCAGGAGTTGCGATCATTTGGGCGCAAAAGCGCTCGGATCTCCCGAAAGGCGGGGTCATAGGCGATTGTCGGAAGCGGACTTAGTTTGGCGAAAAAGGTCATAGGCAGCATTAGTGCGACCTGCTCGAGAATATGGTGACCAAGCTTGACCGTCTCGCCATTGGGGGCGGCATGGCCAACACCTGTTTTGCTTGCATCAGCCAAGGGGCATTGGGACGTCTGGTGAAAATAATCCGACTTGGCAGAACCGATTCTGCTCGCAAACGACGTTATATTTTGAGCGCGCGCAAAGCTGGATGGAATCTCCTGCCGGTCGACGCGTAGTGCCGCGGACGGTTAAAGCAGGGCAGACGGAGATCCGCGCGTCGTTGCCATGTGACACACGCCGCCCTAAGGGTAATGTCAAGCCATGTAAATGTTCCTCGTTAGTTGGCTCTCGGACATCGGTCACTCGGCTAGATTGATGGGCGCAGATGGATAGTCATAGACAGGTTAATCTGGCGCAACGGAGCCGTTGGAGCGCAGTTTGAGTACACCACCTTTTTTGAGTTAACATCGACCATATGAAGCCCGCGAAAATATGCTCAGCCGGACTGACGCGTTGGCGTGTGTGTGTGTGTGTTCAGGCGTGGCGATCTTTTAAGAGTTGTGCTGGCCGACACGTCGCGGCGTGTGTACGCGCTTACTTCGCGTCGATGATTCACCTTGTATGTGTATCGGACGCAGGCGAGCGTTTTGGAATGGATGAGAGAAGGTGGGAGAACCCGCTTTTGCGAAGAGTCGTTGGTACATCGTAACGACAAACGCGTATTGAGCCGACTAGTGAATGGGTCGCTTGTGCGGAAGTATGGTTAAACCAGGGCGAAGTGGGGTATTCTCCTGCAGTGGGACGAGTCCATCTTGTACGTTATTGCAAGCGCTTGCCTCGAATCAGAACGGAGATTATCGAGGACAAAAACCGTCGGGACGGCGCCGAATGTTGGTTCCGACATGCCCCGCGATGGCATGCATCACCATTTCGGCGTCTTCTTTATGACGAGGCGGCTCCCAATTCTGCCTCTGATGAGCACGTCGATGGTTGATTTTGATCCAAGGCGACAGGCGCTATTCCGGGGATAAATAGTTGATAAGGCGCATCACCCGTTGGCGGGTCGTCCGGCGAGGGGACATCACCGCACCGCCTCGCATGTTGGGTCTGCGCGAACGCTTAGGTATTAAGAGAGCTGGTGTGCGCGCGTTCGCCGAAATGGCGGGCTGTGATTCGAGATTTCCATCCTGATGTCACGTTGGCCGGACGCCGACGAAGGCTTCAAGGGCAACACCCATGCGCTGGGCCCGTAGCGGCGCTTTGTCAGGAAAGCTGGCATTTGTCCATCTGTCGAGCCCTGAGTGCTGAATGGGCGGCGCGCATTCGGTCGAACGCTCTTGTCTACTCGTTGAGTGGTGACGGAACGCGCGCTCAATTTCACTCCGTTTCACTGAGACTTATGAGCATGGTGTCGGCGTTGCTAGAAGGAGACCATCGCTCAAACACACGCAGATTATGGTTTGTGGCAGGCATAAATCCCTCAAATGTGTCCGCTACAAACGGACAGTCCGGACGCTAGCGAGCAGATCGCGACGCGCACGAATTAGAGTGCTCAAGACACATAGGCGGTACGTGCCCGGCATCCGGCCTTCTCTCCGAGAGGAAAAATGAAGACAACGCGCCCACCCGCAATCTCGAACATGTATCGAATTTAAGATCGGCGGTTTCCGTTGGAAGCTGACCTATTCCTTATGCCGCAAGCGGCATTGTCAAATCCACTCGGCCGCTGTTCTGCGTCGGCGGGCAAGGCAGTAGAACACTTACCACGCGGCCGGCCCAAGCGGCCTTTCTCGACCTCTCGAGCCAGAATCGAACGGTTCTTGGCGCTTCCAAAGGCGAATGGTCCTGCGGACATCGGGACGCTGGAAGTCGATCGCTGTTAAGGCAGGCTTTAAGAGATCGGTGCTTGCGGCGATTTGTTCATGATATCGCCCCGTCTGTGTACTGATTTGGCAGCAAGAGGTGTGAACTCTCTAGATCGTCTCTCAGCGGTGCCGCGCGCGCGCTGGCTGCTTAGAAGGCGCACGCATTGGGGGGGTTGTTCACGCTCCTGTGCTGAAAACCAACGTGGACGACGCCCACGTTCAAAGCCTCAACGCGACTAACCGAGCCGACAAGATAAGCGACAAATGTCCTGGTCTTTTCCATGAACCGCTGAGCTCGGTCTGAGTGGGCTCGATGTTGGTCTTCTGTCGCTTGAACCATTGCGCGTTCAGGCTGCAGGTTCGCAGGTCTCCGAGACGTTTGGACATTTACGCAATTTTGCTGATCCGACGGGCGATTCTCCATTTACAAAGGTCTTGGATACTCACGTAAGTACTAGTATTCGAGCACGTCCACAAATAGGGAGGCGCTCGAAGTCTTGAGTGGTCGCATTGGCGCGATCTTGGTCGATATACGATGCCCTAAAGGTGCATCGGAGTACCTAGCTCCTCGTCTCTGGATCAGTACGACCTCCACGTCGATCCCTCGTCGCCTGAGCTGTCATTCCGAGGGAGAGAACGGATCATTCCTCGTTCTCATGAAGATTTTTCCGCACGTGTGGCCGTGGTCGCCGATTTGGCCTCTGCCAATCCGTGTGTGACTTGAAAAGGTCTGCCGCGGTAGGGATACGAGAGGTGATGGAGGCCGCTGAGCGGGTCCACGTGCTCTCCGCGACGATGATTGTGTATAGGTGTTGCCCTCTGCGCTGAGCGATTGTTCGTTGCGAATGATAAGGATCCGCGAACACTCAAAGAATTGATCAAGGGCGTTTCGCGATGCGGCGTTCATTCTTCCTGTTTTTGATGGACATCTGCCTGCGATAACCCCAGTGCGCCATGGTCCCACATTAAGGATTCTTCTGCCCTACCTGATGTTGATGCCGGGGACGTAAGGCCAAGACCTGTATCCTGATCGTAAGTGATCCGCACGACTAACGCTCGGTTTAGATTGTGCGCCCTCCATGTGGCATGCGGATCTGCCTCGCCGGATCAGGCGCGCGCGCTCTCTCTCGCGCATCGTCGTCGATGATATGCGGTAACGGATGGCCTGGTCACATGGTGTGTGTGTGTGTGTGGCGCTCTTTGAAAAGATGAGCATGCGAGCTTGATGATGAGCTTAAACGGATTGTGTCGATGGCGGCAGGTCTGCTGGACGCCGATGCCCGCCATGGTATGACGATTTCGACAGATGGGCAATGGGCGCACTTTGCACACGCGGGACAGGGAAGACGAGGTCGATTACGCTGGCGCTTGGTCTTTGACGTTGGCCGGACGGGTGCCAGAACGCGGCGAGATCATTGTCCATCCCGAAGGGGTGGAATGGAAGTGATGATGCGGATCCGCGGCGCGTCAAACGCCTTGCGCGTGCAATTGCCATATTTCAGATGGGCGGTATTGGCGACGTGCCACACTTGTGCCGCAAAACATTATGCACCCAACCGCTTCAACGGCGGGTTGGACGCGCAGGGTGGATTCCCCGGCTAGCTTAGTTCATTCCGCTCGCGGCGGCGCGATGCGGCACCTCGGCTTCGCCCCGTTTCATGTTTTGGGCGTACACTCTCTCCCTCAGGGCTTTAGCTCTTTCGTCTCGCTCATCGTGTCTATAGGAGCTGGAGACGTTCCGAGGGTCGGGCGGGGTTCATGGACGGAGTTTTCTTCGGGCCTCTGCTTAGGATTTTCGTCCAGTTGTTTTCTTGGGATCGGCTCGTCTTAGCTTTCCTCGACGGGTCCTTGAATCTCATGGAATCCCGCCCTTCGCGTTGGCGAGAGACTCGGTTGTTGTTCGCATATTATTGTGGGTCTGCTCGGCAGGGGCTGTTCGCAGTCGAAATGATGCGGCCGACGTCTTGTCTCGATTGGCGGGCGGGAAACTGATCTTGTCGCGGGCGCCTTCATGATGGCGGAGCTGGGGCCCGCGGAGTCAGTATCCTATCAGGGTTTCCTCTGGAAATATGCCGCTTATGGGCTTTTGAGCCGCGGGGCGAGCCGAGTCAGAGGCCAGTTCTGATCGGTGTCTATAGCTGTTGAAGATGAACGATGATTCATCTACGTCGCTGCATGCTTGGTTCTCGGGGACATATCTGCTCTCTATTGCTGATTGCGGGGCCATTGCGCGCTCTCTGGCGCTGGGCGTGGTCTCATATGCGTTTATTCGCTGGAATGATCGGTTTTGGGCGAGTTGGTCTGTCGGCCGGCGACCGATTGAGGACGCCACCGCGTGACCTTGCGGCTCGTCGATGTGCCGTTCCGACAGTCAGAGAGATGAACCGGAGCAATGCGTTTCAAATCGTTAACCGCTATATGCTGGCCAGTTGTGGCACCGGGCCTTAGACACGGTCACGGCATTTGGTGTCTTGGCGAGCGCAGTGAACGGTTCTGGCGATTGAGAATGAACGCTGTTGAGCGGCGATGGGGGCCTGTTGAACCCACGAGGAACGAGACGACGCCGCCGGTCTGGCTCGATGAACTCTCTACGATTGGAGTCAGTTCCGGCGATGCGCGGAAACGGTCGTACCACCAACGCGCGCTATTTATAATTAGTACTCTTGTTTACGACTGATCACTCTCTATGACGAATTTGCTCTCCGGAGACTGTTGCAGCGTACGCTAATAGATAATGCCAAGGCTGTGCTTGGTCGATGTTTGTCCGGTGGAGAATGGGCGAGGCCGGTGATGGATACCAGTTTCCCTATGCGGCGGTCCAGTTTATGACCTAGTAGTAGTCTACACGACTTTGTGGCTTCGCTATGTGCGCCGCTTCGGAAAAGATCGCTGACTATCGCTATATTCTTGTTCTCCTCGTTTCTACCCGCAGATCTGCTTTGATTTCGCGTTGGTGTTGACGGCACGTCGGGCAATCAAGACGGGCCAGTCGCTTCTGCGCTGTGGCATCTCTCGCAGTAATGATTGCGTGTTCGGTGGGAACCAGCTCGGTCCGGCCCAACATGCCGCGATCGCGCGCTACCGGGCATTGAGAAAAGGTTTCCCTTGTGGGTCAGCATCCTATATGTGCATATTTGCGGCTGTTTTTCTCGTTCCGTTGGAGCTAGCGCGGTGACCGCATTGTTTAGATGGCCAGTCGTGATGGAACTCATTGAGCGGATTTTGGCTCGACTGCCTCTCGTAGGGATTCTACGTGCTTATTCATAATGACATCTTTGTCAATGCAGCCTCTTGAGCTTGAAGGCATTTAATCTAGGTTTTTTACTTACTAGTGGGTGACTCGTAACACGCATCGCACGCCGCTAGGTACAGCCTTGGGCCGTTGACCGTTTATGGGAACTGGATCTACGCAATGTGGGGTGATGGTATAATGGTCAATAACATGCACCGCGATCGGGCGAACCCGGTCGTGTTCACGTCGCGCGAGTGTTCGCTTGCGGCCGGCAGACTTCTGCAAATGAGCAAGAAAAACTATGGCGCGTCAAAGACTGCTGGTGCGTTAACTTTTCCAGCTGCGTTCTCATTGAGCGCGCGTGGCACGACCCGGTGTCGGCCAATACTGCCTCACGTCTCTGGGTCATGTCACAGAAGTTCTAGATGTGTCCGATTTCAGCTTACTTCTTTGAAGGTCTCGTGTGGGACCGACAAATCGGAAGCGCTTCGATGGTATTCGATTTTGACTCAAGTGTGAGTTTTCTCGAGAATGATCAGATG
>Ga0163217_1019117_pt1 | contig 10338 bp, 3 predicted proteins | sample SynspAceP_FD_185933 | JGI IMG/M metagenome (GOLD analysis project Ga0163217, IMG submission 185933) | Saline lake microbial communities from Ace Lake in Antarctica - Synechococcus sp. Ace-P (PacBio error correction) | ecosystem: Environmental > Aquatic > Non-marine Saline and Alkaline > Saline ... | reverse complement strand
TTCCCTTCTTCTTTTTTCTCTCCTCTCTCTTCTCTTCGCATCTTTTTCTTTTTTCGTATTTTTTTTTGTACTTCTCGCTTACGAGCTCGGCAATCGACATCGCCCCACTCGTCTCTCCATTCGACACCGTGTAAGCCTTTATCACAAAGTGCTGTAAAGGCAAATGGCAGCTAAATCGGGCTGCCGGCCAAAGCTCGCCTCCAGTCACCGTAATGAAACTTGGCACCATAGGAGTCTACTTGAGCGAGAATCTCCCTTCCTGAGTCATCACAGCGCCCTTTTATGGAAGCATAAGCTGTGTCGCATAGGAACAACGGCAAATGGGCAACCTTTGTTTAGGCGCACAAATTACCGTAGGCAAGCGACCAGTGGCGGCTCTCCCTGCAGGGGAATGTAGAAGATTCATTAATACGAAGAGAGGCGAGTTGTTCCATGTGAGGCCTCGAAGGCAAATGCTTATAAGGCGGAAAATGTCCACCAGCAGCGTTGAGCATTGGGCACGCTTACAAGTGCGACTAGTTCATGCGCGTAAATAGATAATCCGCAAGGTTTGCAGCAGAAGTATAGGGTAGCGTGGACTGCACTTGACCAATAAGATCACGTGCACGGTCGATATTGCGAGCTTGTCCGTAACACCGTCCCTAGTGAATGACATCGCATCATCAACTTTTGCGACCATCAGGATATTGCGCCACGATGACTTCAAAAACGCTTCACGCGGCTTTCATTCAACATCGACAAATTAAAACGTAAGCCTGACCTTTCCAATAATAGGCGTTAGTCACAAAAAACCGGCCATTGGAGATTAAAAGGCTAAAAGTACTGATCAAACTCGTTCACAGAGCGTTGGTATTGCTCTTCTTGCTAACAAGGAATCGAGTGCTTATTTTGATAATTGTTGCTGCCGGAGAACACCGTTAGTCTGCAGGACCTTGCCCTTGCCGCTTGCGACCGGTATTATTCAATGCAAACCGAATGTTAGCGGCATTGTATTAGGGAACGGCTACAGGACCGGCGTAAAAGCTTTGCCGGTATGCAACAGGCGCAGGTTGTGGCCTAGTGCCAGCCTTGTAATGGAGTTAGTTGAACTTGCGCCTGTAACGGGCACTTGGTGTGGCCGGCGTAGGAAGCGACAGCGCTTGGAGCTTGTCCAAGAGGCTGCTTGAGAAATTGTCGGATTAGGCATTGGCGGCGCTAGTGGCGCCGGGTTGCCGCCCAGAGGAAAAGTGCAGATAATTCGGAGAAATCGAGATCCGTATAACGATCTAGGGATTCACGCTGCAAATTGCGTATTTCATAGGCTTGCCTCTTCTGCCAACCCACGAAGTGTTTCAAGTTCGAACGCATTTTCTCGAAAAAATGGTCTAGCAACATCACTAATGCATCAGTAGATGAAGCACCACCTGCTGCCCTCCGAGGCAAGTGTTGGCCAGGCGTAAAAGGCTGAGCCTCTACGACTCCAGCAGCGCTCAAGCTCCGTGCTTCAACAATACTTGCCGGCACGGCAATTAGAAAACGCTTGCTAAAGTTTGCTTCATTTTAATACAGGCCTTACTTGATTTCGACACGACGGTTCATGCGGTAAGACGACTTCCAGACTGCTCCAGTGTTAGCTGGACGTTCTTCACCGTAGCGGACCGTTTCAAAGTTGCGACAAAAGACGACACCGTTTAACTACAAGTAGTCACGGACGCTGTTCGCACGACGTTCCCGCCAAAGTGCTAGTTGTATTCCGCGTGTACCGCGCTCATCCGCAGACCTCCAAACGGAATTTCCGACGACTGGAATTGCCAAGCGAGGTTACGACCGTGAATGCTAAAACGTCGCGATTCTGATGCCATAAATTCTGACACATCGGAAATCGAAGTAGAACACGGTTGTATTCAAACGCGGGCTGCCCATACGCTCTTGAGCTGACGCTTCACGCGCTAGCGTTTTCTTGTCCGCACGCTGTGCAGCTGCAGTAGTCGCGTCAATACCTGAAGTTATCGGCTACGGCTGGTGCTGCCATTTCTTTCGTCGCCAGTCCGAGCTTACCAAGCTGCAACGGCCCATGATTGATAATGTAGGATTGTTGTCTAAAAAAATTTCATGCTGCTGCGTACCCACTCTGCAAGTCCTCGATAGGCTGATGCCTACCAAATTTTCACGTTTTAATAACCTTTAATTAAGAACGGCGACCAAGATGGTTCCCGAAATCGCCCCTGCGCGGATTGGTAAACGGAAACTTTTACACGTCCGTCAATGGAAAACGGCGTCTAGGATGCCTCTTCCATTAACCTTTGGGCGAACATTATCATTACTTCCGTTCGGTGCCACGCTGGGAGGATTCGTCTAAGCGAGAAAGTGTTAGTAAGGGTGATGACCGCTGAGTCTCGATGTTGTAAAATAGCGATGCTGATAGCTATTATCTTGGCGTGGTGTCACGTCTAAGTGGACCAAATTCTTTACCGTCCGCAGAAACGTCCATTTCGCGCAATAAAAAACAGTCGAAGGTCAAACTTTTCGGGAAGCCTCCAGTAATCCTACTTGATATATTTGCGGCTTTGCCCAGTGCGATCTGATGGTAAAAGATCACTGAACGGCTATCCGCACTCCAACTCGGCTCTGTTTTCAGCGCGAGGGTGATTCAGTAATCGAAGTTAACTGATCGTCATTTCAAATCCCATGGACATACACATCAGGGCTTGCCATCCTTAGACAAAAACACCATTGCTAATTATTTGCCATCAGGCGACCAAACTGGCGAGCTATTGATGCCAGAAAGTCTGGTAATCTGACGTCGCTCACCGGTTGGCCGATTCTCTTGTATATAGATGGCGCGGCAAATTTAGTTTTCGAAACGACAAATAGGCGATCTTGAGCGCCCATCGGGTGACCCATGCAGGTGACATCCAATAGGCTCTTGTTGATTCACTTAATCATCTTGTGAACGGGCCCGTCGTATGTCCGCTTTTCTATACGTAATGCGTGAGCTCTGGCGATACAATTTGCGCCGGACACATTAAAGGATCTCTGTAGAGAAGGCTCCACGGCGTGCCGTTATTTTGCTCCAAACACTACATTATGATTCGTGCGCCGATGTCACGTAATTGAGCAACACTTGCGGTTAAAACCTCACCAATCAACTTTTGCTCGCGCGCCACATCAAAAAATTCATACTGCACTGTACAAACTGACTACCAGGGAATGGGTGATTTGGCCAAATCAACAGATAATTCCTTGTGGCCCAATTATACGCCAATCACGGAAAAAATACTCCAGGCAGCCCTCATCAGGCCATGCTCAACATATTGCCTGCGTTGTCAGGGCCACGAAACTCACCACTTGCTGTAGATCGGCTGGATACGACAGCTCCGATGTCTTCCTTAAGGCACTCGTGCCTTCCCCATGAGAATGGCACAACCGCGAAGAATGGGGTTAATCGACGCCTTGGGTAATTTCGATTATTCAATTCTGCCGCTGTCACCATTTTGTAAAAATGAGAGTGTAGCCAGAATATGTGCGCATTTTCCTCATTAGTTCAATTAAGTCCTGTGGTCTAACGTTAACAAAAAAGTTCTGAAATTGCGGTCAAACATTCGCGTTATCCATGCCTCTGCAACTCAGGCTTAAAGCGACGCCCACCTTTAATACGGGCTGACTTCTGCCGCACGGTCAAAGGCGAATCGCCACTAGACTGCACTATCTCTACTTCAACACGTCGCCCGTAGGCACCATGCGAATCCTTAACACCACCACCATGCCGTTACGGGCACTAGGCCGGAGCGCGGACAATTTTGCTGCACCAAATCGTGAATTAACAGCGATAGGACAATTACCCTTTCTGACTCGGTACCTTTGCTACCTCAGTCGCTTCGCATCGCGCTGCGCCTGCAAGCTTGTTCTTGTCGTTAACGCTCTTGGCGCGCCGCTTCTTGCTGTGCGGCGACCTCTTGCTGACGGCGCTGTTCGTTTCTCGGCGCTTAGCTGCTCGTTACGTTGTTGCTGTTCGTCACGCTAAAGCGCTTTTTCTCGCTGACGACGCTCTTGATCTGTCGTTGCTGCAATGCGGCTCGTTTCTTGCGAAAGCTTTCACCGCTCTGCCGCTTGCTGTGGTTCTTATGAACCCGCTGCGGCCCTCGGCGTTGCGGCTTGCTGACGCTGTTCTTCTCGTCGCCTAGCTCTTGTACGCGCTGAGCTGTCTTTGCTGTTGTATATCCGCATTTTTCTCTTGCGGGTTCTCAGCCACCAACAATTGGCTTTCCACTGATGGAGGGACGCACTATATCGATCAACTTCGGTATTGCCTTGGCTGAAAAAATAAAACAGCGCTAGCAGTAACCAGCCCATGAAAAAAACACGGACGCAATAATCGAGGACTTGGATAACCAAAATACTTCTTTCACAGTGCGATTATAAACTTATTCCAAGGTTTCGCCTTGATCAAATTAGGGCTCGCGACACCTGCCGCCTGCCAGCACCGTCATTAAGCTAATGAACGAGCTATAACTGCTTTTCGCCATCCGCCTTCTACAAAATACTGAATTCTGTGGTTTTTGCCGCCACAAATTTTTTGCTACTTGAATCGCCCACCACCTTCTATGGCTACGGACTCATTGTTCTTCGTCTGGGTGCTGTCCAAAAGCTATGTAGGTAAAGTTTCTTCCGATGTAATGGAAATCACTTAAAGTCTCAGCAATTTCTCATCAACATCGAGCGGTTCAGAGTTTTGCTTCTGGCAAATTTCCACTTTTCAAACCGTTTGCTCAAGTTAACGGCGCCGTCACCATGAACACATTAAAAGCACCAGCCATGACGTCAATGCTAGGGCACCACATTTGATTTCGGCCACTGGCTACGACGGCGTTTTTAATATTTCCATGTGCTCAACGAAACTCCTAGCAATAAAGGACCTGATTTTTCGCACTTACTTACTTGGACTGCCTTATAAAGTTGACGGTGCGTATGGCTGGAGAACTCTTCCGTAAAAACGTACTGTAGTTGCCCATTAACTTAGAATCTACCCGCGAAGAATAGCGGTTATAAGCCACTACTGCAGGGATCGCCGCAAACAAACCATGCCGAGTACGATCAAAGGCTCAGCAAAACCAGGGCCAGACAACTTGTAGGCTGGGCCTGGACTTTGACTCGCGCAGACTGATAAATGAATTCATGATCCTTATGACGTACGAATAGACCGACATAAGGACTACCGAACGGACTGTGGCAGAAATGTTCAGGTTTCTTTCTCTAGTATTTCTTCTTCACGCGAGTAAGCCACTCGCATGGCACGCTGTGCCACCGCCATGACGACCTCTGAGTCGAGCCCGCCCTTGGCTGGCGGCAAACGCATAAATTTCTTTGAAGCCGGCTCTGGAAAATTTTTCCAATCCGCCAGTGGCTTTGATTCTCTTTTTGCTTAGAGCTGCCTTCACGAAATAACGACTAATGATCCATTACCAGACCAGAAATCGCTTCTCAAAGCTGCCCATGCCTTTATCATCTGCCGTTAAGGACCATCCAACGCTGCACGATCCATCACCCAAGAAGTCACAGACGACGCCATTCAAAATTAGCCATGCACCAATTGTACGGCAGTAGTCGCCTCAGCGATCAACACCCATACGTTTAATGACTCACCCACTCACGATCCTCTTTCACTGCCGGAAAAACAGGGGCGGCAATTATAAGACATGTTTATCACTTCTCATACACAAATCGTGTTTTAAAAGAGTTTTTCGCTTTTTACGACTCCGCGTCACGTCGGCACGCATTTAACAGTCGCAATCTTACTTTCCACGGCTGTTTATGCTGACGGATTCCTGATGAAATTGTGGCACAAAAAAGACAGACTTTCCCACCCTCAAAACTCAGCAGCCCTAAGCTTCGACAGGTCGGAAATTACTTTTCAGGAGGCGACATCCCAAATTTGCCTGCTAGATAAGGCATGAGGAGTCACCAACCCTTTTCCGCGCGGCGTTCGCATCATAAATCCCTGTTGAATCAAGAAAGGCTCAAGCACATCTTCTATTGGTGTCCACGCTCCTCGCTAAATCGCTGCCGCGGAGGACTTCAACCGCCCCACCGGGGCCGCCCCCGAATTTTTCGATCATTGTAATAAGCAAAGGCCTATCCATGTGATCAAAACCATTCTCATCAATACTCAAACATATCGATGTCCTTGGCATGCAGGCCGTTTGTCCCACCACTCCCATCACACTTCACTGGGCAAAGTCACGTACCCGTTCGCAATAGACGGTTAGCGATTCTCGGCGCTACCACGAGAGCGTCTCGCAATCTCTGCAAGCGCCCTCTTCGTCAATCTCGCTACCTAAAATCTTAGTCTGAGCGCATTCCCACTATCTGCATAACTCAGCGGGCGTGTAAAACTCGAGACGCTTGAAATGATGCCGAAGCGATCGCGTAACGGCGACGTTAGCAGGGCCCGCACGCGTTGTAGCCCCTACTAAGGTAAATGGCGCGGAGGTCCAAGCTTGAATTTGAGCCGCCGACCCCTTCCCCGATCATAATGTCGAGGCTTGATAATCCTCCATCGCAGGATAGAGGATTTCTTCAATTTGCAGGGCTTAATCGGTGAATTTCGTCGATAAAGAGGACATCTCCCGATTCTAGGTTAGTCAGCATAGCCGCCAAATCACCCCTTTCTAACACTGGCCCGATGTTGTCTTATCGGCAACCGTCTAGCTCATGCAATCAATATTGGCCAATGATGGTTTGCCTAGCCCGGGAGGTCAAAAAAATTAGCACCGTGATCCATTGCCTTCACTGCGGTTGCGCGCCGCACCAATGAAATCTCCATCTGCTTTTTCACTTCACTCTGACCACGTAATCACTGAGCCGAAAAGCGGTCTAATCGCCGCGATCCCAGGAGAGCGATCGTGGAAACTATTCGGTGAAATTTAAACGGTCTTCTCATTAATCATGATTTGCGCCATGCTACGGAAGGCTTGTCTGATTCAACTCATCACTACTTGATAAAGCTTGGGTCTGCCTTGATTGCCTGTGCGATAATACCGCGTCGCTTCGCGGGGTTTATACCCCAGAGCTACGAGTCGCTGCCTTCAGCTCTTGGTTTAATTGGCGCTCCGTTGGAGGAGCATCGACCAATTTGAACAGTATAATCAGGTGCCACTAAGTCGTCGCCCCCACTCTTCGAGACGATCTTTCATTTCAACGATTCAGCCTCTCGGCCGTCTTGCGTCCGACTCCAGGCATTCGCGTCAGTTCCCGCCAATATCGTTAACACGGACGGTACGACAAACTCCTCGACGCCATCCCTGAGAGAATAGGCTAACGCCAATTTTTGGCCCAACACCACTAACCTTTATAAAGACTGCGAAACATTCGACCGTGCTCTTGCAAGGTGTTTAGAAAGCCATAGAAGCAAGCTTGTGCGTCTTCGCGGACAACGAGGGTGGTATGCAAGTGGACTTCCTGCCCGACCGCATTGCAATGATAGATAGTGCTCATCGGCACTTGCCACGCGTACCCCTTAGACCATTTATGTCAATGAGCACATCTGGCGTTGGTTTCTCGGCCAATACCCGCCACGAATTCTTCCAACACCCTATGCCCTCCTTCTTATAGTTGTAGTCGGACTCTTCCTAAAAGAACCTGCCCCAGCAATTTGACAAAGATGCGGACGTCGTATTGGCATGACAAATGGCAATCGCCAATGGCATCTGCCGCAATCTTCCTTGTACATCGCCACTTAAACGCCAAGCAGCACTTTAATCATGTGCTGCACTTGCGCCATTATCGGCGGTTTCGTTTCCGACAAACAGCCTGCTTGACCTTTACGGGGTCGCATACTCGGCCACAGAGAGATCGTTATGAAGACACGCGAGCCATAGCGGCGCCTCGCGCTTGCCCTAGGCTTAAGCGCTGAGGCACCACTTTTACCGAGAAAAACACTTCTTCTTATCGCACTTTCTTGCGGGCCAAAATTCTTCGATTTACGTGACACAGATTATCGAATATTAATTTTTAAACGTTCCGGATGCGGAACATTGGAAAGGCGTATGCAGCACAACTCACATACTCTAAACGATTTGCCTGTAAGCGTGATAAATGCCATACCCTGCTACGAGACCCCGGATTCAAAACTCCAATTATCAAACGCCATTAAAAGGACTGTTCCTATTGTGGAATATTGGAACGTACGAAAAATTTAACTGGCTCATCACCTTCATCAGAGTGTTGGCATTATGTAGACGTTCTGAAACGTCATCTAAATTCCTCTAGATGATCAACTAGCATTCAGTAGCAACCTCGCCGATTCTAAATCGAGCTCAGCTTCTGTGGAGGCGACCATAGTCACTTCAGAGGACTCAGCTCTAAAAAACCGGCATGACTTATCGCAATCTTTCACCGCACCAAACTTCTCTGGTGTTGTGAAGCACCTCAAACGAGGCCATCGGAGTGTGTCTGCATTATTTCGGCTCCGCCCTCAAGGCCCACTCTTAATATCTTCTCTCGTCACTTTTCCTGCCGCAAACACAATGAGGCTTTTCTTCTCCAAAACAAATAGGCTTAACCGAACCACTCGTCCCAAATTGGCCGGCAAAATTTGGAAAAGCCATGACGGCACCTCTGCCACAGTCCGGTTTTTATGTCGGTAAAGGTTTCAAATCAAGATCGCCCACACCACCGGCGACCATAGCCCTAACGTACCACCAACTCTCTAGTTATCGCTTTCGGCAGCGGCCCGCCGCCAACGGGCAACAGCCCTGTCAATCGTATCGCGGGTCATATTCGCGCCAAGGGCTTTGTCAACGGCAGCACGCAAACGCGGATTGTTCCGCCACATGCTCGCCGCCCAAACTGGCGCGGAGGTTAGCTTCACGAATTAAACTTAGTAAACCAACCTTCGCGCGCTGGCATCCTTGCCCCGCTTTCGATGCTTAATTATCTTAGCCCATTTACTATGACCTGCCAATTAACTGCTCCTAGCTATATAAACGGCCTTACTCTTCGCTGGCTGACGTATTTGAATATGTTAAATTTTCAACGTAGTTGTTTCGCCGACACCAACCCTGGCGCATCGGTTCAAAGGACAAGCCGCTGACTGCTGTTTTCGGGGAAGGGCAATGGACTTCACGGATTGTAGCTTAGCACCCAGCTCAATCAAACATCATGAAGACGGTTCCAAACCGGAACGGCCAAACCACCCGTGTGGTGCGGCAACCCTAGTAGCCGAGAGGGCATCAATAAGAAGCCCGAACTTGTTCAGCTGCCTCCTTCTTCCCAATGCCCAATATTTCGAATACGATTGCTTGCATTGCAGGCTTATAATCCTTGATTGAACCACCGCCCAACTCTGTGGCCCGTTAAGCACCAGTCATAGGCGCGAAGACCAAACGCGTTACGCCGCGTCCTTTTGAAGCTCTTCGGACACTGCAAGACGGGCGCCGTGAACGGGGTGATGAAAGCGGGAAGTCAAATTGACCTTCGGCGTGTCGTTGCGTTCAAACATTGGGAAGTCTACTACCCAAAAGTGGCGCCCATGGCTTCGTCATCATGGCCCAATATCCGCGCCGACTTTTAGGCGGCAACGCCACCGATAGACTCATTTCACAATTCTTGGTTTTTTATCTGCACGAAGAAAACGAGCATCAACCCGTTTTTCAGCGCCGATACGTGCCAATAACATTTTGGATCCACTGCTCGGGCATAAACTTCAGAATAGGCGATTGTTTTTAAAAACCCTCAACACCCGGCGGCCAAAATCATTCACTTTGATCCAGCCAACCTTCGCCACCATAGATCGACCCAACAAACTTGGTGTACCTCGTCGATCACTTTTACGGCTCAGCTTAGCGCCTTGCGGAAAAACTCGTGCGCAACAACCCCACGCGATGCGGGGTTCGTTTCGCTGGGGCATGAAAATACTGTAAAAATCAAAACCTCTTGGCATAAAGATCAGCAATATCGCATTCAAATTCCATTATCCAATTTGCGGCAGGTCAGGTTTATCAGAACCAAAAAACGAACGGCAATTTCCCTTCGGCGAAGGTTCATTGCGAGGGAAAAAATTCACCCAAGATCCCCACATTCAAAAGATGCTTTCTTGAAGATTTCACGAATCATCGATTCGGGGAGGCCGTGGGGCCATGATCTTTTGCTCTTCGCCTCATTGAAACGATTGTTTCTTTATATCGAATCTTGTGTGAAAACTCTGCGGACGATTTCAAAGGCCGGCGGGCAAGCTTCATTTCACGGAAACCATTTGGGGCGATCTGGTTTAAATTAAAAAACGGGATCCAATTTTCCCCCAGGCGGGGGCATTCCCAAAAAAAAAAAAAAAAATCTTTGATCTTCCTCCCCTTTGGCCCT